>Ga0068855_100002863_pt1 | contig 21190 bp, 17 predicted proteins | sample KBSCornC52_FD_66592 | JGI IMG/M metagenome (GOLD analysis project Ga0068855, IMG submission 66592) | Corn rhizosphere microbial communities from Kellogg Biological Station, Michigan, USA - KBS Corn C5-2 | ecosystem: Host-associated > Plants > Roots > Rhizosphere > Soil ...
TGTCGTAGCCGGCGCCGCTGCCGCTTCCGTCTCTTCGAATGCGAAACACTCGTTCTCAAGTCATCAGGCGGCGACTGCCGGACTTCCTGTTCCGACCTGCGGCCCCGGCGTTTCCTGCACCGGACGGTAGCACGAACCACGCCCTGAGCGAGATCTAAACCCCCGTAGCACCAAAGTGCTACACGGGATATCTTCGTTTCTATTTGAAGTCAAAGGCTACTCGGACTATTCTGAGAGAACCCTCAGATAGAAAGGGCCCTTATGCCTTTGAATTTCTGGATGTCGGCGATGAGCGTGGCAGAGTTCTTGCTCTGGGCGACCCTGGGCTTCCTGTTTTGGAAGAAGGGCCTTCAGGAACGCTTCCCGGCACTAAATATATATCTCCTTCTGCGCGTCGGTTCGATGCCCGTTCTTCTCGGTCTGCTGTACATTCAGGCGCAGCCCTGGGGACATCAATATTTTCCGTTCTATTTCTACCCGTACTGGGGCGTGTACGCTGCCAGCGCAATCGCACTCTTCTTTGTCACGCTCGAGATCTTCCGGTCCGTGCTTGCAGCCTTTTCCGGATTGATGCGTCTCGGCAGTGTGATCTTCCGCTGGGTGGCTCTGGTCTCAGCCGTTGCAAGCCTGGGGTCGGTCTCCTACTCGCATCCAAGCATCTCCATCATTCCGCAGCTCGCACTGGCATTGATGCGCGCGGTCAGCATCCTCGAGCTTTGCCTGCTTGCGTTTCTGTTTCTCTGCATCAACGCGCTGCAGCTCTCTACCAAAGATCTGGCCGTCGGCTTCGGCCTCGGCTTCGGCTTGATGTCCTCGAATGACTTCATCCTGACGATGTTCATCACCGGGCATCCTTCATTGAACGCCCCGTTGCAGTTCGCGTATCAGGCCGTGATTATCCTGACGTTGGGTATGTGGGTCGCCTACTGCGTCATGCCGGAGCGCGTTCGCAAACCCGTCATCATGCCTGCCAATTCCACCATCTATCGTTGGAATGAAATCGCATCCGCCCTGGGACACGGCACAAAAGTTGCCGTCCGGCAGCCTGCCAATGGCTTCTTCCTTACGGATGTGGAACGGGTCGTCGAGAAGGTCCTGACTCGGAATCTGCAAAGCGAGTCGAAATCCTGAGTCATCAGTTTGCAACAAAGGAAGGGCCGAACCTATCCTGGGTTCGGCCTTTTCTGCATTTGGATCACGAACGCCGTGCTCTTCCAACCTGCACACTTCCAACCTTCACTGATTAAGCAGCATGTACTTCGACACCATCATCGTAGGCCTCGGCGCGATGGGCAGTGCAGCTGCCCGGTCTCTCGCACAGCGCGGTCAGCGCGTTCTCGGCATCGATCAGTTCACCCCGCCTCATGACAGAGGCGCCTCGCATGGCGGATCGCGAATCATCCGCCAGGCCTACTTCGAAAGTCCTGAATACATTCCGCTGGTTCTTCGCGCCTACGAACTCTGGCATGAGCTCGAGCGCGAAACGGGCACGCGGCTCGTTCACACAACCGGCGGTCTTGTCCTGGGCAGCCGAAGCGGGGAACTCGTTGCACGCACAATCACTGCAGCCAAAGAACACAACATCCCCGTCGACATTCTCGGTCCGGCGGATCTCGCCCGTCGCTTCCCGGCATTCGCTCCTCAGCCTGAGGATCTTGGCGTCTTCGAACACCGGGCGGGATACCTGGTGCCGGAGGACTGCGTCCGAGCTCAGCTCGATGCTGCTTCTCGCGCCGGAGCCGAGCTTCACGTCAATGAGAAGGTTCTTTCGTCGTCCGCGAAGCCCGGCCACGTCGAAGTCCGCACGCCGGTGGCCGTCTACACCGGCCGGCATCTCGTCATCACTGCCGGCCCCTGGGCAAGCGAAATTCTTCACCCTGCCTTCCCGCTCCGTGTAACGCGCCAGGTGACTGCGTGGATTCAGCCTCGCGTCGGGATCGACCTGTTTCTACCCGAGCGGTTTCCCATCTTCATCGCTGAGAGCGCGAGTGGGGGTTTCGCTTCGTATGGGTTTCCGGCGATCGATGGGCCGTCTGGGGGCATCAAGGTTGCCATTCACGGCAGCCAGATTGAGTGCTCGCCCGAATCCGTCGATCGCTCAATCCATGATTCCGATGTTGGGCAGATCATTGACCAACTCAAGCTGCGCATTCCCTCAATCGAAGGAGAACTCGTCCGCGCAAAGACATGCCTCTACACCATGACACCCGACGAGCACTTCATCATCGGATCGCACCCTCAGCATCCATCGTGTACCGTGGCCTGCGGTTTCTCAGGACACGGATTTAAATTCGCGCCGGTGGTCGGCGAGATCCTCGCTGACCTATCCACCACAGGCTCAACCAGGCATTCCATCGCTCTATTTTCACCAAATCGATTTACGTAATGAAGAAGGTAAACTCGTCCATCGTCGAATTGGATTTCCCTTGTTCAGCCCCTCAGCAAAAATCCACATCACTCGGAATCCAAGCCGCGATTCCCGGGTTTTCCCCAGTTACATTGCCGCAATTTGAGCGGTAATCTAGCGGTAATCTATAGTTCCTCACGAATTTCGAGCGTCCTCCAAGGATTCCTTTGAACCATTTCGTACATTTCGATTTTCCGCATCGCATGAACAAAGATGGAACCATCGATTCCATCTGTCCCCAGTGCTTCGTCACCATTGGCTGCTCCACGTGGGAGGCCGATCTGGATCGCATGGAAGCTGCCCACATATGCGAGCCTGCTCGCCTGGCCAGCTTCAGCGGACCATCGCGCAGCTCAGCGATCGTGGAAGAAGTTCCTGAGTTCGACCACCAGCCTGGAGAAGAAACCTTCACTCCCGCCGCGATCTGGTCTAAGGGTGCATTCACCTCGCGCAAGTCGATTTGATGACCGCGCTTCCGGTCTGATCTGAGTTGCTCATTGCTTCTCTGGTCTGCGGAAACCTGCTGCTTGCCGTGAAACATCAGCCTCGCATCTAAAAGACCATGGGCAAGGCTGAAAAACCGTTTCTAATCCCCCAAACAAAATTGGTCGAAAGGGCTAAGGCCGCCGAAGAGTCGCGGACGCACACCGCCGATTGTTGGGAGCGCACTCAGTCGGCTATCGAGAGGTCACGCGAGCGGTTGCGCCAGAGTGATGGAATCATGAAATGGTGTGACAACTTCGGGCCGCGCCGCGACTCAGGTCCGGATGATCGCGGTGAATCCGCACTCACATCGACCATAGGATCCCAGGAAGCGCAAAGATGAAGCGCAGTCCCTACCTGTCCAGAGCAGCTTTATGAGTGGCAGGGGCTACGGGTTCGGCAACCTCCGCCTCCGCGCGTCGCATCTCAAGCTACCTGAACGCCATATCCCTGGAGTCCATGTGAAACCAACAATCCTTCAGTCCCTTACGCTCCGCGCTGTTGTTCCATCCGCCCTTATGTTGCTGGTCTCCGTGCCTGCAGACGCCTTTGCCGCCGCTCCTGCGCAGGATCACCTCGTCTCTCCTCAGGTGATGCAGAAGCAGATGGCCGATTCAGCAGCTGTCCGCCAGAAGAACATCGAGACCGTTACCAACTTCCTCAGCAGCCCTGAGGCCGATCGCGCCATCCGCGATGCGCACTACAATCCTGAACAGGTGCGTAATGCCATTCCATCGCTCTCCGACCACGAACTGGCCAGTCTCGCCGCCAGATCCGCAGACGTGCAGCAGAACTTTGCAGCCGGCCGCCTAACCAAACCTGAACTGGCGCTCATCGTAGTAGCTTTCGTTGTGTTAATCGTCGTGATCATCGTCCACTGAGAGCTGAATCTCTGCCACTCCGACGCCGGCGGCAATTCCGGCGATCGGAGTCCGGCGCGCGAGAGTCTGCTGGTGACCTGCCATTGATTGAGATAGGATGAACCACCAGAAGCCGGCGGGTTCGTGCGTAAAAACGGGTGCCCCGCTTTCTTCGATCCGAGGTGGGCAGTGGCTCCTGTCTGGCGTTTTGAATTCTCTATCGAATGCGCCGTGCCCAGAGACTTCGCCTGGAGCTTTTGGACGGACGTGAGGAACTGGGCACTCGATGCAGACGTTGAATCTGTCACGCTGGAAGGCGAGTTCGTCGCCAGCGCATCCGGACATACCATCAGTCGCAGTTCAGGTCCGATCGACTGGCGCATCGCTGAGGTTGAGCCTGGAAGAGCTGTGCTCGAGTTTCCGGCGCCGGGCGCTCTAGCCAGTTTCGTCTGGACTTTCGAAGATTCAGCAACAGGTACAAAGATCTCGCAGGAAGCGAGCCTTTCAGGTCCCGAGGCTCAGAGATATGCCGAAACCTTTGGGTCGCTTCTCGAAACGGGAATACCCGGAGGTATGCGCAAGTTATGCGAAGCAATGGAGACGGCGCATTCAGGCCTTGCCTCCAAAAAGGAAAAAGGCCACGGCGAGTCGTGGCCTTCTTCGCTGAGATGAGCCGACTTACTCGGCAGAAACCGGTTCGATTGATGCGAAGCGACCGCGGTTGCCGTGATCGGTAAACTTCACGCGTCCCGCAACCTTGGCGAAGAGCGTGTCGTCTGAGCCGATGCCCACGTTTAGGCCGGGCTTGATCTTCGTCCCGCGCTGACGCATGATGATCGACCCGCCCGTGACGAGCTGTCCGGCAAAGGCCTTCACGCCCAGCCGTTGTGCATTCGAGTCGCGTCCGTTTGTAGAGCTGCCTCCACCTTTTTTGTGTGCCATTTCCTTGATCCCCTCTGATTCTGATCTCTAGCCGCCATTGCGGCACCAGCTGAGAGCTGCGGGCTCCGAGCTACTTCTCCGAGTAGGTCACGCCATCGGCAACGATCGTCTTGATGCGGACCTCGGTGAAATTCTGACGATGACCCTGCAGTTTCTTGTACTGCTTCTTCCGCTTCAGGTGGAAGACAAGCACCTTTGCTGCACGACCCTGACCCACAACTTCCGCCGTCACCTTGGCGCTCGACGGCTTTGCCAGGCTGCCTGCTTCGCCGCTGAAAGCGAGAACGTCTGCAAACTCAATCGTCTGCTGGTCGGCTGCAACCGACTCGATCTTCAGCACGTCGCCTGGTGCTACTCGATACTGCTTGCCACCGGTACGAATGACCGCGTACATAAATCCTCCAGAGCGAACGCACGCGCAAAAGCGGGCATGCTCAAAAACTTGAATTGCTCGGCCGGAAACTTCCGTTCCGCGGTACGCTCGAGCGCCGATAGTTTCCTCAGGCGAGCGGTTGGCTCCGCGGCGACAGGCAGGAATCGCCAAACTAGAGTAGTTTACCGGGTTTGCAGACCGGGGTCAACGCGAGAACAAGCAAGATCCTGAACGAGCGCTGACCATCCACAGCCAAACAAGCGAAGCGCCCCCATTCTCGCCAAAATTGACCCCAACGCGAGCGATCCGAAACCGCGCAACCTCCTGAAAGAAGATCACTTGATTTCGGATCAGATTCGGCCAGAACTACGGAAACCAGTTGCGGTTGCGGGTCAGAACTACCGCTGAGCCGCCAATCCACGGAACCGGAACGTTGCCTTCATCCGTCTTTGGAACGGATCTGCTTCGGGTTCAGAGGCATCCGGGAGCGGGTTTGGCACATCGCGGAACGAATACCCTTCGGGCGGTTCGGCATCGGATGCCTTGAGTTCGGGAAGGGCCGCCACGGCTGGCTCCGCAACTGCCGCTGAAACTTGAGGTTGAACCTGGGGTGAATTCTCAAAAAACGGCTGCAGAGCCAGGATGAGGCCCTCGATCTGTCCTTTGCGCGCCCGCAGGCGCTCAAAAGTCGCGGCAATCTCGGTCAGCTCGTTGATTGCCGTATCGAATGCATTCTGATAGGGATGAGGGTTCATTCGTGCTTTCTCTCCACGGCCGAAGTGTAGCATCGGGAATCTTGATTTAAACCAAAGTCCAGTGCCGAAGCCAAGCCAAAGGTAATAGGTGGGAACCAGGTTTGAGACTAGCGGATTCAATTTCCGCAGCTAAAGTGCCTTTGTCGCAGGCCCACTGGTTCGCGCGGTCACCTTCCATTCCAAGTTGCGGGTACCGTCCCCGTCAGTGAACTGAAGGTTTTCCAATGCCAGTTCACCCTCGATCATCTTGACCGTGACGTTGCGCCCATCCAGCGTGATGGTCCCGTACCCGGACGCGGTGGAAAAGAGACTGACGAAGGGTCGGACCTTCACCTTCGGTCCAAAATGCAGGGTACGATCCGCCGCCGAGTAGCGGAAGCCGGAGAGCGCCCCAACCAGCGCAAAGCTCGACATCGCTCGCGCGTACCAGTTACCACACTCGTACTCGTTCCAAGGATTGCGCGTGCGACCGTCGTAACGGCTTCGAACGGCCTTGACGATCGTAAGGCCCTCTTCCACAAATCCTTCATGGATCAGGTACGACGCAACCTCGTATTCGAACCCCGTCCACACTTCGTCCGAGTAGACAAAGGGCAGGGTCGGCTTGTTTCCCTTTGGCCAGGTGCAAAGCAGCAGTCCCGGTTCGTGTCCCATTGCGTAACCTGGCCGCTGCGCATTCGCGTGCTGACTCAGGTCGGTCTTGAAGTTGTTCCGAAAGATTGCCTGCAGTGTGGAGTGGACATTCTTCAAAGCAAGCGGCGTATCGATTCCGTAAATTCTCGCCATCCACGCGCCGATTACGCCGTCCGAGAGGCAGCCGGACCCATATTGGTACTTCGGTCCCTCGCGCTTAAGCAGTTGCTGCATCTCACTGCTCTTGTCATCCACATGCGCGATTGACTTCGCGAACGATTGATCGCGAAGATCCTGGAACTCCACCTTCTGCTGGTAGTACTCACCGTTAAAAAGCGTCTCGTCCATGAACTGCGCGCATTTCTGCGCCAGCTCGGAGTACGAATTCGCCTCACCAGAATCGCCCACGGCGCTCGCCATCTTTGCCATCGCCGAGAGCGCGCCGAGATAGATGCTGGTGCACATCCCGTCCGGTCCCCAGAACTCGATGTCGTAGGTGTTGTGGTGCGGCTCAAACAGCGCACCCTGGCGATTCGGATCCCAGGTTGCGATGCAGTAATCAATCGATCGCTTGGCCAGCGGGTACATGCGTTTGAGCCATGCAGCGTCTCCTGAGATTTGCCAATCGCGATAGACCTTCATGATGCCGCCGAGCTGGCCGTCCGCGGCGGCGTGAAAGGTGTGATCGACAGGCCCATCGGGGATAGCCCCTCTGAAATTTACGTGCCCGCGTTCATCCATTGAGCGCACCAGTTCAAGATCGCGCAGCGTGCGTTCAAGCGCCGGAAAAAGATGCGGCAGCGCCTGCGCGTAGTTCCACACGTGCGTGCACGAGCCATGGCAGCAACCGGCATCCGGGAAGCAGCCCTCCCAGCCCCACAGGTTGCCGTTGGCCTGCCGCAGAATCGTCGGCGCCTTCAAGATCGCCAGATTTGCCGAAACCGCATCCAGCACATACGGCGGAAACGTCGAGTTGAACACCGCATCCTTGAATTGAATCGTCCGTGTGCGCAGCGAAGTAAAATTCTGCTCCACGTACCCAGCCACATCGCGGGCGTCCTTCCACAACGTGGAATAAAACGGATGCCACGGCGGGGGAGCATCCGCTGGAACCGTGCGACATCCGGGCTGGCCCTCAATTACTGACGCAGTCTCCGTTTGCGTCACTCCGCCCTCGCGCAGATAGCAATTGGGAAAGTGCCATGTAATAACGATGGGGTAGGTGTGAGACTCACCAGGCTGCAGATGCCCGTCCAGCAGAATCGACGCTCCATTGCGACCGGCATTATCCACGGTGTTTGAGCCGTCGTTAGCCGTAAACGCGCCCGTCGATACTTCGCGCCACAGAGCCGAGAGCGAATCGAATTCCCAGCCGGGGCTCCGCAGCCACATGGCCTTGATCCGCGGCTTCGCGCCAATCACGGTCAGTGCTGCGCTCCCAAAGCCCTCTGCATTCGGCGCCTCGCGGTTGAACAGGTAAGCTCCCTTGCCCGGGATCACCGCATTCGCGCTTGCTGCCTGGTCCGGCCTGCAGCCGGGCGCCAGGTGCGACAGGTGATACGAGAACTCGTAATCCACTGGCTTCGACGAAGTGTTGTGCAGCGTGTATTCGAGAATCGCGCAAGGTATTCCCGAGTTTTTGTCGTCGAGTGGAATGAACGGATTCCATGCAATCAGCGACACATCCAGCGGAATAGACGCGTCGGCAAAACGAATCTCCGCAAACGGAAACTCTCCGCGGAAATTGCACCTTTCAAAGCGCGGAAATCCTTCTGAACCGCTGCGCCGCAGACCCTGCCCCTGCAGCCCCTGGTCGAAGATCTTGAACGGGGGAAAAGGCCCTTCCACCATCTTCGTAACTGGCGCCGAGCCCTTAATGTGCAGAATCGCGAAAGCGGCTTCGGGCGAATTTGACGTGAATCCCGCTGGAAGCGCGGTAGTCTCCGGTCGCGTGCGGATCGAAAAATCCTGCATCCCCCCCGAGCCATTGATGCAGATACATCCCGCACCCATTCCGCCTATCGGCATGGCAACTTGCGTCGCGCGATCGCCGCTGAATGTTCGCTGCTGGCCCGGCTGAAGCAGTTCGTTTGATGGGAAGGGAAGTGATTCTCGTTCCACCGGCGCTGCGGTCGATCCGGAGTTTGAATCCGACGCATTTGCCGGCACCGTTGCGGCCAACGCAGCGGTCGAACTCGCGACGAGAAATTCGCGGCGAGTTGGTTTTCTAAGCGACATAAACAATGGAGGCTACGGCTGTGGAAAGGGTAACACCACAACCGAGGGGAGCACCTTGTCTTGTATCGGTTTGTGGGCAGTACAAGCTGAGACTCGAGGTTCGGCCTGTCGAACGCAGCGGGCAAATGTCCCCGCTCAAAACCTGCGGAACTCTCGTGCTCTCCGCGGTTTGGCTTCAGAGATGCCGAATTGCTATACTACGTGAGTCGTTGCAGGACACTGTTCGGGTATCCCACCTTCCTCCGGCAGAGCCGGATTCCGCGCAGGATTCGCAATCGAAAGTCTTCACTGAGGCCAGGTAGCTCAGTGGTAGAGCGCGGCCCTGAAAAGGCCGGCGTCGGCGGTTCAATCCCGTCCCTGGCCACCATTCATTTCCTAATTTCATTTCCGAGTCAGGGCCGCGCTCCTGCCATTCGCGGAGCGCAGTGAAATAGGCCGTCGGCCCTCCGGAAGGCTGGGCGTAGGCGGTTCAATCTCCTCCCTGGCACTGCTGAAACCCGGACAGTCTGCACTCCCCAAGATACACAATGGCAATCGGCGCTTTCAGCGGAATCGCCCAGGTTCGGAATTATCTTCATCAATATTCGCGAAGAAGATGTTTTCGAAATCAGCGTTCTTCTTCGTAGTGTTTAGCTTCTCGATTTTTCTCGCCACGATTAGCCCTAATTCAGTGAGAGCGGGATCGTCCTCCTCCACCAGTGCCGATGCTTTAGCTTTATCGAGCGATCGTTCCATCGATGCGATCTGCCGTTCGGCTTTTTCGAAATCCATACCGCCACCTCTGAGAAAATGTTTTGCGAGCAAGAACACAGAACTGGGAAGAATATGCCCGGAGGCGGCACTCTGCCGGCCCGCCTCCGGAGTATTGGAGCAAGCACTTCGCTGGACCTGGCGTCCGGAGATCTCCGAATTACCAGTAGATCCCGTACCACTTTTTGTCTTGGGTTTGGCGCGGCCCGACAGCCGCAACGTACTGGTGAGCATTCTTCGCTTGCGCGTACATCGAGTCCCGATCTTGTGTGGTGTCACATACCACTCGGAGACTTAGCTGGACTAACTCATACCCGAACAATCCGGTTTTGGGAAAGTGCCGCACAACGTTTTCTGGAGTCTCACTCCAATTGAATGATCCATAGATCATGGGGCCCTCCTTCTTCGTCCTGTTAACGACCGTCGAAGTCTTCCGTATCTCGAATTTCGCCAGATCGGCTGCGGTCGAGCATGGCAGCCAGCCATGTTTCCAAAGGGTCAGTGGCTTCAACTTCAGCCGCCCGCCATCATCTTTTCAGACGCGGAACAGAGCGACCGCACGCACTTGCCGAACTCTGAAAATTCACAGCCCGTGAGTTGTTGTCTTTCGCCTGGCCTCTCGAAAAATACAACACAATTTTCAATGCAGACAAAATGGGATGCCCAATCGACCCCTAGGGTTTTCCCTTGGTCGGGTAATCAATCGGAAAGAGCGGTCAGCATGGCTAAGATGCGCTTCGGGTAGGCATCAAATGATGGACTCGGAAGATGACTCAGCGGGTTGATATCCCGTGAACGAATAGATCTGCTTATCTGCTTTTGCCTGCCGACAACAGGCGAATATTCCTCAATACCTCTGCATTGCCTCCGCGATTTCCGATCTCACTGAATTCCAAAAGCGCGGAATTGTAGCTCTGAAGCGCTCTGCTGCGGTCCCCCATGCCTGCATATGCCTGGCCGATGGCATTCAGGCATGCAGCCTGCAGGCCCTTGTCGCTGAGAGGGGTCATCAATCCAAGCGCTCGATTCAACATCTCGAGCGCCTTGGATGGATCATGCGTTTGGGTGTGAATCATGCCAATGTTGATCATCGCGGTCGCCTGGCCACCGGCATCGTGAAGTGAGTTGTAGAGTTCGAGCGAGGTGTCAAAATTCAATCGTGCTTGTTTCCTTTTGCCGAGGTCGAGATATGCAAGACCAATGTTGTTGAGCACTGCTGCTGTACCCGATCGGTCACCTGCAATCAGAAATAGCCGAAGCGCTTGCCTGTAACGACGGATTGCTAAGTCTGGAAATCCCCAAGCACGGTAAACATCGCCTTCTCTCCCCAAGGTTGACGCCTCGTAATCACGATCGCCGATCTGACGCCACTTCAGCAGCGCCTGTTCCAGGTAATCAAGAGCCGTTTGGCTCTGGCCAAAGCCTTCGTAACACATGGAGATCTCTGTTAGGGCGGTTGCCACGCCTTTTGAGTCATCTCTCAGCTTGTAAATGTCCAATGCCTTCACGAACGTACTCAGGGCATCGTCAAGGTGAGCGCTTTTGTACTGCGCAATGCCGGTTTCATTCAACTGGTCCGGTGTGGCCGCATTGCTGGATCTTGCCAACGCCAAGGTTGAGAGTAGGACCGCCACACAAAGAAGGATGGCTAACCTCACGTTCGACCTCCGATACAGTTTTCGTCCGGGGAGTTGGAAGGCATCACGCAACGGGCACCATTGGCCTGTAGGCCAAGGTTGAGATTGACCCGGGATGTTGTTAATGTTCGTTCTCAGTCGAAGAGCGAGCGGAAACTGACCGTCATGCATCCAGTGTTCGATGACATAGCTCTGTTTCGGAATGACAGTCGTCTATTTCAACCTGACCTGCAGAATTCTGCCGGCTGTCGGATCATCTCCATAGCCAAACTCTGATACATAAAGTGCGCCGTCGGGGCCAGCAGTGATCGCAGTTGGGAACGACAAACCCGTCAGTACATCCGTGAGTTCGCCCGAATCACTTACGCGTACGATCTTTCCGCTCCCAGGCAAGGGAAAGTCGGCTGCGGTGGAGGTCTCCAGTACGTAGAGTTTGCCGTCCAGGAAGACCATGCTGATGGCGGCGGTGAGACCGTCGAACATTTTCATGAATGTCTGGTTCGGCAAGATTTTGTACAGCGAGGAAGATCCGGGCGTGATGGGAAACAGTCCCAGGTTGGCGAGATACAAGTTGCCGTTCTGCGCCACAGCTGTGGGAACGTTGTGCCCTTCGGTCGCGGACATGTCGAAAACTCTTTTAGTGTTGCCGTCGGGATCTACGCGCAGGAAATCGCCGGTGTTCGCATTATTGGTGTAAAAGGCGCCGCGGTTGAGGTTGAGGGTCCACCACTCGCCTTCCGCGGCGTAGTCGCAGCAGGGGGGATTGGCAACGGGATTGTTGTGGGTCCAGGCGGAGAGATCAGTGATCTGGGTGAGCGAACCATTGGCATTCACGCGAAAAATACCATTGGTGGCATATGCGACTCCCTGGCTGCATCCCGAGCCGTTCGTCAGGATGTACAGCGTATTGCGGAGGAATGCGACATCCGCCGCCCCAAAGGTCTCCCCAAATATGTCAACGCTCGATGGAATGTTGTCCACGGCGACGGTTCGGTGCCCCTGGAGGTCGAAGCTGGTGACGCGCGAGGTTGGGCCACTGAGAAATGGCCCGAAATTCGGATCCTGGTCGCAGAGCCCAACGGTCGTGTCCTCGCCACCCAGACCGGACTCAGCTACATATAGCCGCGAATCGGGACCGAACTTCAGGCCGCGCGGGAATCGCAGGTCGGTGGCGAACACGGTGAAAGTGGCTGCGCCAGAAGGTACACGGCTGGTCGCGGAGCCGCCGGGATGGGGGAATCTTTGAGCACTGGAGAAGGAACAGATGCTAAGAAAGAGGCTTACTGCTATTAGGGTTTTCAGCTTGGATGGGGTCATAGTTGGTCTCCTGGAGGGCAAAACTAGGATCCCGGCTACCAAAGGTCAACTCACGTCTCTCTATCCAGGTAACATCTGCGCAGGCAGAAGTTTAGGAGCACTTCTATCTTCTTCTAGCTTGACGCAAAGAGCGGTGCTAGACTCTACGAACATTTCCCAGAATGCCTGCGCCAACCTCCATTTCGGAAGTTTTGCAGTTCGGTCTCTTCGAACTCGACATGCAGCAGGCAGAGTTGCGTAAGCGAGGCGTCAGGATCAAGCTGCAGGAGCAGCCACTCAAAGTCCTGCATCTGTTACTGCAAAATCGCGGCGAGATTGTCACCCGCGAGCAGTTGCGGACGAACATCTGGCCTGCGAACACGTTTGTTGAATTCGATCACGGCTTGTATAGCGCTATGGCGCGTCTGCGCGAGGCGCTGGGAGACTCCTCAGAAAACCCACGCTTTATCGAAACTGTGGCGCGACGGGGATATCGGTTTATCGCGCCGGTGACCTCGCCGGGCACTATTGCCGTTTCTAACTCCGAGCCGATTGTGACCGGGCGACCACCTCGCTCGCGGAGGCTCGTCGCCGGCGTGCTGGCGGGACTGCTTGCGGGAGCCCTGTTGTTGGGGGTCGTTCTTGGATTGAATCTGGCGAACTCGCGCGACTGGTTGCGGCGCCATAGCAACCCCCAGGTTCGCTCCCTTGCAGTTATCCCGCTACAGAACTTATCCGGCGACCCGACGCAGGAGTATTTTGCCGATGGCATGACAGAAGAGCTGATTACTGAACTTGCGGAATTGGGCAGTGTCCGCGTGATTTCGCGGACATCCGTTATGCAGTACAAAGGAGCACAAAAGCCGCTTCGGCAGATTGCGAATGAACTAGGCGTCGATGCGATTGTCGAAGGATCGGTGCTGCGGTCTGGCCAACACGTGCGGGTTACCGCGCAGCTGATCGATGCCGCGACCGACCAGCACATCTGGGCGCGGAGTTACGACCGGGAATTGGGAGATGTTTTGCTCCTGCAGAGTGACATGGCGGGTTCCATCGCGCAGGAAATACGCGCGGAGATCAATGGGAATGCGCGACCGCTCGTGGCACAGGTTTCGCGTGTAGATCCGGAGGAGCAGGACCTATATCTCCGCGGGCGCTATCACCTGAGTAAAGGCAGTGAGGACGAGATCAACAAGGGAATCGAGTACTTCCGTCAGGGCATCGAGCGCAGTCCCCGAGACGCGCGAAACTATGCCGCCCTGGCTGACTCGTACCTGGCATTGTCTGACTATTACCTGTCACCGGCAACCGCCTTGGAATTGGGGAAACAGGCGGCGATGAAGGCTTTGCAGTTGGACGGCAATCTTGCAGAAACGCATGTCTCGCTTGGTGCAATCCGATTCTTGTATGACTGGGACTGGCCAGAGGCAGAGAAGGAGTTCGCGCAAGCAGTCAAGCTCAACCCGAACTCGTCGGATGCACACATGTGGCGCGGAGTGTTCCTCGCCCAGATGGGCCGGAGTGATGAGGGCATATCGGAGATCAAGCTGGCCGAAAGCCTTGATCCGCTTTCGCTGGCTGTTCATGTCAATGCGGGATGGGTTTATTACCTGGCGAGGCGAAACGAACAAGCTGTTCAGGAATGGCGAAAGATCCTGGATATTGATCCGCATTTCAGGGTTACGCACGGATCTATTTGGATTGCGTACGTCAAGCAGGCAGAAATGGGAACCGTACTCCCTCCGCTATCGTCGGGGGAGGCTGATGCGCTGCAGCTAGCGGCAATTACGGGCCGCCAAGCAGTCACCGGGAATCGAGGGGAAGCGAACCGCTTGCTTTCTAGATTAGATTCAATTTCCAAGCGTCACTACGTGTGCCCGTACGAGATGGCGACTGCCCACGCGATACTCGGCAACAAGGACAAGGCACTGGACTGGCTGAGCAGGGGTTTAAAGGAACGCTCGGCCTGCATGCCCGATTTAAAAGCTGACCCACGATTGGATTCACTACGTAGCGACGCGAGATTTCAGGATTTTCTGAGGCGGGTTGGATTTCAAAAGTAGCGCTCGCCGTTTCAATAGCGAGAAGCCGGACCCATGTGGCGGAAGACACTCAGCCGGGATACCAGGTGTGCCGCGGATCGTTTTCGCTGCGCTGATAAGACCAGGCTTCTTCGATGAGTCTTTTGAGGTCGTAGCGTGGTCGCCATCCCAGCAGGAACTTTGCCTTGCTGTTGTCTAGCCAGGTCGACCAAAACGGCGTCTTGATCTCGATCGAGGGCATTGCTCGTGTCAGGCGCAAGTATTCTGCCACACGCTGATAATCAACCGGCTCATCCATACAGATATTGAAAGTCTGTTGACGCGCCTTAGGATGATCCAGGGCCAGAACCATGCTTGCCACAAGATCGCTGACGTGGACAAAATTGCGTTTGACGGGCTTGCCGTCTGGATCGAGCATGAGAGGTATGGAGTTGGTTCTTATATATTCGTCAGCACGTTGTGCCCCGACGATCTCCCGCCATCTGGGGCCACCGAATACATCCTCCCCAAAAGATAGTGAATATTTGAAATCATCTTTCTCCATGATCCACGGCGCCCGAAGGCAAGATCCCGAAAGATCATATTGGATGAAATACTGCTCGAGCATCACTTCTTCCAGAACCTTGGAAAGCGCATAGCACCCAGGGTAGGCACTGTGTTTCTGTTGCTCCGTGATGGGCAGCGGATGCTGATAGAAGAAATGCCCCAGTGCAGCGTCTCCTCCAATCAGAAGAATCTGCCTGAAGGAATTGCTAAGGCGGCACTCCTCCAACACCCAGAACAGCCCTTTCACTGCAACATCCATCACGTCATCGGGAGTCTCCTTGCAGGTTGCGCAATGGATGACATGCGTGATTCCATTCATGGCGGCCCGCACTACATCCCGATCAGAAATGCTTCCCTTTACAATTTCCAACCGGTCGTGCGGTTCAGGCACGCGGTTGTGACAGAGCGCGCGAATTGTTACGTCACGATGATCTTCGGAGTGTAAGACGTGACGAACAAAATGAGAGCCCACTTTTCCGGTCGCGCCGGTTACCAGTAGATGTTTCATGTCATCCGCCATTCGCCTGATGCTGTGGGTCAATTACGAACACCACAAAGATCAGCAGAATCAAAAGACGCAAGCGCTTGATGCCGTTATTTTCCGTCACGGCCCCACACCTGCACTTCAATGAAACTGCACCATCTCGTCGGGTCGGCAGGCACCAGCTTCTTCAGCCGAACCCATGAGGTGCTTCTCTTCGGAAAAGTAAAGTCCTGAAATTCGCCAGTTTGACTGATCTCGATTGGCAGTTCTTTGCCATCGGAAAATTCTATGACTGCACTATGCCAGTAGCTGTCATGAGGAAAATCGGCGCGAACCATCAGGCGAACCTTATCCACTTCCACGGGCCTGCCAAAATCAACCTTCCACCAGAGATCATTTCGAAGCTCGGGCCCCCACGACTGGTAAGGCCATATACCGTGGTGGCCGTTTTGCGTCATTCCGTCGATTGCATTTCGCGCTCGAAAATCGGGTAAGCCTCTGGACACGCTATTTGTCGAAGCATGGGGGAAGACGAACGCCTTCTGTTCCATCCCGGTCCCTGCCGGAACGGGTAGTTGTAATTCTTGATCGCAGGGATTCATTGCTAAGTTCCGATAGCCCGAGAGCTCCCGGGCAGTTAACAAACGAGCTGTGAGGCGATGCCAATCACCAGCAAAACTATCCTGCGAAAAGGGGCTTCGCGTCTGAGCCTCGCCTTGTCCGTACGGAATGTCGAAAGAGAACGGCGCGTGTTGGGAATTGGTGAGATACACAACGCACTCCGGCATCCAATCGTCTACGCGGATCGCTATTCGTGACGGTCCAGCTACAACAATATGGTCGCCCGGCTGGTATTCATGATGAAACGCCAGTACAGCCGACGCTTCATCAGAACCCTGAGCAGGCTTCCCCGAATCCGCAATAACGACTCCGTGTGCATCCTGCACTTCAACTCGGAACGAGGGACGGCCGACTGCTCTCGACGTCGGGTCCTCAGCGGGCGCGGCAAACAAGCCAGCGGCAAGAACGGCCAACAATACAAGCGTGCTGGAACTGGTGGTGCGGATGCCCGATAAGGCAGGCAGCGTAGGCTCAGAAGATTTTCGAATCATGGGCTTCCCATTCTAAATCAGCATTGCTCCGCATACCCGTGCGATCCTGCAATCGCACCCCACATTTCACCAGTCACAAAAGCTTCCTTGAAAAGGAGAAGAAAATTCCTGCATCAACCCCGTTTTGCCATAGATCTCATTACATAATTTGAGCGGTCTCGCAGGCTGCCCAGAGTATTCTCTTTCCATGCGTCTGCGGGGCCTCCTCTACCCCTGTGTTGGGACTTTGCTGCTTTTCGCGGCCGTTTTGGGCGGCGTCCGGCCTTCCCTTGCTGCAGACCGAGACGCAGATCGCATCCTCACTATCCATGGTCTGGGACATGGAAAGGCGGACCTGGATGGTCCCTGGCAATTCCGCACGGGTGATAATCCCGCATGGGCTCAGCCCGCATGGGATGATTCCGCTTGGGAATCACTGGATGTAAACGCGCCGTGGGGAGCACAGGGGCACGCTTCCTACACTGGGATCGCCTGGTACCGGCGCCATCTCAATATCATCCCCGCGCCCGGCACGGAGGGGAAGTTCCAGATTCTGCTTCCCGACGTCGAAGACGCCTACGAGATTTATTGGAACGGCAACCTCATCGGTACCTATGGCAAATTGCCGCCGCACCCGGTCTGGTTCTATAGCGTTTTTCCTCGCTCCTTTCAGATAGTCGGAGCAACTTCCGGAGTGCTCGCCATTCGGGTATGGAAGGCGCCCCTCGACATATTCTCGATAGCCGAAGCGGGTGGAGTGTACTCCACTCCGGTGATTGGCGATGCTGAGACGATCTCCCTTTATGGACGCGCCATCACCTGGCAATACATTCAACTGGAACTCTTTGAGTATTCTCTGGTGCTGTTGCGCGCGTTCATTACAGCGCTTTGTCTCGTTCTCTGGAGCCGCAATCGGCGCGAAAAACTGTTCATCTGGGTCGCCATCTTCACCGCTTCACCCGTGGCTCTGCACTTCTTGCAAGGGTTGTTCCTTATTCCGTTTCACTACGGATTGGCGCGCTGCATCAATCAGCCGCTCTATGTACTTTCAAACATTTCACTGTGGTTCCTTCTCATCTGGCTTCTTCAATTGGATCAGAATCGCAGGGTCGTTCGCTGGACCCGGATTTTGGCCTGGACCAGTATTGCCGCGGGCACAATTGACGGAGTATTGGCGCTTTTCTGGGGATCGGCCACGGTCTGGATGCAGTGGGCCGACGGATTGCTGACCAGCGTGGTTCTTCTTTTTGAAATTGTTCCGTTCTTCCTCATCATTGTGGGATTACGCAACCGCTTAGGTGTTTCGCGCTGGGCCGTTGCTTTGACAGCGTTTCTACTGCAGGCCATCCACACAGTTGCGGACTTCAGCGCGTTCGGTCAGCGCTTCACGCATTGGACGCTATTCACTGCCTTGATCGATACGCCTCTATTCACGATCCAGGGCGTTGATTTTCAGCTTGAGAAGGTTACATCCCTTGTGCTGTTCGCATCCATTCTTTTCGCGGTTTATCGCTACGTTCTCGAGCGGCAGGCGCGAAGCAATGCACTCGAGCGCGAAATGCAGAGCGCCAGAGAGATTCAGCAGGTACTGATCCCGGAGGTGCTGCCATCGCTCGAAGGATACGCCGTCACCAGTGCCTATACTCCAGCACAAGAGGTCGGCGGAGATTTCTTTCAGATTCTGGCCAACCCCGACGGGTCGACGATCGTTGCGCTGGGAGATGTGAGCGGCAAAGGCCTGAAGGCCGCGATGAACGTGGCCACGATCGTGGGTATCATGCGTGCAGAAGCCACGAATACGACCAGCCCCGGCAAAATCCTTGAAACCCTCAACCAATGCCTGGCCGGCCGAATGCAAGGTGGATTTGCGACCAGTCTGGTTTTCCGGCTCGAACCCAACGGAGAAGTCACAATCGCCAACGCTGGTCATTTGCCGTTGTTCCTTAACGGCAAGGAACTGCTGCTGACGCCTTCACTCCCCCTGGGGCTCGTTAGCCTGGGAAGCTTTGAGGAAGTTCGGGTCCATCTCCAACCAGGCGACCAACTCAGTCTCTACACAGATGGTCTGCTCGAAGCGCGAAACACCGCAGGAGAGCTGTACGGATTTGAGCGGCTGCGCGACCTGTTTGCAACGAGACCGACCGCGCAGGAAGCAAGCGAAGCTGCAGTTGCTTTCGGACAGGACGATGACATAACCGTTCTGACACTGACAAGGCTTGCCGCGGGTGAAGAATCCACCACGCAGGTGGTCACACCCATTCTTGACGACATCAGTGCGTAACTCGCTTTTCTCTCCCGAACTTTAAGGCCGAGTTGGACTATCGCGCCACCTTAACCGTGATAGACGTGCTGCCGGTCCCATAGTTCGTTCCGCCGCCATAGGAGGCGGTGAACACGTTATTTCCCGTGGGCAACGAGGAGACCGCTACGGTGGTGCTCGCGATTCCGGCAGAGTTGACGGGCACCGTCACAACCGTAGAACCATATTTGAAGCTGACCGAACCGGTTGCGTTCGGCGGACCTGCGCTGGATGACTGAACCGCGGCCGTTAAAGTGAGACTCCCTCCAGTAACGGACCAGACTGATGGAGTGAATTGGATAACGACAGGAGCGGGTGTGACGGTAAAGCTCTGAACCTTTGGACCAGCGGCTGCATAATTCGTCTGTGCTGCATAGCTTACCGAGATGGTGTGAGTCCCGACCGGCGGTTTGGGAATAATGAAGTTCGCAGTGCCGGAAACCAGTGGTACTGCGACCGGCTGCTGGCCATCATAGACGTACGTGATCGATCCGAGAGGTGCGCCCGCAGTCGAACTGGCGTAAGCCCCACAGTGGAAGTCGGCGCCATAAGGGTACGGTGTGTTCCAGCATGTCAGTGCCAGCGTCACCGGTACCGGCGATACCGTGAGCGTAACTGGAGCTGACGTGCCGGAGGGATTGTTGGCGTCTCCCGAGTAGAAGGCAGACAGCAGATGCGTTCCAACAGATAGGCCCTTCAGGTAGTAGTACGCGGCTCCGCTGCTCAATTTGAGAGTCGCCAGCACCGCGCCTTTCTCGATGATCTGCACCGTTCCCGTTGGAACGTGGCTATTGATTTTCGCTACCTGCACGGTGAGGTTTGTCCCAAGTGGGAAGGTTACTGTGGCAGGCGAAAGACTCAGATGAACCTGGGAGTCAACGGCCGTCACCTGGTAAGTCACCGACTGTGATCGTTGGTTGCCGGCTGCATCCTTGGCCAGCACCGTAAAAGTCTGAGTTCCTGATCCGGTCGTTGGTACGGTCGCCGTCAAGGTATCTGTGTCCGCTACTCCCGAAGCAAATGAATGGCTTCCACACTGAACGATTCCGGACAGCTCATCGGTGCATCGAAATGTTGCGGTCACCACTTGGCCTTGATAGTAGGGCCCGTCCGGAGTAAGCGTAGGGCCGGAAGCAACATCCGGCAGTACGGTATCGATATTGATGGGGAATGTGTAAAAGCTGGTCACCCAGCTGCCCGAATTGTCTTTCGCAAATTTCAGCTCCTCTGTACCGGCACAATCCTGAGCGTAGTAATGCAACAGGTACTTGCCGTCCTCAAGTGCATTGAGTTGCTGAAGTGGTGGGGTAAAAACAGCGGCAGTTGGATCAGAGCACGGCGATGGATTGGCAAGAATCGTGTCACTGGCTATCGCACTGCCAGGCACTGGAACGTTATTGGCCGGGGAAATACCAAAGGTGATGCTTCGAATGGGCGAGGCGACGAAGGTATCCGATCCGGGCAATCCCGTGCCAGCAAGTTGCGGCGGCTGGCTCGACAGCTTCACAAAGGGACTCGCATCGTTGGTCCAGTTGCCTGGTCCTAATGCAACCGGCGTTCCCGAACTGGTGGATACTGCGACGGTGGTAAGGTCTTCAGGTACCTTGGCGATGGAGATAAAGGTCGAATTCGGACGGGTAGTCTGACCTACACTAGCGAACGTTCCGGGACCCGTAAAGCTGGTCAACAGATTCTGCGGACAAGGCAATGCCTCCAAGTTGGAAGCTGGATCGAAGGTGCACGGTCCCTGTCCCCAGTCTTCACTCGCCATTAGAAATCCCAAGCCTTCGTGGAATGTCGGGCCGTTGGGAGTCGGAATGTCCTTCAGATCAAACGCGGGCCCATCGAAGACATCACGCACTACTTCGTTGGAAAGGCTGGACGAAGGGCATTGCGCTCCGGTCGCCGACGATCCGGTGCCAGTGGTGCACGTCAAGGTGTAGAGCTTGCATACTGGCTTGCTATTCAGAACTTCTCCGTTGTGGACTAGACACATCGAGGTTGCAAATGAGGTCCCGGCCACCTTCGCGGGGTAATCGACGAGAGGTTCCAATGCTGAATCGCCGACCTGGGGATTGACTCCAGCGGAATCAATGGTCAGGGATCCAGCAGAGTGAGCACCACCCAGATCGTATTCAAAGCCGATCAGCTTGTCATTGCCAGTGTTGAAAGTGAAGTCCTGGTTGAGCTGCTGCAATGTTGGATTCGAGGCGGGAATGGTATTGCCTGAGATCGTTGCCGGGCCGGTCACCCCGCCTGTGGTGCAGTTTGTATTCAGGTATAAGCTTGAATTCGCAACAAACCCACCCTCATCGACGAGGTCAATCTTGATCTGCTGCTGAGACCCAGCGATG
>Ga0068855_100002864_pt1 | contig 21188 bp, 16 predicted proteins | sample KBSCornC52_FD_66592 | JGI IMG/M metagenome (GOLD analysis project Ga0068855, IMG submission 66592) | Corn rhizosphere microbial communities from Kellogg Biological Station, Michigan, USA - KBS Corn C5-2 | ecosystem: Host-associated > Plants > Roots > Rhizosphere > Soil ...
AAATAAATCTTGCAAGAATATTTGAAAATTCATTTTTCCATTGTGCACCATGTGCCTGGATTCTGTTTCCGTATTTTTCATAAGCCACCAAATGTCCAAGCTCGTGCAACAAAGTGATCAGGAAAGAGTACTTATTCAGATTTCCATTCACGCTGATGCGATGATTTTTATTCAAATGTTTATTGCGGTAATCGCCCAGCTTTGTTAGTCGTTCACGTGTTACAGTAAGATGCACTTTATATTGATGAAGATAAAAAGCTACATCATCAAATGTACCTTGCGGCAAAAAATTTTCTAATTGATTTAATGGAGATTCTTTTTTAAGCATCAGGTTTCTTTCGCGCTAATTTCATTAATTGAACTACTTCTATTGAGGTGTAAATAAGGTAAATTCCCATTGCAGTAAATAAAGATGGCTTGTTAACTTCGCCTCCCATAATTAAAACGTAAATTAAAATAGCCGCAACGATCACAAAAAGTTTGAGTAAAAGAGATGAATAAACTCCACGTACAAAGGCATTGATATTGGTAGAACGAACTCCTTTTGTCTGAATAGCAAAACCGAATGAACTCAATAAAAATAGAATTGCATTAGCAGCCAGTAAAAAACTGACGTTAAATCCTGCTATACGCAAGGCTTTAATAAATATAAAAATGAGGATATTGATCAGGATAAAAAATCCGATTACAGGAACAAATTTTTTAAATAGAGGCTGATTCATTTTTTTGAAGTGTCTTTTACAATTTTGATAATAAGGCCGATGATGATTAACAAAGGCATTAGCCAAACAAGCAAAGGAAAAGAAAAATTCAACCATTCGTCTAATTTTGAACCAATAAATATTCCTGCAGCGATACTCACTAAAAATTGAGCGCCCATCCCTGCATATTGCATTAATTCACGGTTGGTTTCTTTTCGTGTTTTCAAATTTGTAATCTTTAATTCTAATCTTGTTAAAAATAATACACGCATTGTATATATTAGCATATTAGATTAAAATAACCGTATTTTTAAAATAATTTTGCAAAAAAGAAGTTCTGTTTTTTAAAAGAACTTTTTTTGTAATCATACTTCTATAAAAATTGAAAATATTCATGAGTAGCCGGGTCATCAAATTGGTAACTGTTTTATTGTGCTGCCTTTTTTTGTTGCCGGATGTTCATGCACAGTTAGGAAAGATTACTTTCGATTTGCAAAAAGATAAGCCGCAAAAATTTAAAGAAAAACAATTGCGCTCCGAAAAAACCGGCGAAAAAAAATTTACCGTTCCAAGAAGATTTATTCAAAACACCACAAGTCATTACAATTATTTTTTTAATGCCAACAACAAGATCAATTCTATAATTGAAATGGCGCGAATGGCGGCAAAAGAGGATTATTCAAAACTCCTGCCTTATTATAGTTATTCTTTGGACAATACAGCAGCACAGAAAGATCAATTGGACTCAGTGATCTATAAGGCGACGGCCGGAATTTTACTCCATGACCTGCGCAGTAATTGGGTTGATAATTTTTATTTGCTGATCGGGAAAGCATATTACCTGCGCCAGGATTTTGATTCTGCTTCTATGACTTTTCAGTTCATCAATTTTAATCTTGGAAATAAAAATGATGAACCAACAGTCGTAGGCACAAATGAAAATCGTGTGAACAATGCGCTGACTGTTTCTACAAAAGAGAACCCAAGCATTGTTGATAAAGTTTTATCGCGGCCACCAAGCAGAAACGATGCATTGGTGTGGCAGATCCGTTCTTTGACGGATTTGGGAAATTATGGCGAAGCTGCGGGATTGATCAATATTTTAAGAAATGATCCGTTGTTTCCACATCGTTTGGACCCCTATTTTCAGGAAGTTCAGGGCTACTGGTTTTTCCAACAAAAGATATATGACAGCGCAATTGGCTATATAGAAAAGGCGCTTCCTAATTCGCTTGATATTGCAGACAAAGCAAGAAGAGAATATTTGCTTGCACAACTTTACGAAATGAATGATAACCTGGATACAGCATCAGATTATTATGATAAAGCGATCAGAAATACGACCGATCCCTTGATGGATATTTATGCAAATCTCAACAAAGCAAAAATGTTGAAAAGCAAAGATCCAAAAGAGATCGACAACAGCATTTCTACATTATTGAGAATGGCTCACAAAGATAAATTTGAACCTTATCGCGATATTATTTTTTATTCGGCCGGAGAGTTGGCGATGGCAAAACCAGATACTGCTTCGGCTCTTAATTTTTACAAAGCAAGCACTGTTTTTAATCAGGATAATTTGTCTTTAAAAAACCAGGCTTTTCTCAATCTTGCCGAATTGAATTATAGTTTAAAAAATTATCATCAGTCATTTAATTTTTATGACAGTCTTCAAACCGGTGACACCGCTTTAAAAAATCTCGCAGAAATTGAATCACGAAAAAAAGCATTAGCAGAAATTGTTACCCGTTTAAATATTATTCAAAGAGAAGACAGTCTCCAGGCAATCGCTTCTTTATCTCCCGATCAACGGGATGATTTTTTAAAGAAATTATCTAAAAAGCTGCGTAAAGAAAGAGGGTTAAAAGATGAGGAAGCGTACAATGGAACGAGCTTTGATTACCTGAATAATCAAAATCAGTCTGGTGATATTTTTTCAGGACGTAATAAGGGCGACTGGTATTTTTATAACAATAGTTTGAAATCCGCTGGTTATAATGAGTTCAAAAGGGTGTGGGGAAAAAGGCCAAATGTCGATAACTGGCGCAGAATTTCTGCAGCAGCTCAAACATCCATTTCAGGAAATAATCCGGATCAGGCGAATATCAATTATGGTGATCCGATGGCAGCGCAGAAGCAGGCTGAAAATGTCGAAATTCCTTCAACTCCTTATCAACAGGATATTTCAGTAGAAGGTTTGGTCGCAAATGTTCCGCTTACAAAACCTGCCTTAGACACTTCCAATTCAAAAGTGGCGCGTTCTTTATTCCAGCTTGGTAAAAATTATCAGAATCTTTTAGAAGATTATTCGGCAGCGATTGCATCTTATCAGGAATCATTAAAACGTTTTCCTGATAGTTTATATGGCGGTGAATTGTACATGAATCTTTCCTTCTGCTATCAAAAAATGGGTAATCAGCAATTGGGTGATTATTACAAAACCCTTTTAGTGAAACATTTTGGCAACAGCAATTATGCCCAGTATCTTTTGCACCCTGAAATTTTCAATCCGATTGAAAAAGATACAGCAGCTTCGAATCGTTACGATAGAATATATAACCTGTTTATCGAAGGAAATTTTGATGAAGCGATCAGAGAAAAAAATGCTGCGGACAGTCTTTATGGCAAAAGTTATTGGAATCCGCAATTGTTGTACATCCAATCTGTTTATTACATTCAAAAGCGCGAAGACAGCTCAGCAATGAATGTTTTGAACCAGATCGTCTCTGAATATCCGACATCACCGGTGAGAGAAAAAGCGGCGACGATGATAGAGGTTTTGTCAAGAAGAGATAGCATTGAAAAGTATCTTACCAACCTGGATGTGGTCAGGGCAAAACCGGATTCCCAGATCGTTGTTTTTGATCAATCTAAAGTAGTGAATAATATAAAAGCTCCTCAAAATAATGAAAAGCCGGTTCTGAAAAATGAAGAGATCAAACCGGGAAAAGTGGAGATTAGTCCGGAGAAAAAACAACCTGCGCCTATAAAAAATGCAGGGTTTACTTTTGACGCTTTGGAACCACAAAATGTGCTGATGGTACTTAGAAAAGTTGATCCTGTTTATAGCAGTGAAGCGCGAAATGCTTTCAATCGTTTTAACAGCCAAAGTATTGCAACAAACAAAATTGCTGTTGTAAAAGATACTTTGGATGATGAACACACGTTGCTGGTTTTTTCACAGTTTGATGATGCAGTTGCCGCTTTAAAATATCTTGACAAAGTTAAGCAGGCAGCTCCTTCACAAATTTCATGGTTGCCGGCACAGAAATATTCTTTTTACATTATTTCAGACAGCAATCTCCAGTTGCTGAAAGAAAATAAAAATTTACAGAACTACATCGATCTTTTAAACAAAAAATATCCCGGCAAATTTTAATTTTTCTCTTTCAATAATTTTAATATTTTCCGCGCCTTAAAGAAAACAAAATGCAAAATCCACCGAAAAAAAAAGTTCTTAAGAAATCATCTGTAAAACCCGCTGTAAAGATTCTGTGGGCAATGGTTGCCGTTGGCTTTGCCTTGTTTGTACTTGTGTTGACAGCCGCTTATTTTGGACTTTTTGGTAAGTTACCTTCTCTTCAACAATTAGAAAATCCACAGGCAAACCTGGCAACAGAAATTTATGCAAATGATGGCACCACTTTGATGGGCAAAATATATACAGAAAACCGTGTTTCAGTAGATTATAAAGACATTTCTAAAAGTGTCATCAACGCATTGATCTCTACAGAAGATATTCGCTTCTATGATCATTCAGGAATTGATCCGATCGCGATAGGCCGTGCCATCAAAGGACTTGGAAAGCAAGGTGGTGGAAGTACCATTACTCAGCAGCTTGCAAAAAATATCCTGGGGCAGGGCAGAGGATCAGTGATGAAAAGAGGGATTGATAAAATTAAAGAATGGATCGTAGCGCTTAAGCTTGAACGAAATTTTACCAAGCAGGAAATCATAGCATTGTATCTGAATCGTGTTTCATGGTTGAATGTTTATGGAATCAGAAACGCCTCTCTCTATTATTTTCAAAAAGAACCTTCTGAACTCACTCCTGATGAATCAGCTTTATTGGTTGGAATGCTCAGTGGCCCCGGACAATACGATCCCAGACGCCATCCTGAAGCAGCAACGGCAAGAAGAAATTTAGTGTTGGATAGAATGGTTACCAACGATGTATTGCCGGAGTCCGAAGCTGTAGCTTTAAAGAAAAAACCTTTAGGCGTAAAAAATAAAAAGATCACTGAAAGCCAGGGGATAGCTCCTTATTTCAGATCGGTTCTCACAAAAAGATTACAGGATTGGTGCAACACTCATAAGAATCCGAAAACAGGTGATAATTATGATCTGTATCGTGATGGATTAAAAATTTTTACTACAATAGATCCGAAAATGCAATTATATGCAGAAGAAGCCGTTGTGAAACATATGACTTCTATGCAGAAAGTCTTTAACCGTCAGTTGCAGAAAAATATTTGGAAAGGGCACGATGACATTTTGGCACGTGCGATGAAAGAAAGTGAGCGCTGGAGAAACATGAAAGAAAATGGCGCTACTGATCAAGAGATAAAAAGATCTTTTTATGTTCCTGTTAGTATGAAAGTTTTTGCCTGGAATAAAGATCGCGAAACCGATACGGTAATGACGCCGATTGATTCCATCAAATATTTCAAACAAATGATGCAAACTGCTTTCTGCGCAATGGATCCTGGAACAGGAGAAATAAAAGCTTGGGTTGGTGGAATTGATTTTAAATGGTTCAAATTTGATCACGTAACCGCTAACAGGCAGGTCGGTTCTACGTTTAAACCGATTCTTTACACCCTAGCAATAACTGATGCAGGATTAACTCCTGAAAGTTACATTGGCGGTACAACCATAACCTTGGCAAACAAAACAATTTCCGGTCCGGGCGGAACAATGGCTTATTGTCTTGCAAAATCAATTAATGTTGCTGCATACGATCTGATGAGCCGGATTGGCCCTAAAAAGACAGTCGAATTTGCGCATTTGTGTGGCATCAAAAGTTACATTCCTGTTGTACCTTCCATTGCATTGGGTTCCGCAGATATTCAGTTAATAGAAATGCTTCGCGCTTATACAATGTTTCCTGACAGGGGTTTTAATACGGAGCCCATTTATTTGTCCAAAATTGAAGATAAGGATGGAAATATTCTTGAAACATTTCAGCCGCAGGTAAAGCAGGTGATCAGCGAAGTGGATGCATATACCATGGTGAGAATGATGCAGGGAGTGGTAGATTACGGAACGGCCGGTTCTATGAGATGGAGATATGGAATCAACAGCATAATTGGAGGAAAAACAGGAACAACAAATGACAATACTGATGGATGGTTTATTGGATATACTCCCCAAATTCTCGCCGGTGCATGGGTTGGTTGTGATGATCCTTTTTTGAAAATAAGACAAACACATGGAGGTAATGAAATGGCAATGCCTGAATGGGCCTACTTTATGAAAAAAGTGTATGCAGACAAATCCTTAGGAATTGATCCGAAAGCGACATTTCAAAAACCGGCAGAATTGAACAATAATCCTATTTACGCGGATCAGAACTTTGCGGCAATCGCTAAAGAAGGCCATGGAAGCGATTCTGCTGATGTAGAAGGAAATGGGAATGCAGATGATTATGCGCCGCCAACTGATGTTCCCGTAGAATCTGATTTTAGTACACCCAAAAATAATCCTGGTGCTCAACAACCCAGGGCTGTTATGGGACCAATGAATTACAATCCTAAAAAAGACACTTCAAAACATTCAGGAAATAGGCAGAAAAAATCTTCAGTAAATACCGATTATTAAAGACTGAATTGACCTTATTTGGAGCCTTATTTATTAAAGAAATTATTTCTTTTAAATAAAATATGCAAGGTATTTAAGGAAGATTATATTTGCCTTTCAACAAAACAAAAAACAAAGTATGAAAAAAAAATTCCTTGTTATTTGCACAGCTGTTTGCTTTTCTGCCGCAACGATGGCTCAGACAAATACGACTTTAAATCTAAGCAAGGGCCAAAAATACCAGGTTGACAATAAACTCGTAACTGCCAGTTCTACTGATGTTCAGGGGCAAACTATGGAATCGAAAGCTGATGTTACTTCCACTTATACGATCGAAGTAAAAGATAAAAAAGCGGGCAATTATAACCTGACCAATACACTCTCGCATTTATTAATGAACATGAGTATGATGGGCCAGGAGGTTAATTTCGATTCTGATAAAAAAGAAGATATGGATGGAGAGATGGGAAGCTCTTTAAAAGGATATATCAATCAACCAAAAGACATTGTTATTGATAATGCTGGTAAGGTCGTTTCAATGTCGACAGATTCTGCTGAATCGGAGATTCTGAAACAGTTACATTTAGCTTCTACAGGTTATGGATCACAAATGGCTTTTGCAGCTTTACCCAGGCATCCTAAAGTTGGTTCAACATGGAGTGAAAGTACCGACGATAGCACCATTAAAAGAACTACCAATTATACCATTAAAAGCATTGATGGTAATGTGGCCACTGTAGCTTTTACAGGAACCATGGAATCAAATGTTCAAATGGAAAAGCAAGGCATGGAAATCAGCACAAAGTCTTCAGGCAAGTTCTCCGGTGAAGAAAAAGTCGATGTAAAAACCGGTGTGGTTCAATCGAACAATTCAACAACAGATGCTAAAGGAACCGTAAATGCAATGGGACAGGAATTTCCTGTAACTGTGAATGTAGTCTCCACAACAACAGTAAAAGCATTATAAAATAATCATTGAGTTCATAAAAAGCTCTGCAATTTGCGGGGCTTTTTTTATGAAATAAAGAGCGCCAACTTTTAAATTATTAATTTCGCCACGTGAAAAAATTTCAGTGTTACGTTTTCTATTTCTTGTACTGGATCCTGTTTTTTGTTGTTGCAAAAATTGCATTCCTGGGATATCATTTTCATCTTACGAAAACACTTACCGGCATTGAAACATTAAAAGTGTTTCTTTACGGACTCAGGATGGACGCGTCATTCACTGCTTATATTTGTATCTTCCCTTTTGTTTTATTTTTTATAAAATCAATTTTTATAAATTTTCCTGTTCAAAAAATTATCCGGATCTATACAATCATTTTAGTCGTCATTTTATCTTTTTTAATTATTGCTGATTTGGAATTGTATTCTGCCTGGGGCTACAGAATGGATGCAACCCCTTTACAATATTTCAATTCACCAAAAGAAATGGCAGCAACAGTTTCTACCGCGCCATTGTTTTTATTGCTGCTGATTTTTATTTTACTGTCGGCACTTTTTATTTTGATTTATAAAAGATATTTTGATCTTCTTATTGATAGAAAACTGAGATCATTTCACCTTCTTAATCCGTTGATCTCTCTTTTTCTGACCGCAGCTCTTTTTGTTCCGATCCGTGGAGGAATTCAAAAGATCCCCATGAATATCAGCGATGTTTATTTTTCAGAAAAAATATTTGCTGATCATGCGGCGATCAACCTTCCGTGGAATATTGTGTTTTCGATTTTAAATCGTCATAACCCTCAAAATCCATTTGATTATTTTCCTAAAGAAAAAGCGGAAGAATTAGTGAAGAGTTTGTACGATACGGGGCCAAAGAAGATACCTTCCATTTTATCAGTTGACAAACCAAATATCATTATTGTCATTTTAGAAAGCTATACGGCAAAATGGGTCGGTTGCCTTGGTGGCGTGCCCGGAGTAACTCCTAATCTGGACAGCATTGCAGCCGATGGATTGTTGTTTACCAATATTTATGCGGCAGGAGACAGGAGCGAAAAAGGACAGGTGGCTGTTTTGAGCGGCTATCCCAACCAGGCAATTACTTCCATTATAAAAACACCAACGAAAACCAGGCAACTTCCTTCCATCAATCAATCCCTTGAAAAGCTCGGTTATTATTCGAGCTATACATATGGCGGGGAGCTTGAATTTGCAAATATTAAATCTTACCTCGTCAATATTCATGTTGATAAACTGACCAGCAAATATTCATTTCCTGATGGTGAGAGAACCACTTCCTGGGGCGTTCATGATCAATACGTTTTCGATCGTTTTTACAACAATATTGAAAAAGAAAAAAGGCCGTTTTTTGCAACCCTGTTTACGCTGAGCAGCCACGAACCCTATGATGTTCCGATGAAACAAAAATTCCCCGGAAAAGATGAAACGACTCTATTTAAAAATTCAGTTTATTATACAGACAGCATCGTCGGTAGTTTTATAAGAAGATTTAAAAAAGACCCTTTATGGAATAATACTTTGATCGTTTTTGTAGCAGATCATGGGCATCCATTGCCGGGCCATGATCCCAATGATCGTCCTTCAAAGTTTCATATTCCCTTAATCTTTTCCGGTGGTGCATTAACGTTAAAAGGAAAAGTAGCTACCATTGGCTCACAAACAGATATTGCCACTACGATTTTAGATCAGTTGCATGTTCCAGCCAATAATTTTAAATGGGGAAAAGATCTGCTGGATTCTTCCGCAAAGCAATTTGCGTTTTATTCTTTCAATAATGGTTTTGGTTTGGTAACATCAAACGGCACAGAAACCTTTGACAATGTTTCTAAAAAACCGATCTATAAAGAGCCAGGCTTTGATACTTTTCAAATCAAATATGGCAAAGCCTACATGCAGGTTTCTTACCAGGATTTTTTGAACAGGTAAAGGATTGTATAAGATTTGTCAACTTTTGAAAAGTTGACAAATCTCTGAATACCGGAAGTATTTGAAATAAAAAATGCGAAACCTTTTACAATTCCGCTTTTTCTGAATTTATCTTACCTCATAAAAATATTCCCTTCCAAACAGAATATTTTTCACTCCGATTATTTCATCTAAATCATCCCAAAAAACATGTACTCCATTATTCTTAAAGTTTTGCCTTTGTTGTTGACTTGCATTTAATAATTTTTTCCTCCAATTAATTGGAATATAAATGATCCTTCCGTCCTTTAAGATAAAAGCGATTTCATCTTTTATAAAAGCAACATTTTCAATTTTGGGTAATTGATCAAATGATAAATTGGTTACTCAGTCTGTTGATTTTTTTTTATTTTTTATATCCTTTACAGAATTCATTAAACGTTGAAGTTATAAGATTAAAATTTTGTTCCACTTCTCTTTGAAGTTTAATTAATGTTTATCTTGAAGATTTACCGGTTTGTTTTTTCAAACTCTCTCCTGATTATATTCAACGCGCCACCTGCTTTATACCATTCAATTTGCTGCTTGTTATAAGTATGATTTACAGTGAAAGTATCCAGCGTCCCGTCTTTATGTTTTAAACGTACTTTCAATGGTTTATCTGCAGAAAAATGTTCTAACCCTAAGATGTCAATTTCATCATCCTCCAATACTCTATTGTAATCTTCCTTATTGGCAAAGGTCACTCCAAGCAAACCTTGTTTTTTCAAATTGGTTTCATGGATCCTTGCAAATGATTTTACAATCACCGCTTTTACTCCAAGAAAACGTGGTTCCATTGCAGCATGTTCACGGGATGATCCTTCGCCGTAGTTTTCATCGGCAACAATTACAGAGCCGACTCCTACTGCTTTATACGCTCTTTGTGTTTGAGGCAACGGGCCATAGGCGCCACTTATTTGATTTTTAACCAGATTGGTTTGATCATTGAAAAAATTTACCGCACCAATTAACAAATTGTTACTGATATTATCCAAATGGCCGCGATATTTTAACCATGGACCAGCCATGGAAATATGATCGGTGGTACATTTTCCCTTCGCTTTTATTAAAAGTTTTAATCCTGTCAGATCTTTGCCGTTCCATGGTTCAAACGGTTGTAAAATCTGAAGCCTGTCTGATGTTGGCGAGACGATCACTTCAATCTTACTTCCATCTTTTGCAGGCTCCAGGAACCCTGCGTCATCGACTGCAAAGCCTTTGATCGGCATTTCAATTCCTTCCGGTTCTTTCAGTTTTACCTTTTCACCACGGTCATTAATTAAATAATCTGTCAGCGGATTGAAAGTAAGGGTACCGGCAATGGCCAGGGCAGTGGTGATTTCCGGGGAAGCAACAAACGCGTGTGTATTTGAATTGCCGTCATTCCTTTTTGCAAAATTTCTGTTGTAAGAAGTGACAATAGAATTCTTCTTGTCAGGATCATTGGTATGCCTTGCCCATTGACCAATGCAAGGCCCACAGGCATTTGCCAGAACCACGCCTCCCATCTCTTCAAAGATCTTCAGATACCCATCCCTTTCAACCGTAAATCTCACCTGCTCAGATCCCGGTGTAATGGTAAATTCTGATGTAGTGCTCAAACTGTTATCTGTCGCCTGTTTGGCCACAGAAGCCGCACGGGTAATATCTTCATAAGAAGAGTTAGTGCATGATCCGATTAAACCAACTTCCAGTTTTTCGGGCCAGTTATTTTTCTTGACTGCATCCGCAAATTGAGAAATGGGCCACGCCAGGTCTGGGGTGAAAGGCCCGTTGATATGGGGTTCCAATTCTGATAAATTGATCTCGATTACCTGGTCAAAATATTTTTCAGGATTTTCATAAACCTCCTCATCGCCTGCCAGATGTTCTTTCAATTTATCGGCTGCTTTGGCTACTTCTGCCCGTCCGGTTCCTTTTAAATATTCCGACATTTTTAAATCATATCCAAAGATAGAAGTGGTTGCCCCGATCTCAGCCCCCATATTGCAAATCGTTGCTTTTCCTGTACAGGATAATGATTGTGCGCCTTCGCCAAAATATTCAACAATAGCGCCGGTTCCACCTTTCACGGTTAAGATTCCTGATACTTTTAAAATGATATCTTTTGCTGATGTCCAGCCGTTTAATTTCCCTATCAATTTAATTCCGATCAGTTTTGGAAACTTCAATTCCCACGGCAAACCAGCCATTACATCGCATGCATCCGCGCCGCCAACCCCAATGGCAACGGCTCCCAATCCGCCTGCATTCACCGTATGAGAATCCGTTCCAATGATCATTGCTCCGGGGAAAGCATAGTTCTCTAAAACTACCTGGTGAATAATTCCCGCGCCGGGTTTCCAAAAACCAATTCCATATTTGTTGGAAACAGAAGCAAGAAAATCATATACTTCTTTATTTTGAGACTTTGCCCTGGTAAGATCCGGCACTGCACCAATCTGAGCCTGGATCAAATGATCGCAGTGAACGGTAGAAGGGACGGCCACTCTCTTTCTTCCCGATTGCATAAATTGCAACAAAGCCATCTGTGCGGTTGCGTCCTGCATAGCCACCCTGTCTGGAGCAAAATCCACATAATCTTTTCCTCTTTGATAAGCACTATCAGCATTTTTTTGCCAGAGGTGAGCATACAAAATCTTTTCAGTCAGGGTAAGCGGATGATTAACAACTTTACGGGCAGACTTTATTTTTTTTGAATAACCGTCGTAAAATTTTTTAATCATGTCAAGATCAAAAACCATATTTTTTACTTTTAATGATGTGACAAAATGGATCTGGTATTGAAACAGGTTTCAAAAACCGCCGCAAAATTACTTAAAGAACAGATGCTGTTTTGATAAAAAACGGTTTTATTTTTTTTGAAATGGTTTTTTTAATAAATTGTAGCCTTAAAATCTTTATATGAAAAGTTTATTTTCAATTCTGATTGCGACATTTTCCATTACCAGCTTAAAAGCACAATACGCTAACACTTCATAGAAAGGGCTTTATAAATCCCTGATCCGCAAAAGAGGATTTTGCACTTTAAAAATGATACTCTTTTGCTGGTTTGTCCGCAAAATCATGAACCGGTTGAGACAATGAATTATTAAGTGAATGACCATCCGATCCCATTAAGATAAGTGGCGGAAGTGATTGGGACGGGCACGTGGCAATTTATAAAATGACGATTAAAGATAACAAGCTATTTATTTATGTGGCCAATGATGACTGTCTGAACCGTGCGGCCTCCAATTTTGATGAACCGCTTTGAAAAAAAATTAAGATTAAGTCAATAATTAATCATCCTTTATTTCTCTTTTAAAAATGTATAGATTAAAGCACTTTATAGAATGGCAGGTCTTCGGAGTCTGTACCGCAATTGGCGAAAGAATGGGAATTGCCACTTCGGCCATCCGCAGGTATTTTATCTATCTTTCGTTCCTGACTCTTGGCTCCCCGGTTATTTTCTACCTGATCCTTGCCTTCTGGATGAATGTAAAAAACTACATCAAAAATTCCAGGAGAAATCCATTAAGGTATCTGTAAAGAAAAGAACTCCCTGAGGCTTTCTGTTGAACCACCAACAGTAGCTTTTTCAATCAAACTTCTTTATAAAACAAATCTGCAGGATATTGCGAGCAATCACATCAGTTCCCCATTCAATTTTGGGCATAAAAAAAGGGCAACTTTTTAAGTCGCCCTTTAGCATTGAAATATCGATTTTAGCCGATTAATTTCACATTAACGGCATTCATGCCTTTTTTGCCATTTTGCAAGTCGAATTCCACTTTGTCGTTTTCTTTGATCTCATCAATCAGTCCGCTTGCATGCACAAATGTTTCTTTTGAAGAATCATCGTGTTTGATAAAACCGAATCCTTTTTCAGAATTGAAAAATTTTACGGTTCCTGTGTTTTTGTTGTCCATTGTATTGTTGTTTATAAAAAATTAGCAGCGAAGATAGGGTTTATTATATGGAAATAAACTTTCTGTTTTTAGGTTTTTAAATATTTAACTTTTAGGAAATGGTCTCCCTTTCAATAGCATATATTTGAAAATGATTTCCAGCACAAAATTAAAACAAAATAACAACTTTAATGAGTCATCAAGTGATGAGCGCGATGTACTTGCTGATAGCAGGTAACGGAATAACCACTGCTTTTAAAATTGATAATTATGGCAAGAAAGCAACTACTTTTTGTTTTTCTTTTATTAATTACGGCTTCCGTTGTAGGGCAAAACAAGAAGCCGGTATCAATCATTTTCGATTCGGATATAGGGCCTGATTATGACGATGTGGGAGCCATTACCATTCTTCATGTTTTAGCTGACCGCGGCGAGGCAAACATATTAGCAACCGTTGCCAGTAATAAATATGAAGGAATTGCAGCCGTTTTAAATGTGTTCAATACTTACTTTAAACGCCCTGACATTGCAGTTGGTGTTCCGAAAGGGAAGGCCGTTGATTTAAAAGATCCGCAACACTGGAGCGATTCTATTTTGGCCAAATATCCTCATTCCATAAAATATAATAACCAGGTGCCCGATGCAGTGGACGTTTACCGGAAAGTGTTATCATCACAACCCGATCACAGCGTGACAATTGTTACCGTTGGTTTCTTTACCAACCTTGCAAATTTGCTGAAATCAAACCCTGACCAATTTTCAAAGCTTTCAGGAAAAGATTTGATAAAAAGGAAGGTCAAATTATTGGTAAGTATGGGAGGTTGGTTTCCATCCGGAAAAGAATTTAATATCTCTACAGATGCAATATCTTCAAAAGAAGCTTTGGAGCAATGGCCTACAAAAGTAATATTCAGCGGCTTTGAAATTGGTAGGAATATTAAAACGGGTTTACCTTTGATTCATAATGAAACTATTCAAAACAGCCCGGTCAAAGACGTATTCAGAATTGCAATACCGCAAGATGTTCAGGATTCTGCCGGCCGCATGAGTTGGGATGAAACTGCCGTGTTGGTAGCCGTTGAAGGGCTTGGTCCTTTTTTTAATTTATGCGCCGGAAAAATACAATTGAAAGCTGATGGCAGTAACACCTGGAAGAAAGGCAACTTTGCTCAATTTTATTTAATTCAAAAAGGAGATCCCGGAAAAGTTGCAGATACGATCAATCATTTAATGATGGAGCCGCCAAAATAAGAGGAAAATGATAAAATAAGAGTTGGGAACTTTTCATCCTTCTCCATTTTAATTCATTCCTTTGGAACCTGGTCAAGTGTCATATTCATTGCAGCGATTACTTTTTTCATTTTTGTTTTCTGCAATTTTGCTATATGAAAAGTATTCTTTTCTAATGAATTCGTGAAATCAAATAACTCTCGGATCGGTGGCTAACTTTTTTCGAATGCGGTATACGCTTACAAAAAAACAGTACCGGGATTTAAAAGACATTTTAGAGTCTGTTAACTCAGACCTTGCCAACAATCAGAAATTTTTTGAAGGATACGCCGCTGAGTTCATTTTTTAATTTTCGCCTATTCTTTATTGTCATCAATATTTAATATTATCAGAAAAGGTTTATTATTTCCCGGTGCTTTGAAAATAAAGTCTAAATTTAATTTTTCTTATACCTTATCAATCCTTTAGGATCCTTTACAACTGATTTTCCGAAAAATCCAATCGTTCGGCTTGCTAATTCTGTAAGAAATATCAATTATTTCAAAACAGGTTTATAAATATAGATATGCCAACTATTATTGATGAATCAAAAATTCCGCTAAGAAGAAACCTTGGTCTGACAACAGGCATTTTATTGGTCACAGGGATTGTTGTTGGCTCCGGCGTATTTAAAAAAATAGCTCCGATGTCGGCAGCGTTAATGGATAGAAATTATATCCTGCTTGCGTGGCTCCTCGCCGGAATGATTTCTTTATTCGGCGCTTTCACGATTGCTGGCCTGGCTACTCTAACTGATGAATCGGGTGGCGTTTACGAATATCTTCGTCTTGCTTTTGGCAACTTCTTTTCTTTTATTTCCGGTTGGACAGCCTTTTTCATTGCAGGGTGCGGCAGCATGGCAGCACTTGCATTTATTTTTGCTGAATCAGTAAATTACCTGGTCCCCTTACCCGATCTTTTTACTTCCTGGCAAAATATTTCCATCGGCCATTTTGTTTATCCTTTTGCAAGTGGAGGTGTAAAAATGTTAGCGGTTGCCGCTATCATTGTTCTCACCTTCGTGAATATACTCGGCGCAAAAAAAGGCGGCAATCTAAACAATGTGCTCACGGGTGCGAAGATCTTAGGAATTGTTTTGCTGATTGTGGCGGGATTATCTTTTACACATGCTTCGCCTTTCACAAATCCTGCGATTACTTCAAATGTAAACACAAATATTTTCAGCGCTGTTTTGGCAGCGATGCTCAGCGCTTTCTGGGCTTATGATGGATGGTTTCTTGTCGGCAATATCAGTGGCGAAATAAAAAATCCAAAGAAGAATGTTCCCATTTCTCTTGTTGCCGGCGTAGGTATTTGCATTGTTTTATATCTTTTGGTAAATGTTGCTTTTATGCACGTTTTGACTTTGTCAGAATTGGCAAACACCGGCCAGAACGGCATTGCAGCGCTTGAAGTAGCACGGACTATTTCCGGAAATACCGGTGTTATCGGTATTGCAGTGTTGATTGTTGTCTGCACATTTGGCTCGCTCAATGCGGTGATCATTACTTATCCAAGATTGTACTACAGGATGGCCCAGGAAAAGTTTTTTCCTAAAAGGTTTTCTTATGTTCATCCCCGTTTTCGCACGCCTTATTTAGGATTGATCTATTCCTGCATTTGGAGTTGTGTTTTAGTAATATCAGGCACATTTGATGTGCTTACCAACATGATCATTTTTACTGAATTTTTCTTTTCTGCATTGTTTGGTATTGCTTTAATAAAAATGAAAAGAAATGGAAGAATTACTGCAAGAGTAATCCTTTATCCTTTGTCGCCAATCATACTCATTTTATTTTCTCTTGCACTTGTTATCAACACATTTATTGTGCAACCTGTTCAGTCTGTAGTGGGCTTAATATTGATGCTAAGTGGGATACCGGTTTATTTTTATTATAAAAAAAGAAAGAAGATTATAGAACCTGAGAATAAAAAAATGGTTTTGATGTGATTGCGGAAATTTAGAATCCGCATTATTTGTTTATTAACTGCAAAGCGGTTCCTGAAGACGAACCGCTGGGCGATGTAGAATATTAATTATAAAATAAAAACATCAATGAGAATTTATATCAAAAAAATTACGCTTATTGAATTTTAAAAACAAAATACAAAACATGACAAAATTATTTTCATTCGCAACAACTTTATTTGCAGCATCCGTGTTATTACTTCATGCAACAATGCCAACTCATCTAAAGATGTTTCAAAAGAAAGCACATAGCCTGTGGTAAGCGAAAGCCCTGAATACTTTAACCTGCGTCCGAAATTAGAAAAAGAATATGGTTATTCACATGCCGTAAAAATCGGCAATGACCTTAAAATCTCAGGAGCAGTGAGTATGAACGATTCAGGAATTATAGTTGCGCCCGGTAACATGGAGCAACAGATGAAAAATTGTTACAGTGATTTAGAAAAAATACTGCACCATTATGGTTACACTTTCGATGATGTGTTTACAGAAAATATTTATACAACAGATATGCAAGCGATGGAAAAATCTTTAGGGTTTCGAAACACAATCTGTACAAAACAATTTCCTACAGGCACGTGGCTCGAAGTAAAAGGCCTTGCAATAAAAGGGCAATTGATTGAAATAGATATGGAGGCACATAAAACAACCAATTAATTTAAATTAATTTACCCAAAATCAGCAAGATGGGAAATATAAAAACAAATGAAGGTTTAAAACGCGTAATAGGTGTCTCAGGCCTTTCGTTGAACATTATCAACGGTACAATTGGCGCAGGCATTTTTGCGCTTCCTGCGATCGTGGGTATTGCTCTTGGTGCTTTTGGCATATTCAGTTATTTATTTTGCGGAATCATGATGGCTGCCATTATGTTTTGCTATGCAGAAATTGGCAGCCGGGTGACATCTTCCGGAGGCAGTTATGCTTATGTAGAAGCGGCGTTTGGCAGTTTTGCCGGATTTATTATTAACTGGCTTTTCTTTTTTGGATTTGGCATTTTAGGTGATGCTGCCATCATAAATATTGTTGCTGATTCATTGGCGGTGATTTTTCCTGTTTTCCAAAGTTTATGGGTGCGTGGTTTATTATTTTTTATACTAATTGGATTTATGGTATTGGTAAATGTGAGAGGCGCTAAACAAGGAGTTGCTTTTGTGAAATTCATTACCATCGTTAAACTTTTACCCTTGATTGCAATTATCATTTTCGGATTTAGCCATATTAAAACCGCAAACCTGCATTGGGGAAATTTACCTTCTTTCAATACATTTGGAAATACGATTCTTGTTTTATTTTTTGCCTTCCTTGGATTTGAAACCGCATTAAATGTAAGTGGAGAAATAAAAAATCCCAAACGAACCATACCACTTAGCATTTTGATTGGAGGACTTTTGGTGTTAATTGTTTATTTACTGCTGCAAACAGTAACTCAGGGAATTTTGGGAGCCAATATGGAAGCAGTAAAAAATGCGCCATTAGCGGCAGTTGCTGAAAAAATTATTGGCCCCGCAGGTAGCATTCTTTTGTTGGTAGCTGCTGCCATTTCCTGTTTTGGAAATGTAAGCGGCGATTTGCTTTTGACACCGCGCTTATTATTTGCCGGAGCGAATGACGGTATCTTTCCAAAATTTTTGGGTAAAGTTCATCGCAGGTTTGCCACTCCTTATTGGGCCATCATTACTTTTGGTGGTTTGATTTTTATTTTTTCAATTTCAGGGGGATTTAAACAATTGGCGATTCTTGCCAGCGCTGCAATTTTGATTATTTATCTCGCTGTTATTTTGGCCACCATTAAATTAAGAATGAAGAAACAGATTGTTGCCGAAAAAACATTCAGAATGCCGGGAGGATTAATCATTCCTTTCATTGGCATTGCTGCCATAGTTTGGCTATTAACCAGTTTGAGTAAATGGGAAATCTTGTCAACAATCATTTTTATTGCCGTGATATGCGTGATTTATTTGGTAATGAAGAAATATAAAAGAAGAAAAACAATTTTGGAGATAAAAAAGAACGTGCTTATTGATGCAAATTAAAGAAACCGAGCGAGTTAATTTTTTTTAAAAAAGATTAGTTTGTGAATTAGTGAAAAAAAAGTGACCATAGTTGTTGGATTATTATGAGAATATAAATTTTTATAAGCCAGATGGAAGTACATCATCATCCCGATCTTCATCATAAAAAGAAAAATTTTAAAGAATATTTCCTGGAATTCTTAATGATATTTCTTGCGGTAACTCTTGGATTTTTTGCAGAGAGTATAAGGGAAAAAGAAAGTGATCATTCAAAGGAAAAAGACTATATCGTCTCTATTATCCAGGATATGAAAAAAGATTCGGCAGCTCTTACCAATTATATTTACAAAAGCATTCCCTATCACAGCAAATGGTTGGATTCAGAAATCAATTTATTACAAAAGCCTTTGCTTGCAGGAAAGGACAAAGAAATTTATCAGGCGTTTATTATAGGAAATTTATGGACATACGATTTTTTTAAAACCGCAAGAACAATCTCCCAGTTGAATGCGGAAGGCTTTCGGTTAATCCGCAATCAGGACGCAGCAAATGCTATAACAGACTGGGAATCTCAATTGGACTATAACAATATTACATTAGCCAAAGCAATGGAACTGCAAAGTGATATTGACGTATCCGCAAATATTTTTGCCGATAAATATGTAACGAATAATCTTGCCGGCATTGCGCTTTCAAAGCTTCCTGCTCTTGTTAGTCTTGATCTTTCGGATATTCCAAAGTCAGCGCACATTTCAAAACCTGATCCCAAAGAACTTAACAACTATATTAAAAAACTGAAAGTTTATAATTACTTTCTCATCTCCAACCTCCAGCAGGAATATAAATTCGATGCAGAAGTATTAACCAAAACCTTAAACAAATTAGAAACCGCTTATAAGATAAGAGATAATAAAAAGCGATTTATTTCAAGTAATTAACTTATAAAATGGAAGTACATCATCCCGATTTTGATTGGTTTTGCGGTTGCCTATTTCTGGCATCGGATGAAACAATAATTACGTTACAAGAAATAATATAACAAATGGAAGTACATCATCATCCCGATCTTCATCATAAAAAGAAAAATTTTAAAGAATATTTTTTAGAATTCTTAATGATATTTCTTGCAGTAACGCTTGGATTTTTTGCGGAGAATTTAAGAGAATATATTAAAGATAAAAACGAAATTACCCAAAACATCAAATCGGTTTTGTCAGATCTGGAAAGTGATGTGTTCCATTTTAATATTGCCCTTGATGGGAATACTTACAGTTATTCTATATCAGATTCACTGGTGAATTTGCTCCATACAGACATTTCAAATACTTCGCAAATTTATAAATATGCAAGAGCGGTAACGGGGAATATCAACTATTTCTATACGAATTCAAAAACATTCGATCAAATGAAAGCTGCGGGCGTGCTGAAATTAATTCGCCCAAGAAATCTTCTCGATAGCCTCGGTCTGTATTATGAAACTTTTCAATTGCTGTCGAGCCAGGATGATTATGTGAGGTTAAAAAATGATGTGGTATGTAAAGACAATTACCTGCTGTTTGACACGTATGTTTTCTCCCAAATGAAAGTTGGCTATGACAGGTGGAACCGTTCGCATACAATTGTGCAGCCACCCTTAGGCCATGCCGCATTGCTTTCTTCAGATGCTCAAACAATAAACCAGGTTGCTCTAAACTATTATTACCTGGCGGCTGCAGAAAAATTTGACTGCATTGCTGCTGAAAACCAAAAGAAACTTGCAGAACGATTAATTGCATTAATCAAAGAGGATTATGATTTAAAAAACGAATGAAAAGCAAATTGACGATAGTCAGGAGGCAATGAAAAAAACGCAGATTGATAAAAATTCATCACAGATGCGAAAAGTGAAACGTCAATCGTGGATGAAAAAGTAAAAACTACAAAACTAAAACAATGGAAGTCCATCATCATCCAAAAGTTGAAAAGAAAAATTTCAAGGAATATTTCCTGGAGTTCTTAATGATATTCCTGGCGGTAACTATGGGATTTTTTGCCGAAAACATCAGGGAGAAGATCAGCGAAAAGAACAGGGAGTGCGAATACATAACATCGCTAACTACAGATCTTAACGATGACATAAAAAATTTTGACAGCATAATCGTTTTTGAAAAAACAGGTACGCAGCAATTAGATACACTGATACGTTTGTTGAATCATCCCGCACTGGCTAAACAAAACGGAGATGAAATATATTTTGTAGCAAGACAAGGTCCTCGGGAATTTCCTTTTCCCCTCACCAGCCGCACACTTGACCAGCTAAAAATGTCCGGCGGCTTTTTACTCATACGCAATGTAAAAGCATCAAACCAGATTATCAATTATTACAACCAGTTTTCACCCATAAAACTTCTGGAAAGCAATTATGACAGGGAGTTTGGTGAGTATGAGCATGTTGCTGCACATATTTTCGATTCCGAAATTATGAGAAGGCAGGAAAGCAATACAGGTGTAATTCTGCGAAGTAATGACGCTCCTGCATTACTGACTTATGACACTAAAAGGCTAAAGCAGCTGTCATTTATCGTAGTTCAGATGAACGGGTCAAGGCGCTTCCGGTTGGGTTTGCTTAAAGAGCAAAGACTGCAGGCAGAAA
>Ga0068855_100002865_pt1 | contig 21186 bp, 20 predicted proteins | sample KBSCornC52_FD_66592 | JGI IMG/M metagenome (GOLD analysis project Ga0068855, IMG submission 66592) | Corn rhizosphere microbial communities from Kellogg Biological Station, Michigan, USA - KBS Corn C5-2 | ecosystem: Host-associated > Plants > Roots > Rhizosphere > Soil ...
GGTTTGCGATCCCGCTAGCGCTGTGTTATCCATGAATGAAAGACCAGCAGGCCCCAAACCCCGCTAGTTCACCCTTTTTGAAGGAGCCCGCAAGTGGAACCCGGAAACCGGCGGCTGATCCGGCCGTCGATCAATGAAATGAAAGATCCCAGAAGCCCCCGCAAAGAGGCGCAACCTAAGAAAGCCACTCCGCCGGATCAGACCAATGCGGAAAACTTCTATTACATCAAGCAGATGCAGTCCAAGACGCAGATGACGATCGTGCTGAAGGACGGCGAAGTCCTGAAAGGCGTGATCGAGTGGTACGACAAAGGCTGCCTCAAAGTAAATCGTGACGGCGAGCCGAATCTGCTGATCTTTAAATCCAACATTAAGTACATGTACAAGCTGTGAGCTGCCTCCCCCTACTGACAGTGAGCCAGCAACCCAATCCCACAGAGTTCAACATTCGGTGATACAATCCTCCACGTCTTTGGTAATAGACCACGAGGCAAGGAGGCCATATGCGAGCAAAGATCACGAGCAGTCTACTTTTGTGCGGGCTGTTGCTTTTCGCGGTGATGACGAAGTCCCCCGCCCAAGGCCAAGGCGACGGCGGAGAGAGCGAGATCCAGCGTGGGTTCCAGATCGCGCCGGTACCTCTCAATCTGGCCGGGAAGAATCGGAGCCTGGTTGGACTGGGCAGCTATCTCGTCAACGGTCCCAGTGACTGCACCGGATGTCATACAGCTGGGCTGTACCTGCCCGGAGGCGACCCGTTCCTCGGTCAGGCGGCCAAGGTCAATGTCGCCGCATACCTCGCCGGCGGCGTGGCGTTCGGACCGTTCATCAGCCGCAACCTAACTCCCGATTCGACCGGTCGTCCCGCTGGGCTGACGCTCAGCGAGTTCAAGGCAGCGCTCCGCTTCGGAACTGACTTCAAAGCGCTCCCGCCTCACGTCCCTGGTAATCCGGGATTGCTCCAGGTGATGCCTTGGCCGGCGTTCCGGTATGGCACCGATCGGTTCCTCGAGGCCATCTACGAGTATCTGTCAGCGATTCCATGCTTACCGGGTGGCCCGGCTCCGGGATCGGCCACGCGCTGCGGTCATTGACGCACCTTCAAACTGACGCGGCACGCACGCGCCTTTGGAGATAGCTTTCCAAGAAAGCCCTAGCCTGCTGCGCTAACAGATCGCTGACGCCGCTTACTTCGCCGGATTCCGAGAATTCCAAAACGCCATGAGAGGCCGGGGCGTGATCCTTCTCAACGATGTAGACCATCCGGATCACGCCGCCGGTATCGCTTGTAATCGAAAAGCGCATCGCGTCCGCGGCTTCTCCGCCAGGAAACCGATCGCACCGGCTGCGGGCGTAGCCGCAGTTGCACAATTCGCGCTGCTGGATTTCGGGCGGCTCGAAGATATCGTCCGCGCGGGCGTGGCACGTTCCACCCCAGGGATCGCCCAACGGCAGCCGCGGCGGCCGCACCCATCCCACGTGTTCCAAGCGGCGGGACGGCATAAAAAAGGGACACGCCACAGTGGGAACCTTGCTAACGCTGTATCCTAACAGATTGGAAAACACTGTGGACAATCCCAGGCTCGACATCTTGCGCCAGTTGCTGGCTCAGGATCCCGCCAACACTTTCGTTCGTTACGGCCTGGCGATGGAGCATGTCAAATCGGGCGACCTGGCAGGCGCCGTACAGGAGTTCGAAGCGCTGCTGACGTCGAATCCGAATTATTCTGCCGCCTACTATCATGGCGGCCAGACGCTGGAAAAAATGGGCAATCTGGATCAGGCTCGCGATATGTATCGCCGGGGGATCGCCGTTACCCGCGATCCGCATGCCCTGAGCGAGCTCCAGGCAGCCCTGGATATACTAGGAGAGTAGAGGTTTCTTGCGCCGCTTTGCGCATTTTTTGATTTGCCTGCTGGTGGCGGGGTCCCTGTCGGCGCAAACGCGCACGGCCCGGCGGCCTCTCGAGCCACCTCCTCCGCCGGAACCCTACAATCAGTTGGATTCCAGCCAGACGTTGTTCTATGTCCTGGCCGCTGTGAATGCCGCGGGTTACGACGAACAGGCGAATTCGTCCACCAACAGTCCCTTGCGCGGCCGGGTGCGCGAGTATCTCGCCAAGCAGAATCCGGCTAGTCTGGCGTCGCTGCGCAGGTTCGTGCGCGATCACAAGCCGAAAAATCCCTCCGCGGAGCTCAGCCAGTACATATCTTTTGCGCTGTGGAGCAAGGGTGCGCCTGATTTCACGCCGTTTAATCCCGATCTGCCGGCTCCTGCCGACGCCGATGCTCTCTTCGAATTCCCGCCGATACTTGCGGCGTTTTATCGGGACGCCAATCTGGCTGGTCTGTGGCCGCAGGTTCAGGCCGAATATGAGGCCGCCATCGCGCAGTATTCCCAACCTGTGACGCTGGCCGTGCAGCAGGTCAACGCTTACCTGCGCTACGTCAACACCGGAACCCGGCGAGGCCGCTTTCAAATCCTGATCGATCTGCTGGGCGCGCCCAATCAGGTCCACATGCGCAACTACATCGACGACTATTTCATCGTCGTCACTCCTGCCGTCGAACAGCCCATCGCCGACATTCGCCATGCGTACTTGCGCTATATGGTGGATCCGTTAGGAGCCAGGTTCGCAGACGATCTGCAAAAGAAGGCCCGTTTGGGCGCATACGCTTTGGATTCGCCCATCCTGCAACAGGAATACCGGGACGATTTCGTCCGTCTGGCGACCGAATGCTTCATCCGGGCGATCGAAAGCCGCCTGGACCGTCGGCCCGCGATGGTGGAGCAGGCCGCTCGCGAAGGCTTTGTTCTGACTCCGGTCTTTGCGGAACTGCTGCAGCGCTACGAGAGCCAGGAAGTCGCCATGCGGCTGCACTTCCCCGATCTGGTTGCTGCGATCGACGTCAAGAAAGAGCAGCAACGGATCGCGCGCATCGATTTTCTTAAGGAACGCCCGGTTCGGACCTATCGCGTTACCTCGGAAGTAAAGCCCCCGGAGCTGACCGGAGCCGAGAAAACATTGGATGATGCCGAGTTGTTGTTCCTGGATCGAGGGAAGGCCGCCGGGAACGCCGCCAAAGCCAAGGAGCTGTACTTGAGAGCCTTGCAGGAAACCGAGCAGAAAGTGATGCACGCCAAGTCGTATTATGGTTTGGCGCGGATCGCTTTGCTGGAGCAGGACCCAGCGACCGCCGACCGGTTTTTCCGCAAAGTTTTGGAGTTGGAGCCCGATCCCGTCACCAAGGCGTGGGCTCATGTGTACATCGGGAAGCTGTCCGATTCGCAAGGCGAAAAGACAGCCGCTCAGGAAAGTTATCAAGCTGCGCTCGCGGTCGGGGGAATCTCGGACCTGGCGCGGCAGGAGGCACAAAGGGGCCTGACAGGCGCCTTCGCCAGGAATCCTAAATCAAAGGAGCAGGAATGAAGACGAACGTGATTGCTGGAATGGCGCTGCTGGCCATGGGCGTGCTGAGCGCCCAGCCTAAGCCGCCCGCGCCCGAGGAATTGAAAGCGCTGCAGGAGATCGTGAACGCCACCAACGTGGACGCGCGCGTGGCTGCCGCGGACAACTTCGTGAAGGGTTTTCCCAAGAGCGAGTACCGCTCCTTCGCGCTGACCATGGCCGCCGAAGCATATGAAATGAGCGGCAACGTTACCAAAGCCATCATTTACTACCAGCAGGTGCTCGAAGCGAGTCCCAAAGACTACAACGCCATGCTGATGTTGGCCGCGGAGACGGCGCGCACTACGCGCGAATTCGACCTGGACAAAGAAGAGAAGCTGGCTAAGGCCGAAAAATTCGCCAAAGACGGCATGGCTCTGGTGCCCGCCGCGACTAAGCCCAATCCTCAGATCACCGATGCCCAGTGGGAAGACCTGAAGAAGGACGATTTGGCGCGCGGCCATGAAGCCCTGGGAATGATCGCGCTGGCACGCAAGAAGTACGACGTCGCCGCGGGTGAATTCAAGACCGCCACCGAGACGGCCAGCCAGCCCCAGCCATCCACCTTCATTCGACTGGCGGGATCGTACACCGATGCGGGCAAGCCTGATCAGGCCATCGCCGCGCTGGATAAAGTACTGGCCATGCCCAATCTGCCGGATCAAATCAAGCAGGTAGCGCAGTCTGAAAAGGCTCGCGCCGAAAAGGTAAAGACCAGCAAGTAGAGGCGAGCCTGCGTTTATGCCGGCCGACCTGGGTGCGCTTGAAGCGGCCATTGGGCACGTGTTCCGCGATGCGGAGCTGCTCCAGCGCGCTCTCACGCACAAATCCCGAATCCACGAGCAGCCGGGTGAGAATCCGGCTCTGGCCGACAATGAGCAGTTGGAGTTTCTAGGCGACGCTATCCTTGGATTCGTCGTCAGTGAATGCCTGGTTCGACGCTACCCTTCCGCTCCGGAAGGAAGGCTGTCCAAGCTGAAGGCTCATTTGGTGAGCGCCGCCCGGCTCTACGAAGTCGCGCAGACGCTCGCGCTGGGCGATTTCCTGATTCTCGGCCGCGGGGAGGAAATGAGCGGCGGACGCGCCAAGAAAGCTCTGTTATCCGACGCCATGGAAGCTCTGATCGCAGCGATTTACATTGACGCTGGCTCCGGGATTGAAGCGAACGCCGACGGAATGTCCGCGGCGCGCAGGTTCATCGAAACTCACGTCGTCGGATCCTTTACCGTGAAGGAAGGCAGCGTGGATGGCGCCGTGGAGGATTACAAGAGCGCTCTTCAGGAAATGGCGCAATCCTTGAAGCTGCCTCCCCCGCGTTATTTCATCGTTGGGGAAGACGGACCGGAGCACTCCAAGACGTTTACCGTCGAGGTGCGCGTCGGCAAGGACTGGACCAGCCAGGCGCGCGGACTTTCGAAAAAAGCAGCCGGTCAGAAGGCCGCCGAAAGCGTCCTCCAGCAGCTGTCGGAATGGGGCCGGTAACACCATCTTCGTTTGGTGCTCTAATAGGTACGAGCATTGACGGTGAGCCCGACGTTTTACAACTCGGCGCGTGGTAGTTTTACCCCTGTCGCTCTCAGCTTGCTCATTCTGTCCGTACCCGCTTGGCCCCAGGTATTGATGGGCGGCGTCGGGACGCGAATCCAGCTCAATAACTCTGATCTGGCGGTGCTGGAGGCCCAGGAAGTTCGTAAGGATCTGCCCTGTACGGTTGAGCAAGTTAAGCCCGCGCTAGGTTTCGACCTGCGCTTTCACGGCGGCTACGAAATTACCTTGCCGATGCAGGATGTGGCCGGCAGCGAGAATCTGCTCTCCATCCTGGCTCGGGTCACGCCCGACGGTGGCAGAGAGCCCGCCTATTTCCTCCAGCGCGTCAATGTTCCCAAGCTTCCCGACGATGTTAAGGGCGACGCAGTTCTGGGCGGCTTATTCGATCTTGGGGAAGGTAAGTACCACGTCGATCTTCTGATGAAGGACCGCACCGAACGAGTGTGCTCCTTTTACTGGGACGCCGAAGCCATACTCTCCGACCGCGACAAAGAGATTCAGCCGGCCATCGCCCCAGGCGCCGTGGAGCGCGCCGAGTACGAACAATTCAACGAAGAACCACCGGTGGAACGCGCTGCCGGCAAGCCGCTGAATATCAAGGTCCTGGTGAATTTCGCGCCTCAGAATTCGAATCTGTCGAGCCTGCGGCCCATCGATACCCTGGCCTTGGTAACGGTGCTGCGGCGGCTCTCCCGCGAGCCGCAGTTCGGACGCTTTTCAGTGGTCGCCTTCAACGTCCAGGAACAGCGCGTGCTGTACCGGCAGTCCAGCGCCGAGAGGATAGACTTTCCTGCGCTGGGCCGTGCGATCCGGAGCGTCGAACCGGGCAAAGTGGACATGAAACAGCTTGCCAAAAAACATGGTGAAGTAGGCTTCCTGGCCGATCTGATCAAGAAGGAAATCGCCAATGATCACCCCGACGCCGTGATCTTCGCCGGTCCCAAAGTCCTGCTGGATGATTCGGTTCCGGAGGAGGAGCTGAAGCCCCTGGCGACCGAGGTGACCTACCCGGTTTTCTACATGAACTACAATCTGAACCCCCAGGCGACCCCCTGGCGCGACGCCATCGGCAAAGCGATCCGCCCCTTCCGTGGAACCGAGTTCAGCATCAGCCGGCCGCGCGATCTTTGGTTCGCCGTGGCTGAGGTAGTTTCGCGGGTGGTAAAATCAAGTCAGGTGGGGAGCAGCGCCCTGGTTCCTGCCAAGTAGGGGTTTTTATATGCGCGCCACTGTTGGTCTTCTCCTGGTTGTAGCGTCGCTGCCTGCCTTTTCCCAGGACCCTCGCAAGTTCTCCAACAAGCTGGCCCCGTATGTGGCTTCTCCCGCACGCGTGGTGGATATGATGCTGGAATTGGCCCGGATCAAACCGGGCGAAACGGTGTATGACCTGGGAAGCGGAGACGGGCGCATCGTGCTGGCCGCTGCCGGTAAGTACAAGGCCAAAGCAGTGGGCGTGGAAATTTCGCCCCGGCTCGTGGCTTCGGCAACCGCGGAGATTGAGAAGGCCGGCCTTTCGAGCCAGGCCCGCGTGATGCAGGGCGACGTTTTGCAAGCCGACCTGACCGGCGCCGATGTTGTCACCATGTATCTCGAAACCGAGCTGAACGCTAAACTTCGCCCGCGCCTGGAGAAGTTCCTGAAACCCGGCGCCCGCGTGGTTTCCCACGACTATCCGGTTCCCGGCTGGAAAGCCACCCGTGTTGAGAAAATCGAGGGACGTCAGAACCACACGATTTACCTCTACGAAATCCAGGCTCCCAAACAATAACTCAGAGTTTTTCCGCGATCGATTTCGCCTGCGTGAACAGGTACAGGTAATCCGCTCCGCCCGCCTTCGAATCCGTTCCTGACATGTTGAATCCGCCAAACGGATGCGCTCCAACCACTGCGCCCGTGCATTTGCGGTTAATGTACAGATTCCCCACGTGGAATTCTCTCTTGGCTCGATCGATCTGCTCCGGCGACGTACTGTAAACCGCGCCCGTCAATCCGTATTCGGTGTTGTTGGCGATGGCCAGAGCGTCACTGAAATCGCGCGCGCGGATCACCGTCAGCACCGGTCCGAAGATTTCTTCCTGGGCGAGGCGGGCGGTAGGCGCCACATCGGCGATGACGGTCGGTTCCAGAAAATATCCTTCGCCATCGGTACGCTTTCCCCCAGCGACGACGCGGCCCTCCTGCGCTCCGATCGCGATGTAGTTCGAGATCGATTTCAGCGCGCCTTCGTTGACCACAGGACCGGCGGGCGCATTCTCAGCCGGATCGCCGATGCGAATCTGCGCCACTCGTGCAGTGAGCCTTTCCAGGAACTTGTCGTACAAGCTGGCATCCACGATTACCCGTGAGCACGCCGAGCATTTTTGTCCCTGGAATCCGAACGCGGACGCCGCTACGCCCTCGACCGCCGCGTCCAGATTGGCATCCGCGGCCACCACGATGGAATCTTTGCCGCCCATCTCGAGAATCGTCCGCTTGATCCAGACCTGGCCCGGCCTCGGCTGCGCTGCCCGCAAGTTAATATCGAGCCCCACGTCGCGCGATCCGGTAAATGCGACAAACCGCGTCTTAGGGTGCTCCACTAGTCCATTTCCAAACGTCGCTCCGGAGCCCGGGCAGAAGTTGACCACCCCCGGCGGAAGCCCGGCTTCCTCTAATGCTTCGAAAAACTTGGCGGAAATCGTGGGCGAATCGCTGGACGGTTTCAGCACCACCGTATTGCCGCAGACGATCGAAGCAACCGTCATCCCGCACATGATCGCCAGCGGGAAATTCCAGGGCGAGATCACCGCGCCCACGCCCAGCGGAATGTAGCGCAGCAGATCCCGTTCGCCGGGAAGCTGAACGGCGGTCTCGGCTTGGTCCATCCGCAACGCCAGCCGCGCGTAGAACTCGCAGAAGTCGATCGCCTCGCAAGTGTCGGCCTCGGCCTCATCCCAGTTCTTGCCCACCTCCAGGACCATCCAGGCGTTGAATTCGGGCTTGCGTTTGCGGAGGATGTCCGCGGTCCGCAGGACCAATTGCGCCCGCGCCCGCACCGGTACTTGCTTCCACGATTCAAACGCGTCGAGCGCCGCCTCCATGGCCGGTTCCACGTGCTCGCGTCCGGCTTTCTGATGCACGCCGATGACTTCGGAAGGCCGCGCTGGATTCAGCGACTGGATCTTATCCGCGGTCCGGCTACGAGACCCGCCGATCACTAGATCGTACTCGCGGCCCAGTTCGCCACGGACCTTTTCGATGGCCGCGCGCATGACTGCCGCGTTCGCCTCATTCAGGAAATTAACTACAGGTTCATTGGAAAAAGGGCGGACTTCCATTCTGCCCTCAGTGTACCGCTGGGTGTGGATTGGTACCCTAGAATCTAAACCTCATATCTCTATCCATGGCTCAATCACCCATCACAACGCGCTGCGACGATTTCGCGGCCTGGTATCAGGACGTCGTTCTTCAAGGCGACCTCGCCGAACCGGCCGAAATCGTCAAAGGCTGCATGGTCATCAAGCCCAACGGCTACGCCATCTGGGAGCTGCTGCAGCACGAGCTCGATACACGGTTCAAGGCCACCGGCCACAAGAACATGTATTTCCCGCTGCTGATCCCGGAGAGCTTCTTAAAGAAGGAAGCCGAGCATGTTGAAGGATTTTCGCCGGAGCTGGCCGTGGTCACTATTGCCGGCGGCAAGAAGCTGGAAGAGCCCTACGTGATTCGTCCCACGTCCGAGACCATCATCGGGCATTTTTTCGCCAAGTGGATCCAGAGCTGGCGCGATCTTCCCATGCTGGTCAACCAGTGGGCCAACGTGATCCGCTGGGAGTTGCGGACGCGCATGTTCCTGCGGACCACGGAATTCCTGTGGCAGGAAGGTCATACCGCGCACGCTACGCACGAAGAAGCGAGCGAAGAAGTTTTGCGGATGCTCGACGTCTATGCCGACGTTGCCGAAAACGTCATGGCCATGCCGGTCATCAGAGGCATGAAGACGCAGTCCGAGAAATTCGCCGGTGCGCTGCGCAGCTATTCCATCGAGGCCATGATGCAGAACGGCCTCGCGCTCCAGGCCGGAACCAGCCATGATCTGGGACAGAATTTCGGCAAGGCCTTCGACGTTAAGTTTCAAAACAAGGAAGGCCAACTGGATTACGTCTGGCAGACCAGTTGGGGCGTAAGCACGCGCCTCATAGGCGGACTTGTAATGAGTCATTCCGACGACAAAGGTTTAGTCCTGCCGCCCAAGCTCGCCCCCGTCAAGAGCGTCCTGGTCCCGATTTATCGCAAGGATGAAGAGAAGGGGCCGGTGCTTGAAGCAGCGCATCGAATGGCGAAAGATATCGGCGCCGACGTGGACGACCGCGAAGGCCAGTCGCCGGGTGCGAAGTTCTTCCATTGGGAGCGCCGCGGCGTTCCGATTACGCTGGAACTAGGCCCGCGGGATCTGGCTGCGGGGACGATCGTCGTCAAGCGGCGCGACACTGGCGCCAAGGAACCCATTCCCCAATCCGAATTGCGCTCCAAAGTCGAGGGTCTGCTCGAGATCATTCAGAACGATTTGTTCGCAGCCGCCAAGCAGCGGCTGAAGGACAACACGATGCTGGCCAACTCCGTCGAAGAAGTGGAGTCCATCCTCAGCGCAGTGACCGCGGAAAAGGGCGGCGGCAAGTTCGTGATGGCCCACTTGAAGGACGATCCGGCTTGCGATGCGCGGCTGAAGGCATTCAAGGCGACTGTCCGTAATATTCCTCAAGTCGATGAGTACGACGGTCCGGGTAAATGCCTGGTCACCGGCGAGACGGTGGACCGCAGGGTTGTCGTCGCCAAGTCTTACTGAACCAATGCTCGCAAACCGGTCTATTCCCCGGTGCATCGTAATCCCGGAACTGGCATATCCGGACATTGGTAAAGCGATCGATTGGCTCGGCGATGCGTTCGGCTTCACGCTGCGTTTGCGTATCGCGGACCACCGGGCGCAATTGAACGTCGGCGATGGCGCTGTGGTCCTCACCGAACTAGCCGAGGGACGCCGTGTCGATGTCGGACACTCTGTTATGGTGCGAGTTGAGAACGTGGATCGTCACTGTGAGCAGGCCAGTCGCCACGGAGCCAAGATTATCCGGGGGCCGGCCGACTATCCCTTCGGCGAGCGCCAATACAGCGTCGAGGATTTCGCCGGACGGCGCTGGACCTTTTCGCAGTCCATCGCTGACGTCGATCCCGCAACATGGGGCGGTATCATCGGCGAGTTGTAGGCCATCAGCGCCGAGCGGCGATTCGCTACAATTGCCCTAACTTCGCCTTTAACTTCAAATGCCTCAAGCGCCCGTTAAAGAAACCGCCGGATTCGTTCGCGGCCTGAATCTGTTCGACGCGACCATGATCGTCATCGGCACCATGATCGGGTCGGGCATCTTCATCGTCTCGGCCGATATGGCGCGTCTGATCAACAGCCCCGGCTGGCTACTGGTGGCGTGGGGCGTAACAGCAGCTCTCACGATTCTCGCGGCGCTCTCGTATGGCGAACTGGCATCCATGCTGCCGCAGGCCGGCGGTGTCTACGTATTTCTGCGCGAGGCTTACTCGCCTCTATGGGGATTTCTTTACGGCTGGACCTTGTTCGCGGTAATCCAGACCGGCACCATCGCGGCCGTGGCCGTGGCGTTTGCTCGATTCTTCTCGGTCATGTTCCCGTGGATCTCCGAAAGCCACTATCTGATCCAGCCAATCCACATTTCCACGGGCTATGCGTTTTCCCTTTCCACCGCTCAGCTGGTGGGCGTTGCGGTGATTGTGCTGCTCACCTGGACCAACTCGCGCGGGTTGGAATACGGCAAGATCGTACAGAACATCTTCACCACTGCGAAGGTTGCCGCCATCGCCGCGCTGATGGTGGCCGGCGTGCTCCTGGGCCGCAGCGCTGAAGCCATCCAGACGAACTTTTCTAATCCATTCACGATCGGCGCCTTCGATGCGTCCCTTGGCGTCGCAGCGGGCACTGCGTTCGGACTCATGATTGCAGTCGGCGTGGCGCAATCCGGATCGCTATTTTCCGCCGACGCCTGGCATGATGTAACCTTCGTCGCCGGCGAAGTGCGCGATCCCAACAAGAACCTGCCCAAGGCGATGGCCATCGGTTGCACGGCGGTGGTCCTGCTGTATGTGATGGCGAACGTGGTCTATCTGATGGTGCTTCCCATGCCGGATATCCAGCACGCGCCGTCTGATCGTGTCGCCACCGCGGTTCTCGAACGAATTTTTCCTGCGTACGGCGCCGGGTTGATGGCTATTTCGATCATGGTTTCGACGTTTGGATGCGTCAACAGCCTGGTTCTTTCCGGCGCGCGCGCGTATTACGCAATGGCCAAGGACCGGCTCTTTTTTGCCCGTGCCGGCACGTTGAATGGCGCCAACGTTCCGGGCTTTTCGTTGTGGGTACAAGGAGCCTGGGCCGCCGCCCTAGTCTTGCCGCGCACCTTCAACACGGCCACCGGACAATACGGCAACCTGTATGGGAATCTGCTCGATTATGTCATCTCGGCGGCACTGATTTTTTACATACTGACCATCGCTGCGGTGTTCCGCCTGCGCCATAAGATGCCCAACGCCGAGCGCAGCTATCGTGTGCCAGGCTATCCGTTGACCCCTGCGCTCTATATTCTCGGCGCTGCGCTGGTGCTGGTGATTCTGTTTGCTTACCGCCCGGCGACCACATGGCCGGGACTCATCATCGTTCTGGTGGGCGGAGTGGTGTACGCATGTCTCCCACGACGTTAAAAGAAAAGTCCGGACTGTTTCACGCGATAAAGTCAGCGATTCTCGGCGATCCTCATCGCGATTTCACCCAAGGCTCCATCGGACGCGCCATTGCCATGCTCGCCGTGCCCATGGTCCTGGAAATGATGATGGAGTCCCTATTTGCCGTGGTGGACATGTTCTGGGTGGCCCACCTCGGGGCGAACGCCGTCGCCACCGTCGGCTTCACTGAGTCGCTGCTCGTGCTGCTATTCGCGGTCGCGCTGGGCCTGAGCATCGCTACCACGGCCACCGTGGCCAGGCGTATCGGCGAAAAGGATCCAAAGGCGGCCGCGGATACCGCCTCGCAAGCAATCCTGCTGGGTGTGGGGATCGCCGTCGTAACCGGAACGCTGGGATTCATTTTCGCCCGCGATCTGCTGCGGATTATGGGCGCCTCGCCGGAAGTGATCGCGACCGGCAGCGGTTACACGCGTGCCATCTATGGCGGTAGCGGAACGGTTATGCTGCTGTTTCTGATCAACGGCGTGTTTCGCGGCGCGGGCGATGCTTCGTTAGCGATGCGGGTATTGTGGACCGCCAACTGGATCAACATCATTCTTAATCCCCTGCTCATCTTTGGACTGGGGCCGTTCCCGAGGCTGGGCGTGGCCGGGTCGGGCATCGGAACCACCATCGGGCGCGGGTGCGGCGTGCTATTGCAGCTTTGGTTTTTGAGCAGTGGAAAGAGCCGCGTGGTCGTGCCCTGGCATCAGATCCGCCTGATTCCCGCGCTGATGCTGCGGCTTGTTCGGCTCTCGCTGGGCGGGATGTTTCAATACCTGGTGGCCATGGCGAGCTGGATCGTCATGGTGCGGATGTGCGCTGTGTTCGGGAGCGTGGCCATTGCTGGATATACGTTGGCACTGCGTATCATCATGTTCGCGCTGCTGCCGAGCTGGGGCATGGCCAACGCCGCCGCCACGCTGGTGGGACAGAATCTGGGAGCGCGCAAGCCCGACCGCGCCGAAAAGTCAGTCTGGGTCGCGGGTTTCTACAACATGATCTTTCTCGGACTGGTCGCCGTAGCCTTCATAGGATTCGCAGGCCCGCTGGTGCGAATCTTCACCAGTGATCCGGACGTGGTTTCCATGGCATCCACCACACTGCGAACCGTTGCCTACGGCTACATCTTCTACGCCTGGGGCATGGTGATGGGGCAAGCCTTCAACGGCGCAGGCGATACCAACACTCCCACTTTGCTTAACCTGCTGTGCTTTTGGGCGTTCCAAATTCCACTGGCGTGGCTGCTCGCGTTTCGCATGGGGCTGGGCGTGAATGGGATCTTCATCGCGATTCCCGTCGCCCAATCGGCCCTGGCCGTGGCCGGGGTGGTAATGTTCCGCCGCGGAAAGTGGAAAGGTTCTACTGTTTGAGTCTGTATACCGCCGCCGTCTCGGTCTGATACAGCGGACTGAGATCGGGACTGGATCGAATGGCTTTCTCGATGGCCTCGCGATCGTCGCTGCCGATCCCTTCTCGAAAATCCACGCCGGAGAAGGCAAAGTAGGTCAGCCCATGCTCGCTGCTGAAGGGTCCCACATTGCTCATCCAATCCACGATCCTGGCGTGATCTTCGCGATACCAATACGGCGGCGGCAGCGTGCGCCGCATCGCGTGCCGTCCGGTATTCAGGAACACCAGCGCGTCCTCTCCGCTCAACAGAAGCGCGTCATGCGGCAGCTTCTCTCGAATCCAGTCATAGATGGCGATCCGCGATTTGTTACTCTCGCGATGCGCGCGCTCCTGATCCGGCAGCAAGGCTTGTCCGACGTACACCTGGAGTCCAATCGCGCCGATCAGGATACTGGCCCCCGCCAGGAGCATCCCGGCCGCCACTACGCGCTGCCCTGCATCGTTGTGACGCAAGCCGGCTCGCAGCATACCGTAGACATGTTCGATCTCGGTCAGCAGTCCTGCTAGGGCGAGAGGGAACAGCGGGAGTACGAAGCGTTCGTTGGGCGGGAAGTGCCATACCAGCAATTGTGCGCAGCTACCCGCTGCGAACAGCGCGTACAAGCGGCCCTGGCCGCGCCGGACCATCCGAACCACTCCCGCGATCATGGCGACCGCGATTACCTGCGCCACGGTCTTGAAGGCGAACGAGCCGAAGATATTAGGCAGAGCCAGCGATCCGAGCCCCAGCAGCAAGCCGTCCACGTTTCTCCACAGGAAGACGGGCAGATCACGCAGTGAAACGGAGTACAGCTCGTAGCGGAAGTAATCCGTGTAATAGATCAGCGTGGGATCGCTGGTGGACACCTGGTGCAGGCGAGTCCAGATGGTCCAGCCCAGCACGAACGGCAGCATCGCGCCCGCGCAAAGTATCGCCGAGCGGCGCTTGCCGCGCATCCACAGGTAGACAGGACCCGCGAGCAGAAAGACGATGCCTGCCGATCGCGTCAAGTAGGAGAGCCCGGCCACGGCGCCGGACAGTCCGGCGACGTCTCCCCTGGGGTCGTCATCCGCGGCGCGCTCAGTGAGCAGCATGGCTGCGATCATCAGTGCGGTGAACAGTAGCTCGGAAACCAGCGTCGAGCTGAACACCATCATGTAGGGATTCAGCGCGACCAGGGCGATCAGCAACCAGACCCGCCAGCCCGTGAAGCCCAATCGCGGAAACAGCCACAGAAGCTGAATCATGATCGCAGGGAACGCCAGCCAGGAGATCCAGGCCGCGATGGGCAGGTTCTGCGGGAAGTTCGAATTGACCCTCCACGCTATCGATAGGAGCAGCGGATAGAGCGGCGGGTACTTGGTTTGCGAAGGCTGGCCAGGAAGACTCTCGACCCGATACCCGTTACCCTCTCCGAGCGACTTCGCGGAGACATAGTACAAGCTGTCGTCGTGGAGATCGCCAAAGCCCGGCAGGTCACTGTGCTGCCACAAGAACCCTGCGGAGGGCGCCAGCAAGACCAGCAAAAGGACGTAGGCCCACGGACGTGAAGCGAGTAACACTGCCCTAGAGGATCGGCCGGAATCTGCCGAACCTATAGGAAGCAATGGCTCTTGCGTCCACACCCGAGCTTACAGGCGCTCCCATATCCTCGCTGGTCGAGAACTGGTTCCGGAGAGGCTTGTGGGTGGCCACGGCCATGGCCGCGATCGTGATCCTGTGCTACTGCGCGACCATGCTGTGGGCCTCGAATGAGCTGTCTCCGCCTGAATCGGTGGTGGCCGCGCAGTCGCTCATGCTGGTGCACGATGGAGCGCTGTATTACGATCTGAAGCACTATCCGTACACCGTCTGCGCGTACATGCCAACGTTCTACTGGCTCGAATCCGGGTTGATCCGCGTAGGGCTGTCGGCATTTCAGGCGGGCCGGTGGATCAGTCTGATGGCGCTGCTGGGCCTGATTGCCTTGTCCGGAAAACTAGTCTTGCTGTACACCGGCGACACCAATGCGGCCTGGGTGGCCTCGCTGGCGACGGCGTCGAGCTCGCTGTTGGCATCCTGGGGAACCGTGGGTCAAGTGGACACTCTCGCGGCGTTCTTCGCGGTCGCGGCTTTTTATCAGTACTCGCGCTTTCATGTGCGGGGAGAATCGACGCTGTGGATCGCGGGCGTGTGCGCGCTACTGGCGCTGTTCACCAAGCAGACCATGGTTGCTGCGCCCGTGGCGATCTTCGTCCTGCTGTGGACCCGCGACCGCAAGAAAGCGCTGACGTTCGGAGCAATCTTCGGAACCGGCGTGGCCGCGCTGCTGCTGGGAATCAACGCGGCCCTTGACGGACGTTTCCTGGCGAACACGGTTTTCGCGAACATGAATCCTTTCAGCGGCGCCAAGTTTCTGGCGCAGTTCCGCTACTTCGCTTCAGTCTCCTCCGGATTGCTCGCGATTGTGGTGGCCTCCTTCCGCCGGCTAGTGCGCGGACGCAATTCCGCACCCTGCGTCTACCTGGGATTCGCCGCGCTCGTATTTCTGGGAACCGCCGCCAAGATCGGCTCCGACACCAATTATCAGCTCGAGTCCACGCTGCTGCTGGCGATATGCGCCGCTATCGGACTGCATGAAATCGACTTCTTCCGACTGTATTTCAGTCAAAGCAAGACCTGGATCACGCTGCTGCTGCTCCCTCTGGCACTGCACATGGCCATGGGTTACAGAGTTTCAGCCAACGGGCTGCTAGCTCGCCTGGCGAATGAGAAGTTGTTCCGCGCGGAAGTAGACCAGCTCCGTCCGTTCGTTCAACCCACGGGCGGGCTGGTCCTCTCGACGGATTTCAACGCCATGGTCCGACTGCGGCAAAGAATGGACGTCGAGCCGCTGATCTACAACTTACTGGCGTCGGTTGGAGTGATCGATCCCGAGCCGGTCCGGCGCGATCTGGCGCGCGGGGCATTTTCAACCGTGATTCTGAGCCAGGATGTTTTCGGGGCACAACCCGTCACCGGACCCGAGATCGGAACCCTTCCGGCCAGCCAGTTGGAAGAAGTGCGCAAGCATTATCGTCTGGTCCAGCACATTCCCGGGCCGTTTCTGGATGGAGTCTATGTCTACCAGCCGGTGTTGAGCGAGACTTTGTAATGAAAGCGACGATTCAACTGGACCAAGCGGAGTATCACAATATTCGATTTCCGTACGACCCCCGCCGGGCCGGCGTGTGGCGCGTCATCGCCCGCTACCTCCAGCCGTGGGTGGATCCGGCGCAACCGCTTCTGGAACTGGGCGCGGGGTACGGCGAGTTTTCGCGCGAAATCCGCGCTTCTTCGAAATGGGCGCTGGATCAGAATCCTGCGCTGGCCGCGCATTGGGATCCGTCGGTGCAAGCGCTGTTTCAATCCGCCCTGGAACCTTGGGCGATTCCCGACGCGAGTCTCGGCACCGTGTTCGCGTCCAATTTCCTGGAACACTTCACTCTGGAAGAAGGCGCGCAGATTCTGGCGCAGGCCGAGCGCAAACTTCGTCCGGGGGGACGCTTCATCGCCATCCAACCGAACTTCCGGCTGGAGCCGCGACGCTACTTTGACGACTACACGCATCGTACGCCGTACACCGACGCCGGCTTTCAAGATTTTCTGCGTTCCCTGGGCTGGCGCGTGGAACACGCCGAGCCGCGCTTCATGCCGTTCACTATGAAGTCCCGGCTGCCTACCGCGGAGTGGCTGGTAAGCCTTTATCTTTCTTTGCCGTATCGTCCGCTGGCGGGCCAATTCCTGGTGGTCGCTGGACGCCCTTGACACGCCGGGACCGGTTCCGTGTAGTCCCTGGCCTATTCTGACGATGAATGCGGAGATATGTGGCGCGGCAAGACCGTAGCAGTCATCCTCCCGACGTATAACGAAAAAGACTCGATCCGAGCTGCGGCCATGGACTTCCAGCATGACGGCTTGGCCGACGAGGTGATCGTCGTCAACAACAACGCCGCGCCCGGAACTTCGGAAGAGGTGGCCGAGACGGGTGCGCGCGAATTGTTCGAGCGGCGGCAGGGTTATGGGCACGCGCTGCTCTGCGGAATCGACAACTGCAGCGCAGATCTGATCGTGCTGGCCGAGCCGGATGGCACCTTCAGCGGCCACGATCTGCTGAAACTGCTGGCCTATTCCGACGATGTGCCGGTGGTTTTCGGCACGCGTACCAGCCGCGAATTCATCTGGGCGGGCGCCAACATGGGGCCGTTCCTGCGATGGGGAAACTGGGCGGTCGCGAAGATGACGGAGCTGCTATTCAACACCACCATCCTGACGGACATGGGTTGCACCTATCGCCTCTTTCACCGGGACGCGCTGCGGAAAATCCGCCCATATCTCACTATCGGAGGCTCGCACTTTGGGCCGCAACTGTTGATGGAAGTGATCGCGCACGGGATTCCGTTCATCGAGATCCCGGTGAACTATCGCCGCCGCGTGGGCGAATCCAGCGTCACCGGGGACCTATGGAAGGCGTTCTGGCTGGGCCTGCGCATGATCACTCTCGTACTGGCCTATCGGTTCGGCATGCACACCGCGGCGCGCATTCGCTGGAGGGGCGAGCGGCGCGGGCGGCGGCAGGAAGCCACGAGCACCGTACGGCCCTCCACCCCACTCTGATTTAGCTCATGTCCATTTCCATCACGACCCCAGCCTCGCTCAGTGCGGCGGCATCGCCGGAAACGTGGTTCCGCCGCGGTCTCTGGATCGTCTCGTTTCTCACCGCTGCCGCCATCCTGGTCTCCTGCGGCGTCATGCTGTGGGCGCAGAATGAGTTCTCCGCGGCCGAATCGGTCGTCGCTGCACAAGCGCTCATGCTGGAGCGCAGCGGTACTCTCTACTACGATCTGAACCACTATCCATACACAGTGGCTGGTTACATGCCCATCTTCTATTGGTTGGAGGCGGGATTTATTTGGCTCGGAGCGCCCGCGTTTGTCAGCGGTCGCATTGTCACCATGTCGGCGTTCCTGGTGCTGCTCACCACGTGCTGGCGTCTGGCTGTGCTCTATACAGAAAACCGAATGATCGCCTGGATCGCAACGCTACTGGTCGCGTGCAGCCCGCTGATGTTTCTGTGGAGTGTCGTGGCGCAGGTGGATATCCTGGCCATATCCTTTGCTACTCTGGCCTTTTACCACTTCTCCCGTTACTATGTGCGAGGGGAATTGGCCCTATCGCGTGCGGCCCTGTTTTCCTTGCTAGGGCTATTTACAAAACAGACAATGATAGCGGTCCCGGCGGCTATCGTCCTATCTCTCATCCTTCTCGGTGATCGTAAGAAGGCCCTGTTGTTTACGGTTGTCGTCGCGGGTGGGGGCGGCGCGCTTGTGCTGGCGTTGAATGGCGCGCTACACGGCCGCCTGCTGCAAAATACGGTGCAGGCGAACATGAACCCGTTGAGCGGATGGAAACTGATGGCGCAACTCCAGTATGCCGGCATGCTGTCGGGTTGTCTGCTGCTCATCGTCATTCTCTCGTTCAGAAGGCTCTGCAGCGGCCGTAGCCGCGCACTGTGCATCTATGCGGCCTGTACCGCTGTGCTGTTTCTGGTCACTTCCGGCAAGGTCGGGTCCGACACCAATTATCAGTTGGAAATGACAGTGGCGCTGGCGCTATGCGCCGCCGTTGGGCTACACCGGCTGGATTTCTTGCCGCTCTATTTTGCCGGCAGCAAGCGCTGGGTCACGCTGCTGTTGTTGCCGCTGGCGATTCACGTGGTGAACGGTTATCGAACGCTGCCGAATCTATTGACTTCGCGTGTGGCGGGTGAACAGTTTGCGCGCGCGCAACTCGAAGAGCTACGGCCCTACGTACAGCCAGCGGGAGGGCTGGTGTTCTCGTCGGATTACAGTAGCATGGTGCGCCTGCGCCAACGTCTAGACGTGGAACCCCTGATTTACGGCCTGTTGGTGCGCGCGGGTGCGGTGGATCCCGAGCCCGTCCGTCAGGATTTGATTCGCGGCGCCTTCTCCACGGTCATCCTGACGGAGGACGTTTCCGAAGCCTCGCAAACCTCCTTTCTCGAATTCATCATTCTTCCCGAAAGTCAGCGCGAGGCTATGCGCCAACATTACCGCCTAGTGAAGCACATCCCCGGGCCGTTCCAGCACGAACTATTTGTCTACCAGCCCGCCGGATCCTAAGGGCGGCCGAGGGCCCGAGCGGGCATGGATGCGGGCCAGGCAGGATCCTTCCGAACGCGATGCACGGGCGGCATGATATGCTGTTCTGTCGCTCATGGGGCAAAAAACTATTTTCCCGAGCATCTGTATTGCTTTGGGATTCCCGGATGTAGAGTCTTTACTGGCGCACGCCAAGGCCGAGTATGATTGCGGCGAACGCTTCCTCGAATTCCGCCTGGACTACCTCGCATCGCCCGAACGGGGCGTAGGCGCGCTGCGAAAGTTCCTGACCAAGTATCCGGATTGCATGATTCTCGCCACCTGCCGGAGGCGCCAGAATCAGGGCCGATTCACCGGCAGCATCGAAGAGCAGATCAAGATCCTGGAAGCCGCGCGCGAGGCCGGAGCCCAGGCTCTGGATATCGAAATAGAGAGCGCGGAAAACTGCGAGAACCAGTTGGCGCACCTGCGATCTGAAGCTTACCTGGTGCTGTCTTATCACAACTACGGCGGTACTCCGCCGCGTCTGGATTCGGTGTTGAAGCGCATGGTTTCGATTCCGGCGCACGCGTACAAGGTGGTCACTACAGCGCGGAAACCTTCCGACAATTCGCGGGTGCTATCTCTGGCGCGATCGCACCCCAAGGTTCCCACGGTGCTTTTGGCGATGGGTGAAACGGGATTCCCAACTCGAGTGTTGTCGCCCGCGTTCGGCGGTTTGTATACCTATGCCGCTCCCAACATGGCGGGCGGGACCGCCTCGGGCCAGGTGGGCGCGAAGAAACTCCGAGGGATGTATCGCGTGGGAAAACTCGCGCGCGACGCCAAGATCTACGGAGTGATCGCCGATCCGGTAGGGCATTCTATTTCGCCCGCGGTGCACAATAGGGCGTTTCAGGCGCGGCGCGTGGATGCGGTATATCTGCCCTTCCTGGTGCATCCCGGACAGCTCAAAGATTTCTTTGTGATGGCGGAAGACCTGCCGCTGGCGGGCTTCAGCGTGACCATCCCGCACAAGCAGAAAATCCTGCGCTATCTGGATTGGGTGGATCCGGTGGCGCGGCGCATCGGAGCCGTGAACACCGTGTGGCGCAAGGCCGGCAAGTGGCGCGGCGCGAACACGGATGCGCCCGGCGTGACCTCTCCTCTGGAGCGCCATATCCGATTGAATAAGTCCTCGGTCCTGGTTGTAGGCAATGGAGGGGCGGCCCGGGGCGCGGTGTTCGCGCTGGCGGCCGCCGGAACCAAGCTGGCCGTGACCGGACGCAATCTGGATCGGGTGCGCGCGCTGGCATCCATTTGCGGGGCCGAGGCGCTTTCGCGCGAGCAGGCTGCGGCACGGGGGTTCGACGCCTTGGTGCATGCGACGCCGCTGGGCATGTCGCCCAATACCGAAAAGTGCTTCTTCGACGGCCGGATTCCATCGAAGCTGGTGTTCGACATGGTTTACACGCCCATGGAAACTGCTCTACTGCGCCGTGCTAAGGACCAAGGCGCGGAAGTGATCCACGGGATCGAAATGTTCCTGGAGCAGGCTGCGCGGCAGTTCGAGATCTTTACCGGCGAGCGTCCTCCGCGGGCTGTGATGCAGCAGGCCGCGATGGAAGCTCTGGCGGCGCGGGATAACGCGGCGCACGCGTAAACCTCCTACCCCTATAATGGGCGCATGGATGTTTCCAGACGACAGCTGGCAGCTGTTCTCACGGGGGCCGCGGTCGCGCACGCACAAGCTCCAACTCCAGTTTCAGCGGACAAGGAAGTGGACGATGCTCGAGCGCGCCAGCGCATCGCCGCGCAGACGATCGCCCGGGTGCCGCTGCCAATGAGCACCGAGCCCGCATTCCAGTTCAAGGCTTAATTACGTGGCCGA
>Ga0068855_100002866_pt1 | contig 21185 bp, 12 predicted proteins | sample KBSCornC52_FD_66592 | JGI IMG/M metagenome (GOLD analysis project Ga0068855, IMG submission 66592) | Corn rhizosphere microbial communities from Kellogg Biological Station, Michigan, USA - KBS Corn C5-2 | ecosystem: Host-associated > Plants > Roots > Rhizosphere > Soil ...
CATATCCATTCCTCCGAATAACCTAGGTTAGTCACAGTCGCATTGGGCGGAGCCGCCCGCCGGCCCTAAAGCACGCTACGTGCCAATATGACGCGCCGCGTGTCAGGCAGGCTAAGTAACAAGAATCATTAAGCTATTTTCAAGCAACCCGAACGAGGCTACCTCGCCCGACACCATGAACCCCGACTTTCGTGTCATGGTGGCAGGGCTATTACAACTGCTCGGATCTCATTGCAATCCTATGACGGCGCGGTTTTCCCCAAGAAACCACACCCACTCACGCTGGTAGCGCATGTCGGCGACCGAGCCAGTGGCACACATATGCTGATAACTCATTGGGATGTTTGACTAATTCGTTAATCGACCGGCCCACCTACCCAATACCTCTGCGATGGCGCCTGGCATGACTTTTTTTTTGGCGGCAGCTCGGACGAAGGTGCCGCCGGGCCGCGACTGATCGCGGCCCGGCGGCGCAGAGCTCAGACTCCGCCGCCCGCGCCAGCTTCCGACGTGCTGGTCTCGCCCGCCGCGCCCGTGCTGGTCTGGCCGGCCTCGCTCGTGCTGGTCTCGCCAGCAGCGGCGGCGCCGCCTTTACCAGCGGACGACGAACCGCCGGCTCCGCCCTTGCCGCCCGACGAGGCGCCGCCCGAGCCGCCCGAAGCGGTGTCATCGCCATCGCTCGAGCAACCGACGAGCGTGATGCCGGCGCCGAGCGCGATCACGGCCAGTAGTCCAGTAAGCTTTTTCATTTTTGGATCTCCTCAGAATATTAAGAATCAGCTCCGCGCGCTTTTTCCACACGCGGCCGAGCCCTAGTACAACCGCGTGCTTGTCTTGGCAATCCTATGTGGTCGTCCGGGTTTCTCGGAGCGAACCAGCGGATGTCGCGCGCTAGTCACCGCGCTTTTTGCGCAAACTGGGCGTGACCTTTTCGTACGACCCGACCGCTGGTCCAATGGCGTCGCGGCCAAAACGCTCGCGAATTGCGTCCAGGGCACGACCGAGCTCCCGCCGCGGGCGCTGCTCGGTGAATAGCTCGAGTTGCGCTCGCTCGCCCTGAATCAATTGCGACACGCTCACCCCGAGGAGTCGCACCGGCTCCTCGATCTTCGCGGCTGTCCAAAGCTCGAGCGCGACTTGGCGGATCACACCGCCGTCGTCCGTCGCCACGCGCAGCGTCCTGCTGCGCGTGAGCAAGGGGTAAACGGGCTCGTCCTCCCCGAACGCGCGCGCTTCGCGCCGGCCGCGGGCGGTTCCGAGCTTGATTTTGAGGGTCACCGTGAAGCCCGCGTAACCGGAGCGTCGCAAACGGCGGGCGACCTCGTCCGCATGCGCGGTCAGCACGGCGCTCACTTTTTCGGGCTCGAGCGTGTCGGTCTCGAAGGTATTTTCCTCGCCGATCGACTTCGCAGCGCGTTCGGACACGACCGGGCGCGTGTCCACACCCGCCGCCAGCGCTTGCAACTCGGCGGCACGATCCCCGAACTCGCGCGCGAGTTGCTCGGCGTCGTAGCGCACGAGGTCAGCGAAGGTTTTCAGGCCCAAGCGAGCGAGCCGAGCGCCGAGCACGGGACCAACCCCCCAAAGCCGGCGCAGCGGCAACGGCTCGAGCAGGGCGCGAACCTCGCTCGGCGGGACCACTCGCAGCCCGTCGGGTTTGGCGAGCGTGCAAGCGATCTTCGCAACCAGCTTGTTCGGCGCGACCGCGACGGAAATCGTGAGCTCGGTGCGTTCCAAGACCAGCCGCTTCAGGCGCGTCGCCAGCTCGAGCGGACCGCCGAACAAACGCTCGGAGCCCGTAATGTCGAGGAAGGCCTCGTCGAGCGCGATCGGCTCGATCTCGGGTGTGAACGAGCGAAACACCGCGTGCACTTGCTCGGACACTTCGGCATAGCGCGCGATGTTGGCCGGCAAAAATACGCCCTGAGGGCACAGCGCGCGCGCTTTGAAACCCGGCATCGCCGAGCGCACGCCGAATTTACGGGCCTCGTACGAGGCGGCGGCGACCACGCCGCGGGCGGAATTTGCCCCGACGATGACCGGACGTCCGCGTAGCTCGGGATGATCGCGCTGCTCGATGGATGCATAGAAGGCATCCATGTCCGCGTGCAGGATATAGCGCTGGGACATCGCTGCCGCTTCACCCGTCAGGGTTGGCGCTTGCGCTCTTCGAACAGCCCCGCCCCCGGCACGAAGCGGAGCGGAACGACGCCCGTCTCGCCGATGCGATTCTTGTACACCACGAATTCCATTGCTCGTTCGCCGGGCTCCGCGGGAGCCGACGAAACGCGCAGCTCGCCGGCGAGCGTCACGGCCGGCGCGACCAGGTCCGCATGGCGGCCAAGCGTGGTGAAGATCACCGAGCAGCCCTGGTCGGCGATGCGCCGCAAATCGAAGGCCACGTGGCTGACTCGGCCCTCCATGCTGGCGTTGGCCGCTGCCGCGTGCGACGCGGAGCCGTCACCCATCGCGGAAAAAGCTTCGATATCGTCGACCACGAGCACGGCGCGCTCGCTCCGCGACCATTGATGCGCGGCGCACTCGGCGAGCGAGTTGGTCGATTCGAGCCCAGCCGCGCGGTAAAGGTGGAGCTGCGCTCCTACCTTCTTGACGACCGTCTCCACTGAATCTGCCACCGCGCGGTGCGTGGCCGCGTCCTGCCAAGCCTGGCCCGACCAAATCATCCCGTAGGGTGTGTGCGCATCCGGATATTCCCGGTGCAGCGCGCGAGCCGCGAGCCGAGCCACGATTTCCGTGGCGTCCAGGGAGGCGCTCGCGAACACGACCCCCGCCTTGGCGCGCGCAGCCATGTACCCGATGAGCAGGGCAAATGCGGTACGTCCGACTCCAGGCGCGCCCGAGATCGACAGCACAGTGCCGCTGCGGAGCCCGCCGCTGAGCATGCGGTCGAGCGACGAAAAGCCGGTCGCGGTCGCTGCAGACAGCGCGCCGAGCCGCGTGGTCACGTCCACTTGCATGGCGGTGAGCGCAATGCCCGCAGCGCCGGACTTCGGAAGGGTGTCTGAGCTCACCCGGTGAGGATAACCGACCTACCCGGAGTCGCCGATCGGCGTGCGGTAGGAGGCCAAAAACCAGCCAAAACCAACCGCCGCCGAAGCGAGGCGAGCGCAAGGCGGCGTTCCCGAGCCCTGGCGAGCGTCTCGGAGGCGGCCGACTTGGTACCGCTTATCCTACTCAGGGGTTAGACGCGCCCGGCGCGTCAGGCGAGTGTTTTGAAGCGCGAAGCGATCCACGGCGCTGCCGAGACGGGACGGTCAACTCGAGACAACTTCTCATCTCGGGACTCGAAGAATGCGTTTCTAGGCCGTATTATCCTTGGCACGCGGCTAGCTATCAGTACCGGAATGCCCAGAAAACGGAATCATTGCGCGCCCCTTGCGCTGGCGCTGGACGGCAGCCTTTGGCTGAATCTGTCGGCGCGGCTGGACGCGCCGACCCTATTGCGCGTGGCCCAAGCCCTGTCCGTGGAGCCCGCCGACCTGTTCATCGGGACTTCATTGCCCGCTGCCCAACGCGCTCGAGCGCTTGCCCGCATCGATGACGCTGCTGCAGAAGCCGCAGCCCGCATTCAGGGCGAGGCCGCCGCGCTCGCCTCGCCGTCGGCTCGACCGCGCCGGAAGAAGCGCGCGTAGGCTGCTCGCGCGTCAAAACGACCGGTGCAGGCGCAAAGTTCTAGCTCGGACAGATCCAAGTCCCCGCGCGCGGCTAGCACCAAAAAAACTCTGCAGCGCTGCGCGCAAATGCTTACGATGCGCCCCGCCATGGGGAAAACCTCGATCTACTCCGCAGCAAGTTTTAAATCCTCTTTGAAGACTGGAGCTGAACGCTTTCTCTCGCAGGCGATCGTGCACGCCCTCGCGCAGGGTTTCCGATCACCCGATGATTTTTTGAGACACTTCAAGCCGCTCGACATCATGCAAGCGCTCGAGTCAGCGCACGACTTGCGCGCCGAGTTGTTGGTCAAGGCCGCTGGCGTGCACCAAAAGATCGCGCTGAAGAAGTCGACCACGTCGGGCGCCGAGGATCTGCGCATCGCGATCGATGAGGGGCTGACGGACGCAGCGGCGATCCTCGAGCTTTTCCCCCCTGACGAACGCGTCCGCCATTTGGAGGCGAGCAAGCTGTGGACGTTCCTGGTCGAAGACGAGTTTTGGTCGACGCTGAACGCGGAGGCTAACCGCGATCGGGCGATCGGGCGCATGACCTTCACGCTCGAAAATGCAATCCACGAAGATCTGCTGAGCTTGGCCGACATCGCGGACGGAATTTCGTTCGAGATGATCTCGCTGCGACTGCCGCACAAAGAGCTGCAGAAGTTGGTCGCCCATGCGCTGAAGCTCGGGCGCGAGCGCAAGCCGCTCACCGAGGACGCGCTCTTGGATTCGGTCTCGCTCCAATCGCTGGTCGGCTTCATCCCCCTCGAGCACATCTGGAAGTCAGTGGTTCTGGATCGCATCGCCGCGCCGAACGGCTTTACCGCGGCGCCCGGCGCTGGTGCTGCTGCCGGTGCGGTAGCGAGCCCCGCCGCCGCACCGCCAAAGGCCCCGCTGCCGCCGCCAGCTGCCTCGGCGCGCAAGTCAGTGCCTCCGCCTCCGCCGCCGGCCGCACGCGAAGAAGCGCCGGCAGACGCGCGCAAATCGGTACCGCCACCAAAGCCGACCGCGTCTGCGGCGCCCGCAGCGCCCGCGGCGCGCCAGAGCGAGGACAGTCTGCTCGACATCGCCGCTGCCGAGGACGACGTCGACAAGCTGATCCAAAGCTCACAGAGGCCTGCACCCGAGGAGGAAGCGCGTCGGCGCGTGCTCGAAAAGCTCGCCGCGATCAGTCGGTTGCCTCCGCATCACGAGGCGCTGACCACGCCCATCCTGCTCTCGATCGAATCGATGTACGCCGAGTTACTGAGCGCGTCGACCGACGAGGCGCGCGAGATGTGCATCCGCGATTCGTTCCCGAACCCGGCTCAGATGTCGAGCGCGCTGCTCGCTTTGATCGAGCTATTGGATCCGAGCATCGACATCAATGACCCGGTGATTCGCGACGCCGACGTCGATTCGCTGATCAAGGTCGTGTTGTTCGAGGAGCGGCACCGGTACGAACAGGCGCATCCATCGTTGCGCCCGCCGCCCTCTCCGTCGCCGCTGCCGCCGCCGGCGGCCGCCCGACGTAACTCGGTCGCCCCGCCGCCCCTGCCGCGTGCTGGGAGCATGCCTCCGCCTCTGCCGCCGCCCGGCGGCGAGAAGCGCGCCCGCTAGGCTGCACACGCACCAAAGCAAAAGGCCGAGCTGGAGCGATCCAACTCGGCCTTTTTGCTTTCTGTCACGTTAGTGCCGACGGAGGGACTTGAACCCCCACGACCTTGCGATCGCGTGGACCTGAACCACGTGCGTCTGCCAATTCCGCCACGTCGGCATTCTTGGATAGACCAAGAACCCAGGCACTAACTCGTCGTCGATTTTCAGGTTCGCCAGGGACGGGCTCGGCCAAGAAGCCGAAAGGTGACCCGACTGGCGCGCCGGGTCTACCGCAGTGCGGGCGTCGGATGCAAGCGAATCGCACCACCCGCGTCACACAAAGACTCGAGATTGTGCGGGCCGAGCTGCCGGCTAGCTAGGCATGAACGGCCCGCTCGGGTATCCCCTGAAGCATGCGCGGATTTTTGATTGGAATCAGCCTCTCACTCGCCTTCATCGTGGGCTGCGTCGCAAGCTCGAGCCATTATGGGCTGCCGCGAGCGGAAGCGGCGGCCGTGGTCGAGCAGCGCTGGTCCTATTTCTGCTTCGAGGCCAGCACCGTGGACGACATCCACTTCAAAGCCAACGCGGCCGGGATGCGCGGCTGGGAAATGGTCAGCTCGGCGACCAACGGCAACGGCCAAATCATTTGGTGTTTTCGACAGCCGCGCCCGTAACCAGCTGACGCCGAAGCGGATGGCCGAGCCCTGCGCCTAAGCCGAGCCGGTTTTTGCCGCGACCAGGCAGCCTTGCTCATCGAGCACGGCAAGCCCTTGCTTCAGGAGCCGCCCAGCCGCCCGCTTGAAGGCTTTCTTGCTCAGACCGAAGATCGCCCGGAGCTCCTCGGGGCTCGAATGGTCGCCGACGCGCGGCGGCCGTTCACGCGCGAGCACACCGAGGACGGCCTCTGCGTCGGTCTCGAGCTCTTCGTGGGCATGCGCGCGCAGCGACAGTTCGAGCTTTCCATCCGGAAATACGTGGCTGACCCGAAAGCGCGCGGCCTCGCCGCGCCGCAGTCGGTGCGGCTCGGCAACGGGCACCAAGCCGACGAAGCGACGTTCGAGAATGACGAACAGCCCGATTTCGGGATCGTTGCGCCAGGCTTCGCCCTCGACCCACGAATCGACCGTGAAGCTCGGCTGCTCCAGATCGAGTAGCTCGCTCACGCGCATGGTGCCTGCCAATCGTCCGCTGTCGTCGACATAGAGCCCGATCGGCTCGACGAAACCGACCTGTAGATCTTTGGTTTGTTGAGCGAAGGGGACCAACAGATCCTTTTGCAGGCCCCAATCTGCGAACGCGCCGAAGCTCGCGCAGTCGGTCACGCGCAGAAACGCGACTTCACCGAGCGCAAGCTTGGGCCGGCGTGTGGTCGCGAGCGGGCGACCCTCGGAGTCGAGGTAGACGAAGACGTCGAGTACGTCGCCCACGCGCGCGCCGAGCGGGATTTCACTGCCGATCAAGAGCAAACACGGGGCCTCGGGCCGCTCATCCGCGCTTTCACCGAGAAATGCCCCGGAAGCGTTGAAGCGCCGGATGGTCAGCGTGCAGAAACGCCCGAGGAGGTGCTGAAACGGCGATCTGGCTGGAACCGGGGCGGGCATGTTGGATGACGCATTCTGGCAACCCCTGCCCCGCACCGCAATGTGCTCGACGTCTGCGCTCGTCCGAGCACCTCGCCGGCATCGCCAGAACGCGTGCTGGCGACGCAAAGCCGCAGGCTTACTGTGAACACCTGTCAGAGCGTACCGAGACGCCGACGCAAAGCGAGCGCCGCGTCGCTGACCCAGAAGCGGAGCAAGTCGTGCACCGCGCGCATCCCCTGAGCGAGCGCTCCGCCGGTCAGGCCCGCCAAATCGCCTTCGCTTTGCCGAACCAAGGTGATACTTCCGGGCAGATCGTCAGCGACGATGAGTGCGGCTCGTGCCGCGGTGAGCCGGACGCGGAACACCCACTCGCCAGCGTCCAAACGCGGGGCCGCGGCATAGTTGCGCGCAGCGTCCTCCACCGCGCCGCGTCCGAGCCAGGGCAGCGAGCGGGTCACGCGCCGAGCCTGGCTGTTCAGGAAATCCTCGTCGGCGAGCCCACTGCCGAACCCGGGATCGACGGTACGCCCGGCGGCGGCGAGCAAAACTCCGACCGCGTCCGGCGAGAGCCGATCTACCGCGTGCAAGTTGCGCGCGAGGTTGGCCATGATCCGCGCCAACAAGAACACCTGCTGGCCTTCGCCCAGCTTGGCGAAATGGCTCGGGACCATGATCGAGACCGGATCGGTGAACTCGACCTCGAGCGCCCCGGCGTGCGCGCGGTGCAGATACAAATCGTAGTCCTCGACGCCAAACACGCTGGCCACGCGATCGGACAGTGCGCGCAAGGGGTGCCCGGATTTGGCGCTGATCTTGTCCCGCGAACTGACGCCGTAGCGTTCGAGCTCGGGCGCATGCACCTTGCCGAGGCCCTCGGAGATCTGAGCCAGTAAGCGGCTCGCTGGGTCGTCGGCGGGCAGCAGATCGATGGCGCCGAACTCGCTCGCGTCGAATGAGCCGGCGTGCGCAGCGCCCGCGCGCATCGGGCGTGTCGCGAGCGTCGCGCGCTCCAAATCGTTGGCTGCGTTCAAGGCGACGAGCGGTGCGAGCGCGAGCACGGCTTCCACGCCGCGGCCGAGACCTTTGAACGCCTCGGAGAGCTCTCGCCAGGCATTGGCTTGCATCACGTCCAACTCGAGCACGCGGCGCGCTGCGGCGAGGGCCGGGCCGAACTGGCCCGACTTCAACAGACGAGAAGCGAGCTCGGCTTGCAGCTCGACGCGCTCGCCGGTCTTGTTCAGCGCGCGCGTGAGCGCTTGCACGGCCTGCTCTGGCTGCGCCATTTCCTCGGCCAACACCCGTGATAGCTCGAGGTAGGTCGGGACGAGCGCGGGCGAATCGGTCCGTGCCTCTTCGGTAAAGCGCGACAGCGCGCTGGCGTAGCGCCCATAGTTTGCCGAGCCTTTGCGGCCCTCGCCCGCCACGAACTCGCGGAACTCCGCCGCGGCCGCGCCGTCCACCCCCACCAGCGCAACCGCCTGCTCGTAGGCCTGAATCGCCGCGGCGCCCTGACCGCGCGCTTTTTCCAGCCGGCCCACCTCGACCAATGCGCTCACGCGCGCGCCGAGCTCGGGCGAGACCTTGACCAATCTTTGAGCGGTCTCGGCCGCGGCGTCGAAACGCTTGTGCCGCTTTTGCAGCCCGAGCAGTCGTTCGAGCGCCGCGCGATTGTTGGGTTCGATTGCGAGCGCAGCGGTCAAGTTCGCCAGTGCGCGCTCGGCATCGCCGAGGTGCTCGTCCAGTACCGACGCCAAGCGCACGTGTGCTTCGATCTTCACGTCGTCGGGGGGCGCCTCGGCGATCACTTGGTTCAAGCGATCCACGGCTTCTGCCCACTGGCCGTCGCGGGTGTATAACTCGGCAAGCTTCATCAGCGTCGGCACGTGGCCCGGCGCCAGATTCTTCGCGCGGTGGAGCGCGGCGAGCCCGGCCGGCACGTCGTTCTTCTTGTCCGCGTACAGCTCGGCCACGTTCACCCAAATGCTGGCGATGCGCTCGGGCTTCTTGGCCGCGCCGGCGGCTTGGCTCAAAAGTGCGATCAGCCGATCCACCTCGCCACGGGCCAACAGCAGCTCACGCACGCGCCCAATGGCGGACTCGTGCTCGGGGTTGATTTCCAGCGCGCGAGCCAGGCTCTGCACCGCGCCCGCCACGTCGCCGCGATCGGTTCGGCAATTGGCGGCTTTCAGCAGCAGCCGGGCGGCGACGGATAGATCGAGCGCCATCCGCGCCTCGCTCTCGGCGGCTTCCTCCAAGAGCTCCGGATCCTGGCTACGCTCGGCCATGCGGCTCAAGCCACGCGCGGCCGCGATGCTCTCTGGGTCGCGGGCAAGCGCGGCGCGAAATACTTCCAAGGCCGACGCATCGCCGAGCTCCTCGAGCGCCTCGCCGAGGCGGGTGTGATAGAGCGCGACGAGCTGCGGCTCTTCGATGATCGCGCCGAGCTTGGCGTCGATGTGCGCGAGCAATTTCTTGTCGCCTTCACGGAGCGCGCGTTGCTCGAGAGCGCGCAGCGCCGCCAGATCGTTCGGCACGAGCTGCAAAATCGCAAAATAGCTCTGTCGAACCTGCTCTGGGGTCGCCCCGGCAAATTCTTCTTGGATCCGCGCGAGCTCGCGCAAGGCGCCGACGCGCGCCACCGGGTCGTTGAACACGCGCGCCTCGGCGCCGAGCACCTGACACAAAAGATCCCACGCGCCGCGCTCGGCGTAGAGCGGCTCGAGTGCGATCAAAGCGTCGATGTGCCCGGGGTCACGCACCAGCACGGCCTCGAAGCAAGTGATGGCTCGCACCGGCTCGGCGAGTTCGTCACGCCAGACCTCGCCTTCGCGCATCAGCGCCGCCACGGCAAGTTTGGGATCTTTGGCCGTCTCCGCTTCCCGCGCGAGCTCATCGACCAAGCGCTTGAAGTCACGAGCTTCGGTCAGCAAGCGCACGCGCCCGTCGCGAGCGGGCCGGAAATCCGGCTCGACATTGAGCGCTTGCTCGTAGGCGGCGAGCGCCTTCTCCGGCGCCTTCAGGCGGTATTCGTAGACCTCGCCCAAGCGGAACGCCGTACGCGCGCGGAGCGCGGGATCTTTGAGCGAGCTCAGCTCGAGCTCGAGCAACTTCACGAGCTCGTCGAAGCGGCTGCGTTCCGTCAGTTTGCGACCGAGCGCGTGCAGCGCTTGCTGATTGAACGGATCCATCTCGATCGCTTTGCGGTACGAGATGATGGCGTCCTCGTCTTTGCCGATGCGTTCTTCGTACAGCTCACCCATCTTGTACAAGAGCGCGGCCGATTGCGGGCCCTTGGGCGAGACCCGGAGCTCGGCTTGATAGGTCTCGAGCAGATCCTCGAAGCGACCTGCTTTGTAGTGCAAGCGACCCAGGCTCGCGAGCGCCGGCGCGTACGTGCGGTCGAGATCGTAAACCTTGCGGTACAAGGCGAGGGCCGCGTCGTCGTCGCCGAGCTCGACTTCGCACACCTCGCCTGCGCGGTGCAAAAGCGCCAACTTTTGCCGCTTGTCGCCGATTTTTTGAGCTTCGAGCTCGAGCCCTTGCACCAGATCTTTGTAGCGCCCAGCGCGTTCCGCCGCGCGCTGCAGGGCGTGAATGGCCCCCAGGTGCTGACCATCCACGTCGAGGATCCTGCGATAGGCCGTGAGCGCCTGCGCGGGAGCGTCGAGCGCGTCCTCGTACAATCGCCCGACTTTGAACAGGAACGTGATCTTCGTCTCGTCGTCGGCTGCACCGTCGACGGCACGCTCGTACAGCTCGGCCAACTCCGCAAAGCGCCGGCCCTGAGCGTACAGCCGAGACAGCGCTTTGAACGAAGGCGTATACCCGGGAACGATGCCGAGCGCGCGCGCATGGTGCGTCACCGCTTGCTCCACGCTGCCGAGTTCGGTTTCGAAGATGGCGGCCATCCGCGCATAGGCCGCGGCGCGGCGCAGCGGGTCGAGGGTGGCTTCGGCCTCACCGCTGTGCACCTTGACCAACTCTTGCCACTGCTTGCGCCGAGTGTAGAGCTTGGCCAGTGCCTGAATACCGGGCACATACCCGCGATCGGCCGAGAGTGTGCGTTCGTACCACTCGATTGCGCGCGCCTCGTCGTTCAGCTTGTCTTCGTGAAGCTGCGCGATCCGATGATAGATGCCGACGCGTTCGGTCGGCGAGTCCACTCGGCTCGCAATGCGCTCCAGCACGCGCACGTGATCGACGTGCCTGCGCGATAGCTCGTACACGCGCGCGACCTCCTCCAAAATCATGGGCTCGTCGGCAACGTGTGCCAGCGCGCGTTCGAGCGCGTCCGCCGCCGACTCCAAGTTGCCGATGCGATCGGCGTACAGGCGCGCCACGCGATACAAGGAAAGCGCACGCACGCCAGGGTCCGCAGAGAGCGCTGCCTCACGCTCGAGCACGGTGATCAGATCGTGATGGCGCTGGTGCGCGCTGTGCAGCCGTTTCAGCGCGAAGATCGCGGTCGGCGCGCCCGGGTCGGCTTCGAACGCTGCTTGGTACAGCTCGGTCGCGGTGTGGTTGTCGCGTTTGTGAGCCTCGAACAAGCGCGCCCGTTCCGACAGCACAGCGGCGCGGTGACGCCCGTCCGCGGTCAAGATCTGCGCCGCGCGCTGGTAGGTCTTTTCCAGCGCATCCCAGGCTTTGACGCCGAGTTCGGAGCGCTCCACGGCGCGCAGCGCCGAAGCGTTCGTCTCGTCGAGCTCGAGCGCGGATTCGTAGACTTCGCGCGCTTCGCGCTTTTGGCCGAGCTTTTCGTCCAAGACGCGGGCCTTTTCCAGCGCGATTAAGGCTTTGCGCGCAGGGTTCGACGTGGCGCGGAGCTCGGCGTCGAACAGCGGCAATGTCGCGGCGAAGTTACCCGCGAGCAAGAGCGCGCGCCGCGCGCCCAAGATCGACGGTAGATGATCGGGCAAGAGTTGGTGCGCTTGCTGGTAATGCTCGGCCGCCCGCGTCAGATCGCCGAGGCCGCTATCATATAGCCGGGCGCATTCGAAATGCAGGCGGCCCGCGCGCGCGGGCGTGGGCTTCTGCTGAAGCTCGTCCTCGCAGGCCTTGATCAGATCTTTGGCGTTTTGGACGCGCGTCACCGCGGCTTGGTTTCGATCCCCGGGCAGCGGGGGCTTCATCAGCGTGGGCGCGTCGCTCGCCGTTTCGTCATGCGTGCCAAAGGGCAAAGTCTTGATCACCGAGGCGCGCCCAGCAGCGCTGAGCTCGGTCGTTACGGCCGGTACCGGCGCGAGGGGCGCTTGCGGCGCGGCGGGCGCGGCGGGCGCGGCGGACGGGGCCGGCGCAGCTCCCGTGGTTGGCGGCGGAGGCTTGGCAGCGACCGGCGGGCGGGAGGGCTGCGGCACGCCCGGCGGGCGCGCGATCGCTGGCTCGCTTGCCGGCGCGGCACTCGGTGCAGGTTCCGCTCGCCCTGAACGACGCGGCGCGGGCGGAGGCCCGGCGGAGCGCGTCGGCGCGGGCGCCCGGCTAGAGCTCGGTTCGGGCGCCTTCGAGGACCGAACTGGAGGTGGCGGCGGCACCGAGCGGTTTACGGGACGCGGTGCAGCCGCACTTGGCTTTTTCGGGGAATTGGGTTCGTCCGCCATGGCCGGAATTCATCCTATCACGGCAAACTGCCTGCGGCGCTTTCGCCCAAGCCGGTGAAACGGCCCCGGCACGTGGCCCGGAGGCCGGACCCTGCCCTGGTCGTCTGCGCCGTGCTATCAACCGCCGCCGTGGACGCCCCCCCCGACCTACTCATCATCCGTGACGTGCGCGCGTTCGACCCGAACGGCAACCTCGACGTTCAGGGCGACGTCGTGATTGAGCGCGGCGTGATCACGCGCGTCGGACGCGGAGCCGCCGCCGGGCTCGAGAATGCCACGAATCTGCGGGCGATCGACGGTCGCGGCAAGTTACTCGTGCCCGCCTTCGTCGATCTGCATGCACACCTGCGCGAGCCCGGCCAAGAGTACAAAGAAGACATTCGCAGCGGCCTCGCGGCGGCCGCTGCCGGCGGGTACGCGCATGTGTGCGTCATGCCGAATACGCGCCCAGTCAACGACACCCGCGCCGTCACCGAGCTGATGAAGAGTCGCGCGGCCGAAGTCGGTGGTCCGAGCCTGCATCCGATTGGCGCGATCACGCTTGGCCAGCACGGCAAAGAGCTGACCGAAATGGCCGAACTGCGCGAAGCCGGCGCTGTGGCGGTGAGCGACGACGGCGTATGCGTGATGTCCTCGGCCGTGATGCGACGCGCGCTGGAATACGCGAAAAACTTCGATTTGCCCGTGATTCAGCACGCAGAAGATCACGATCTGACGGCCGGCGCCGAGATGCACGAGGGCGCAGTGTCCGCCAAGCTCGGTTTGCGTGGCTGGCCTCGCATTGCCGAGGACGTGATCATCGCGCGCGACGTGCTGATCGCCGAGTACGTGAAGGCGCGTTACCACGCGGCCCATATCTCGACCTTGGGCGCGGCGCGCATCGTGCGCGAAGCCAAATCGCGCGGCATTGCCGTGACTTGCGAGGTCACGCCGCACCACCTGCTGCTCACCGATCAAGCCGTGCTCGGTTACGACACGGGCTGCAAGGTGAATCCGCCGCTGCGCGAGGCGGAGGACATCGACGCGCTGCGACGCGCGTTGGCCGACGGCACGATCGACGCCATCGCGACCGACCACGCGCCGCATTCCGCGCTGGAAAAAGATTGCGAGTTCGCCGAAGCAAAGCCGGGCATGATCGGCCTCGAGCTGTGCTTCGGGCTATTGTTCAAATTGGTCGGTGAGTCGGGCATCACGCTCGCCCGACTGATCGACGCACTGTCCACTCGCCCCGCCCGCATCGTCGGCATCGAGGCTCCTCGCATTCGCGAGGGCGCGCTCGCAGAACTCACCTTGATCGACCCCGAGGCAAGCCTTGCCGTCGAGCGCGTTCCGTTCCAATCCAAGAGTCGAAATACCCCGTTCATGAAGCACGAACTCAAAGGAAAGATCCTCCTCACCATGGCCCGTGGCCGCATCGTCTTCGAGGCGGGGGCAAGCTCGTGAGCGCGCGAAAGGCCTATCTTGCGCTCGCTGACGGCACGGTCTTCCCGGGCAAGGCCTTTGGAGCCGACGCTCCGGCCGTCGGCGAAGTCGTGTTCACGACGGGCATGACCGGTTATCAGGAAGTGCTCACGGACCCGTCCTACTGCGGGCAAATCGTGACCATGACCGTGCCGCACGTGGGCAACACGGGCATCAACGCCGAAGACGCCGAAAGCGTGAACGACAAGCCGCAAGTGGCAGGCTTCATCATTCGCGATGAGAGCCCGGTCGTGTCGAATTACCGCTCCGAAGAGTCGCTCGACGCATACCTCGCGCGCCACGGCGTCGTCGGCATCTCCGACATCGATACTCGCAAGCTCACTCGGCACCTCCGCGACAAGGGTTCGCAAAACGGGGCGATCGGCAGCGAAGCGCCGGATTTGCTGATCGACCGCGCGCGCAAAGCGCCGAGCATGGAGGGGTTGGATCTGGTCCTGCGCGTGAGCCCGCAAACGAGCTACGAATTTAGCGAGTCCCGCGCACAGTGGAACGTGCGCGCGCTCGATCCGCGCGCCGGCGGCACGACGAGCGATCAAAAGTTTCACGTGGTCGCCTACGACTACGGAGCCAAGCGGAACATCTTGCGCTGCCTAGTCGACAGCGGCTTCCGCGTGACGGTCGTGCCAGCCAGCACCACGGCCGAGCAAGTACTGAAACTCGCTCCCGACGGGATTTTCCTATCGAACGGCCCCGGCGACCCGGCGGCGCTGCCCTACGCAGTCGAGAGCATTCGCGGGCTGTTGGGTAAGAAGCCGATGTTCGGAATTTGCCTCGGTCATCAGCTGCTCGCGCTGGCGCTCGGCGCGACCACCTACAAGCTGAAATTCGGGCATCGCGGCTTGAACCAGCCGGTAAAGGACCTCACCACGGGCAAGGTGGAAATCACCACCCAAAACCACGGCTTCGTGGTGGACGTCGAGTCACTGAAGGGCGCGGCCAAGACCACCCACGTGCACCTGAACGATGGCTCGAGCGAAGGGCTGGAAGCGCCCGACGCGCGCGCGTTCAGCGTGCAGTATCATCCTGAGGCAGCCGCTGGCCCGCACGACGCGCTCTACCTCTTCGATCGCTTCCGGCGCATGATGGCCCAATGAGCGACTCCTCGCGCACGATTCATTTCGTCAGCTTGGGCTGTCCGAAAAACCGCGTCGACAGCGAGGTCATGCTCGGCGTTGCCGAGCGCGCAGGCTATCACCACGTGGCCGAAGCCGAGGATGCGTCGGTCATCGTCGTCAACACCTGCGGCTTCATCGACGCCGCGAAGAAGGAGTCGATCGACACCATCTTGGAGCTCTCCGGCTACAAGGAGACGGGGGCTTGCCAGAAGCTCGTCGTGTCGGGGTGTTTGAGCCAGCGCTACCCGCAAGAGCTCGCCGCCGATCTGCCGGAGGTCGATCACTTCCTCGGCTCGAGTGACATGCTCAAGCTCGAGCACGTGCTGAGCGGCAAAGCCGAGCGCGTGCTCGTCGGAAATCCGGCAGATTGGGTGGTCACCGCCAGCGACCCGCGTCGCATCTCTACGCGCGGCCGGAGCGCGTACGTGAAGCTCGCCGAGGGCTGCAATCGCAGCTGTTCATTTTGCGTGATCCCGGAAATGCGCGGCAAGCAGCGCTCGCGCCCCACCGATGACATCGTGCGCGAGATCGAGGGTTTGGTCGCCGCCGGTGTGCTCGAGGTGAACCTGGTTTCACAAGACACCGTCGCTTACGGTCGCGATCTCGGCGACGGCTCGAATCTGGCCGACGCCGTGCGTCGCATCGCGGACGTGCCCGGCCTGCGCTGGGTGCGCGTGTTCTATCTCTATCCCGAAAAGCTGACGGACGAGCTGATCGACTTGATCGGCCAACACCCGAAGGTCGTGCCGTACGTCGATATGCCGCTGCAGCACGCGGCTGACGGCATGTTGCGACGCATGAAGCGTGGCCACGGCGGAGCGCGCCTGCGCGAGCTCGTGACGCGACTGCGAACGCGCATTCCGGGTTTGTTTTTCCGCACCGCGTTCATCGTCGGGCACCCCGGTGAGACCGAGGCAGAGTTCGAAGAGCTGTGCGAGTTCGTGCGCTTCGCCGAGTTCGATCGGGTCGGTGTCTTTCAATACTCGGACGAGGCAAGCGCGCACTCGAGCACCCTGCCCGACAAGGTGCCCCCGCGGACGATCGCCGCGCGCGCCAAGACGCTGATGAGTATTCAGCGCCGCATCAGCAAGAAGAAGAACCGCGCCCTGGTCGGCCAAGAGCTCGACGTGTTGGTGGAAGGCCCGAGCGAGGACAGCGAACTCGTGATGATGGGGCGGCACGCCGGCCAGGCGCCGGAGATCGACGGCTGCGTTTATCTGTCCGGCGGCAGCGCGCTACCGGGCGAGTTTCGGCGCGTCCGCATCACCCAAGCCAGCGACTACGATCTCGTCGGCGAGCTCGACGACGACGGCGCGGAAGCAACGCCGCCCGTTGCGCCCGATACGTTCACCCATCGCGCCAGCGACGGCCGGCGCGTGCTGCGCACCTATCGTTAGCGGCCGCCGAGGGCGGCAAACGCCGCCTGCGCGCAGCGATGCGCGCTTCACACCACCGTTCAGCGCTCGGGCACACCGAGTGCTCTTGCTGCTGGCAAGCTCGGCCGCAACATGCCGCTATGGCCCAAGCGGTGTTCCTCGCGCGCGCGTTCACGCTAGTCTGCTTGTTTACGGCCAGTTGTTCTACGCCGGACGTCGATCCAAGCGGCGCTCAGCCCGCCTCGACCGCGCACCAGCCGACCGCGAGCAGCTGGGTGCCGCGCGACAACCCCGAGCTCGAACCCAGCACAGGCCCTTACGTCTGGAAAAACGTCGTGATGCTCGGCGGCGGGTTCGTCTCGGGCGTGGCTTTTGGCCCTTCGGGAACGCCTTACGCACGCACTGATGTCGGCGGGGCATTCCGTTGGGACGACGGGGCGAACGGGACCGACGACGGACATTGGGTGCCGCTGCTCGATTGGGCAGGCCGAGCGGATTCGAACCTGATGGGCGTGGAGAGCATCGCCCCCGATCCGAGCGATCCGAACACCCTTTACCTTGCGGCAGGAGAATACCTCAAGGCCGGAGACGGCGAGGTTTTGAGTTCGAACGATCGCGGGGCAAGCTTCACACGGCACAAGCTCGGCGTGCCGATGGGCGGTAATGCGGACGGCCGCTCGATGGGCGAGCGGCTCGCGGTCGACCCCAATCTGCCGCAGAGCTTATACTTCGGCTCGCGCACGCTCGGGCTCTGGCACAGCGCGGATGCCGCAGTCAGCTGGACACAGGTCGCAGCCTTCCCTCTGCGCGACGCAAGCGATCCCGGGCTGTCGCTCGTGCTGTTCGATCCGCAGAGTGGCAAACCAGGTCAGGGCTCAAGCACGCTGTACGTGGGCGTCGCGACGACCTCCGGCCCGAGCCTGTACCGCTCCAGCGATGCCGGCGAGAGCTGGGCGCCCGTACCCGGGCAGCCGCTTGGCCTCATGCCGCACCACGCGGGCCTCGATGCGAACGGCATGCTCTACCTCAGCTATGCCAGCGGCCTCGGCCCGAATCAGCTGACGAACGGCGCAGTCTGGAAGGTCGACACCGCGACCGATCAATGGACGAACGTGACGCCGCACGCCCCGGACGCCGCGAGCCCTTTCGGTTACGGCGGGCTTGCGCTCGACGCGCAGCACCCGGGCACCGTGCTCGTCGCGACGCTCGACTATTGGCGCCCCGATCAGATTTTTCGTTCCGTGGATGGCGGCGCCACTTGGCGTGAAGTCGGCGGCGGCACCCGCGACGTTGCCGGTGCCGAATACCTGCATTGGCATCAAAAATCGCTGATCAGCGGCGGCACCGGCTGGGTCGGCAGCATCGCGCTCGACCCGACGAACCCGAAGCGGGCCATCTACGGCACGGGCGAAGGGCTGTGGTGGACCGATGACGTCGATGCAACCGACGAGTCGCTCGCGCCGCACTGGACGTTCCGGGATTTCGGCCTGGAAGAGACGGTACCGCTCGCGCTCGTGAGTCCGCCGAGTGGCGCTCCGTTGCTCAGCGGGCTCGGCGATATCGCTGGGTTTCGCCACACGGATCTCGACGCACCACCGGCGAGCGGCATGTTCGATCATCCGATCTTCGGCAACACCACGAGCCTCGACTTTGCGGAGAACGAGCCAATGTTGGTAGCGCGCGTCGGCACCTCGAGTGGCGGCGGTGGGCACGGCGCGCTGTCAACCGACGGTGGCGTCAGCTGGCGAGCGTTCGCGAGCGAGCCGAGCACAAAAGACGGCGCGGGCACGATCGCGGTCGCAGCTGACGGCAGCGTATTGCTGTGGGCAATACCACCGCCGACGAACCCACCCGCGACGACTTTTTTGGCGTTCCACTACTCGGCCGATCACGGCGCGACCTGGCACGACTGCGCCGGGGTTCCGACCGGCACGAGTGGGCTCACGGTGTCAGACCGCGTCGATGCGCACGTGTTCTATGTGCTCGTCGGCAGCAGTGTCTACGTGAGTAACGACGCAGCACAAACCTTCAGCGCCACTGGCGCGACGGTGCCCGGCGCAACCAGCCTGCGTACGGTCTTCGGCCGCGCTGGCGAAGTGTGGCTCGTGGCGCGCGACGGGCTCTACCACTCGCTCGACTCAGCGCATTCCTTCTCCAAGCTAACCGATGTCAGTGGAGGCGTAGACGTGGGCTTCGGTCAGGCGCAGAGCGCGGGCTATCCCGCGCTCTATTTCGCCGGCACGGTGGGCGGCGAATCGGGCATCTTCCGCTCTGATGACGCGGGCGCGACGTTTTCTCGCGTGGACGACGACGCGCACCAGTTCGGCTACGTCAGCCACGTGAGCGGCGATCCGCGGAGCTACGGACGCGTCTACCTCGGCACGGGCGGCCGCGGCATCATCTACGGCGACTTGCGGAGCCCATGAGCCGCGCGCTCAAGGCTCGCCGGCGGCCTTCTGCACGACCACCTCCGTGCTCGGGCTCTGCACCGTCTCGCGTACGTACCAAATCGTCAGTCGATCGTTCTGCTGCGCGCGAATCTTGAAGTCGTACGAGCCCGACGCGGTGAGCTGACCGCTGATGTCATTGTTCGACAGATTCAAGGCGAACACCTCGCTGTCGGGCAGCACATTGCCGGTCAGCCGCACATTGCCCTCCGCATCGGTCCCCGACACGGTGGGGTTGCTGGGTGGCGGCAGTGGCAGCGTCGGGGACAAGCAGCCGACGAGGCATAGGGCCGCCCCAACGAACCAGCGGCGGCGGGAGCGGACGGACATCGGGGCTGAGCGTAGCACGCCATATGCCGCGCCGAGCGCGCCACCGGTTGCCGGGGCTACGGGGTTAAGCTATTGTATTCGAAGCACTTTCTGAGCCGGCGCTGGCCGGGAGCAGCCGTTCGGGCGAGCTGAGTCGCAAACTTGGTTGCAGGCTGTGCCAATCGAGTTGGCGCCCAAACAAAAGGGCGGCCCAACGGCGATTAGTGGGCCGAACTCCCCGGCGGATGATAACCGGACCTCTGGCGTAGTGGGTCGATGCCTCGACGGACAAAACGGAGCGTAGCCAAGCCCCCCGGAGAAATCCGTGGCCGGTAATGCTTGGGGTCCGGCGGCGCTGGCGGCACGCATGCAGCGGATGCACCTGCCACGCCTGCCGCACATCGGGCGCGAGGCACTCGAGCCGCAGCGTTTGCTGCGCGGGCTTCGGCCCATGCCGCTCTTGCTGCTCGTGACCTGGCTCGTGCAGCGCACGGACGGCGTGGCCCCAAAGACGCGCGCGGAGACCGACCTGAGCCGCGCGGTGGTGTTGGCGCTGGCCGAACGCGGCCTCAGCGCAGATCGCGAGGACGTGCATTTCATCAGTGACTCGGCCACGGTCGCCAAATCTCCCGTGGGTCGTCCGCGCGCCGTGGCGCGCGCGCAGCACGGCACCGATCCGGCAGACATCTTCGTGATCGAGACTCGGGTCTCGCCCGAGGGGCACCTGATCGAGCTCACCGACGTGTTCAACATCACCGACACGTCCGCCGCCGACGAGCGTCAGTTGATCGTCAAAGGTGATCGCGCGGCATGGGTGATCGGCCAAGAGAACGCGATCGCCAGCGTGCAATATGCGGATTTTCGCGGCGAGCCCAAACCCGCCGGGCGCGGCTGGACCGCGCTGTCACGAGCGCAGAATGCGCTCACCAACCTGCAGGAGACCGGGCAGCTTGCCGGCATCGGGCGGCGCAGCTTCAAGCTCGAACCACTGGCGTACAAGGTCGTGCTGGGTTTTTCCGAGAACGCGCTGCTCGTGGACGCCGACTCGCATCGCATCCGCATTCAGACCGACCCGCCGCGCGCGCTCCAACAAAACCCGTGGTTGGTCGAGCAAACGCCGCCCAAGGCGCGCCCGGGCAATCTCGTCACCTGGGCCGTCGATCGCGTCCGTTCGCTGCCCTGGTTCGGCGACGATCGCATGCAGTGGCTCAAAGCGGTCGCCTTCGACGGGGTCGACCACTTCAACCAGATCGTGGGCACGGTCACCGGGGACGACGGCTCCGACGCCGTGAAGGAGGAGCTCGGCGATCTGTTCAAGAATCCGTCCAGCGACAGCACCGATCCAGAAACGGGTTGGCCGCCGGCTCCGATGGAACCGATGCTCGATCCGCCGCTCAAGGGTGAAGGCAAATGGTCGTCTCTCGATAAAGATCCATTCGTCAAAAAGAATCCCGGCGCGGCGTCGCCGTTCGTTTTTTCCTTCATTCGTAGTGACCGCCAGCGCATCTACTCGCAGATCTTCGTCACGCTCTGGGATCCGCGGCAGGTCGAGCTGCACGCGATGAGCGGAACGGTCGAGCCGAAGAGCGCCACTGGTGAAACCGGCCCCGGCATCGTGCCGCGCAAGCCAGAGGTGATGGGCCGCTACCTCGCCGGGTTCAACGGCGGCTTCCAAGCCATCCACGGCGAGTTCGGGATGATGGCGGACAAAGTGCTGTACCTACCGCCGAAGCCCTATGGCGCCACGGTCGCCGAACTGAGCGACGGCTCGACCGCGTTTGGAACCTGGCCCGAGGAGGCACGGGTGCCCGACAATGTCGTCTCATTTCGCCAGAACATGACCGCGTTGATCCAAGACGAAGCGATCAACCCGTACAAGCGTCATTGGTGGGGCGGACTCCCGCCAGGCTGGACCGAAGAGGCGCGCACGGTGCGCAGTGGGCTGTGCATGACCCGCGAAGGGTTCATCGGCTACTTCTACGGCTCGAGCGTCGACCCGGACGTCTTGGCGCTGGCGATGCAAC
>Ga0068855_100002868_pt1 | contig 21167 bp, 18 predicted proteins | sample KBSCornC52_FD_66592 | JGI IMG/M metagenome (GOLD analysis project Ga0068855, IMG submission 66592) | Corn rhizosphere microbial communities from Kellogg Biological Station, Michigan, USA - KBS Corn C5-2 | ecosystem: Host-associated > Plants > Roots > Rhizosphere > Soil ...
GACTGGGCGTGGCAGGCGCCTCCGAAGCGTTGCCCTGGGGCGAATGGCCGCAGGCGGCGCGCGTGAGCTCGCCGTCAGCCACGCGCTTGCTGCTCTCGAGTGGGTCGTCGCTCATGATGTGGGCGGCGTCGTTCATCAGTTACCTGCCGATCCGCTAGTCACGACTCCGTTCCCGATCGAACCGTGCTGCGCCGGTATGCTCGATGTGCGTGACGAATCCGAATGGGTGCTCACCCACATCGAGCGAGCGCGCCAAAGCGCAAGCCCTGCGCGGAATCAACTCGGTCGATCGCCGAAGCGCGTGGAGTGAGGCCTTGCGGGGCCGTTGCGTCGCGTCTACGGATCGCGTGCCGTCGCGTGCTGCGGATTGCGCAACGCCGTTGCAAGCGAACCTCACTGAGCGTCGCTCGCGTGCTCAGTCGTGAGCGACGGCGGGGCTGCGATGTGACTGGCACTCTCCAGTTGGCGGATCACTCTGCGCACTGACTGCGCTCGCCAGCTGAACGCGCCGCCGAAGGCTATGCCGGATCGCGCCCGCTACGCGTGACCATCAATCCAGCTCGTGCTTCGAGCGGACGGTCGCCGAGCAGGAATGTGCGCGCGCTGCAATGGGTCGCCCTGTCGAGCGTCGGGCTGAGCCGCGTCGCGATATTACGGGATTTTCGCGGCGACCGGGCTCGGAATTGCGGGGCGATTTGCTCCCTTAAGCTCCGTTTCGAAGCGCCCGTAAGAGCTAGGACGGAAGATCCGATGTCAAATATCTACCAGGTCAAAGTTGGGCGACTCCTGGAGGTGCGGCTCGATTCGAGTGTTCGGACCACCGAAGACGTGGATCGCTGGTTCACAGGCGTCGGAGCCGCGCTGAGGGTGCTCCCTTCCGGGGTGCGTGCGGTGGTCATGGCCGACTGGCGCAGCTGTCCACTGCTATCGGATGAAGCCTCCGAGCGCGCTCGGCTGCGTCTCACTCAATCGAACGACCACGTCGAGCGCAGCGCCGCGCTGGTCTTTCCAGATTCGGCGATCTCCGTGCTCCAGTTTTTGCGCCTCTGCCGCGACAGCGGCACGCCGAATCGTCGCCTCTTTACCGAAGAGCAGCCCGCGGTAAGCTGGCTCGGTGAGGTGCTCAATGACGCCGAGCGGCAGCGACTCGCGGTCTTCCTCGCCGAATATGACGCGCGTAGCGGCGGTCCCGCTCAGCGCCTGATGTGAGCGATGCACCTGCTGCGCGCTAGCGGGTAGGGGTCACGCGCGGAACGGCGCCGAGCGACTCTTGGGCAAGGGCGACCTGCTTGCCAGTCTTGGGCGCGGCGTGGTGCGGGCCCAGGCGCCGTTGCTGTCCGATCGCTAATCCACGCTGCGTTCTTTGCGAAAAAATCCCTCGCGTCGTCGTCGGCGCAAGAGCGCGGCCAGTGCCAGCGAGAGCAGGAGTGCGCGTGCGTTGCTCGAGCCTGTGCCCACGCGGCAACCGCAACCGCCCGCGTTCGAGCCCGCAGCGTTGTTCAGCGGGCCCGCGCCGGCTACCGGTTGGCTGCCGCCGTTTGCGCTTGCACCGGCCATGCTGGGGCCGCTGCCTCCAGCGCCGGCGCTGGCGAGCGCGCCGCCAGCAGCGACGCCGCCTCCTGCCGCACCCGCCGAACCGCTCGCGCCCGGCGTGCCAGCGCTGCCGCTTGCGCCGCTGCCGCCCGTGCCGCTGCCGCTTGCGCCGCCAGCACCGCCGCCGCCAGTCCCGCCGTTGCCCGACCCAGGCGGCGAGATCGTGTACATGAGCGCGCCGCCGTACGGGATCGTCGCCGAAATGCCGCTCGTCACGTCCGGCACGTCGGCGCGATGCCAGAGATCGCGCACGGTGAGCGTCCCCGACACGCGGAGGTCTGAAAACGTAACGGAAACCATGGCGTCTTGCGTTCCGCGATTGAAGAGCGCAACCGCTTTGCGCCCAGCGCTCAGATCGCGCGCCCAAACTTCGGTCGTCCCCTGTTGTGAAATGCGCTTGGCGTGCGAGCCGAGTGCGTCTTGGTTGACGGCCAATACTTCTTCGTTGGTCAAGAGCGCGAGCGTAAACGGTCCGGTCATCGTATCGCTCGTCAGCGACTGCACGTTGCCGCCGAAGATCAGCGGTGAAGGCAGAATGCTCCACAACGACAAGATCGTCACCTGCTCGTTGCGCGTGAGCGTGGTCTCGCCAGTTGCGTGCCACTCACAGCGCGGACCGAGGTAACCGAGCGGTAGCATGTCGGCGTCGGGCCAATGCCCTTGTGTGAGCCCGGTCGCCGCCTGCCACGCACCTGCCGCGCGAAAGACGCCTGGCAGATCGGTGATCGCGCTGTAATCCCAAAAATCATCGACCACGCGCCACATTTCGGCGTTCGCGTTGAGATTGGCGACCGAGTTCGGTAGCCAAGTCGGATCGTCCGGTCCGGGCGAGAAGCTCACGAGGATCGCTCGGCCGGTCTTGCTGACTGCCTTGCGGATCGCGTCCGCCTCCGCCTGATGATAGACGCGCGTCGTATTGTTCAGCATGTCGTCGATCTTGACGAAATCGATGCCCCACGCGGCGTACTGCGCGAAGAGCGCGTCGTACCAAGCCTGGCCAGCCGCGGTGTCCCCGCGCACGCCCCACATGTGCGTGTCCCAGGGGCACGGATCGCTCGTATTGCCGGCGTCAGCCGCGTGATACGTCGAGCCGGCGATGGGCGTGTTGGCGCTGACGGCAGTGCGCGGAATGCCGCGCATGATGTGGATGCCGAAGTTTAGCCCGAGCGCGTGGATCTGGTCAGACAGCGCCTTGAACCCCGTGCTGCCGGTCGCGGAAGGGTACTTCGAGTGTGACGGCAGATAGCGGCCGTTCGCGTCGAGCGCTCCCTCCGCATCGTACCAGCGATAGTCGATCACGACTTGGTTCCAGCCGAACGGCTGCAGATTGGTCTTCAATGCTTGCGCCTGTGCGAGCACCTCGCTCTCTTTGATGCTGGCGCCGTACGCGTCGTAACTGTTCCAACCGAGCGGCGGCGTCGGTCGCAGCATGTTGCCCGAAATGATCGTCAAGCTTGCGTTGGTGCTGCCAGTGCCGTTCATGACCGTGATCGTGACCGGGTACGAGCCCGCGGCGGGCGCGGTGCCCGTGATCAAGCCGCTGTTCGCGGCGAGCGTGAGCCCCGCCGGCAGCCCGCTTGCCGAATAGCTGAGCGGCCCCGTTCCCGTCGCGGGAATGGCGTAAAGGAACGGCGTAGACGGGATGGCGCCGACCACGAACGGGGCCTGCACGCGCGGCGCCGCGGGCGGCATGGCCGTGGAGATCTCGATCGTGGTCTGCGCGGCGCTGGCTCGCCCGGTGAGCGCGAGCGCGAAAGCCGCGAGCGCGGCGAAACGAGGTGCAGAGCGGGTCATCTGGGTCTCCTTGTGAAGCTCAGAAATCTGATACTCCTTGAGTATTCGGTCGCAATGGTTGCGATGTTCGGACTAGGGTCTATTTGTGAATAAGCGACGGCCCCAGTCGAAGATTGCGCTCTGGCGTCACAGCTCATTCGAAGTCATCACCTCGAACGTCGTCGCGCGCCCCGCGCGCGGCCCGGAGCCCGCTGAGGAGTGGGCGCCGCATCTGCGCAGCCTGGTCCGCGCGTCCCGCGCGCCGGTGGAGGGGCCAAGTTGGTGGACGCCGGCGAGCGCCTACTTCGGCAACGTGGAAACGCGAATCGATCCGGGTAGCTACTATTGGGACGGCATGAAGCGCCTGGGCCGGCGCGACCGACCGCTGGTATTTTTCCAGCTGACGCTCGCCGGCTGGGGGCACTTTGAGCTCTATGGCCAGCCGGCGCGAGCGCTGCCCCCGGGCAGCGCCTTTTTTGCGGTGGTTCCCTCGCGCCACCGCTATTACCTGCCCGAAGGCTCGCCGGGTTGGACCTTCGCTTGGATCGGCATTTATCACCCGTACATTCTGCGCCGGATCGCCGAGCAGGTGGCGATTACCGGCCCTGTCATCCACATGCTGCCCGCGAGCGCGCTGGCCGCGAGCGCGGTGCGGCTCGTGCGCGGCGCGTTCGAGAAGGATTTTCGCGATCGCTTCGAGCTCGAACTGGCGCTATTCGAGTTCCTGCTCGCCTATGAGCGGCTCGCCGACGTCGTGCGCGATCCGGAGGGCGATCGCGAACGGCTGCTCGAGTGGCTACGCGCGCGCGTGCTCGCCGCACCGAGCCGAACGCTCGACGTTACCGCGGTCGCCGCCGAGCGCGGCATGACCCGCAGCCACTTCAGTCATGATTTCCAAGCCCGCACCGGCCTGACCCCCGCGCGCTTCATGACCGAGGTGCGCGTGCAAGAGGCTGCCCGGAGCTTGCTTGCGACGCGCGCGCCGCTCAAGCAAATCGCCAGCGACTGGGGTTTTGCCAACGTCAATCACTTTGGCAAGGTGTTCCGGCGCTATCAACACACGAGCCCCGCCGCCTACCGCCGCTCGTTTGGCGGGGGGTGATGAGCCCAGCGGCGCGATGCCGCGCATTACCCAGACCAGCTACCTGTAACCGCTCTGCCGCCCGCGGCATACGTGTCAGCCAGCGGCCGTACCTTGCCCGCCGAGAACGGAGAACACCATGGTTGTCACGGTATTTCGCAGCAAACTTCGCCCTGGGGTCGATCTCGCGCCGCTCGAGCCCGTGGCCGCCCGAATGTACGAACTTGCCACCCGGATGCCAGGCTTCATCTCGTACAAGGATTTCGCTGCGGCGGACGGCGAGAGTGTCACCATCGTCGAGTTCGAGTCGCTCGAGACGCTCGCTGCCTGGCGCAATCACCCCGAGCACTTGGAGGCGCAGCGACTCGGCCGCGAGCGTTTCTTGGCCGAGTACCAGATCCACGTTTGCACGCCCGTGCGCTCCTATCGCTTTCCACAGCTCGATTAGCGGGGGTGTGCGACAGGCCGAACACGACTCTCGTGCACTTCACGCACGACTCAAAGGTTTGGGCGTGGCTTCCCAGCGAGCTCGCGGCGCATGAAGACGCGCTGCTCGACGTGCAGGCCGTGCGTCGTCTCGAGCTGCCGGATGCGGCGCATGCCGGGCGTCCATTCCTCCGGCGAAAGCTCGCGAAAACCCTGTTTTCGGTAGAATGGGCCGTTCCAAGGCAGATCGCGGAACGTGGAAAGAGTGACGGCTGGCAGCCCCTGCCGCTCAGCCCAGGCGCACACGCTTGCGAGCAGCCGTGCGCCGAGCCCACGCCGGCCGTGCGCCGGCAGCACATCCAGCTCCTCGACGTAGGCCGCGCCTTCTCGCACTGAGGTGATGATCGCACCCACGGGCGCGTCGTCGGCGGTGCACGCAACCCAGACCTGCCCGAGTGCGACGAGACGCTTCAGCTCCCCCAGAGGAAATGACAGGTCGAGCGTTTCATCGATCAGGCCGAGACCGGCGAAGAGCGTGCCCGCCTCGTTTTCGATCTGTTGTAGACGCGCCACTTCGCCCAGTCGGGCGAGGCGGATCTGGTACGAGTTGGATTCAGTGGCCATGGCGAGGCGGGGAGCGTTTGAGCGCGTCGGCGGTTATCGACACGCTCGGGCAGTCATAGCTCCGAAGCGAGCTCGACGCCCGAGCTCGCGCGGGTCGGAAAGGGACGCCGAAGGCTGCGCCGCCCTCTGTCCGCTCTTCGTGACCATCAAAACCAAAAATAAATGAGTCGAGCCGTGGGCGAGCAGCGATGTGCGCGTCCATAAGTGCGCTAACGTCACCGTGGCACGAGCCACGGCATTGTCGGAGACGGACGCGAGTCAGGTCGGCTCCTTCAGCGCGGCGCGCAGCATTTCATAGGCGCGGAAGGCGCGCAGCTTCAATGCGCCCTCGCTGATGCCGACGAGCCCTGCCGCGGCGCTGACGCTCAGGCCCTCGTAGCGAATGAGCACGAATGCTTCGCGATTGGCGAGCGGCATGATGGCCAGAGTGCGGCGCACGATCTCGGCGCTTTGTTGGGCAGACAAGCGCGCTTCGGCGTTTGCTTCGAGCCCTGCGGCGAGTTCGATTTCGGTCACGTCGAGGCTGTTTCGCGCGAAGCGCGTCTTCTTCGCGCGCGCGTGGCTGATGAAGCAGTTACGCCCGATCGCATAGGCCCAGGGCACGACGGCGCCGCCGCGCGCGAACGAGCCGCGCGCGCGGTGGATGCGCAGCAGGGTTTCCTGCGTCAAATCAGCGGCGAGCTCGCGCGAACCCGAGAGCCGCAGCAAGAACGCGCGCAAACGCGGGGTGAGGCCGCGCGCCAGTTCGGCAAACGCCGCGTCGTCGCCCTCGGCATAGCGATCCATCGCCAGGTCTAGTCGGTCTGGCGGTTCTGCCGGCAACGCCCGCGTATGGGGCGCGCCCCGCGGCACGAGCTCAGAGCCGTGGTCAGCGTTCACGGCCGGTTGTTCTCCAGCAAACTGAGGAGCAGCGGCGAGCACGCGACCAGCTCGACCCCGCGCTCGGCAACGCGCTGCAGGAGCGCGAGCGCCTGGGCATCGGCAAACTCGACGCCGGACAGATCGAGCGCCAGCACGGTGCCTCGAGCATGCTCGAGCTCGAGCTGAAGCACGCGGACCCAGTCGCCAACCAAGCGCCCTTCGACTTTCAGACGCGGGATCTGATTCGGCTCGGTCAAACGAGTGATGCGGAGCATTTCGGCTCCCGCACAGCAACGCCCGTGCCAGCCGCTCCGTGTCCACGACTCTGGTGAATTTCAGCCAAAACAGGCCGATTTTCCAGCCGCTGCTGCGCCCATCCGCACCGGGTCGTGGGCCGCGGCGAGCCGCCCGCGAAATGTCGTGGGTTGGCCACCGTATTTCGCGGCCACGTCGCTCGCGCTCGCGGGCCTCAGCGCTGACGATTGGCGCGCGTGATGCCAAGCCGTTTCATGCGACTGCGAGCGGTGCTCGGCGTGAGGTTGAGCGCTTGCGCCGCGCCGCGCGCGCCCTCGAGCACCCAACCCGTGCGCTCGAGCACGGCGAGGATGTGCCGGCGCTCCATCTCTTCGAGCGAGAGGAGCTCGGAGCCGGGCTGTTCGTCGCTGGCGGCGGCGGCCTGACTGCTTGCGGCATCGATGCCCGAGCTCGAGCCGAGCGACGGGGCAGGGGAACTGGGCGGTGCCACGCTGCCCAGCGCCGGACCGAGCACTTGAGCGTCGAGCTCCAGCGTTGGGCCGCTGGACAGCACCACGCCGCGCTCGATCAGGTTTTCCAGTTCACGCACGTTGCCCGGCCAGTCGTAGCGCACCAGGCGTTCGAGCGTGGCGGTCGCGATGCCGCGCACGCTTTTGCCCGATTTTTTGACGGAGCGTTGCAAGAAGTACAGCGCCAGTTGGCTGATGTCGGCGCGCCGCTCGCGCAGCGCCGGCACGGCCAGCGGGAGCACGTTCAGGCGATAGTACAGATCGGCGCGGAAGCGCCCTTCGGCGATTGCTTGCTCCAAATTGCGATTGGTAGCCGCGATTACGCGCACGTTGACGCGAATCGTTTCATTGCTGCCGACGGGTTCGAACTCTTGCTCCTGCAGTGCGCGCAGCAATTTGACCTGGGTATCGAGTGGCAGCTCGCCGACCTCGTCGAGGAAGAGCGTGCCACCGTTGGCGAGCTCGAAGCGCCCGACGCGTTTTTGCAGCGCGCCGGTGAACGCGCCTTTGGTGTGCCCGAACAGCTCGCTCTCGACGAGCCCCGCTGAGATCGCGCCACAATTTACTTTGACCAGCGGACGGTCGCTGCGTGGGCTGCGGGCGTGCAGGGCTCGCGCAACGAGCTCCTTGCCGGTGCCCGTTTCACCCACGACGAGCACGGTCGACTCGCTCGCGGCGATCGCCTCGATTTGCTTGAGCAAGCGTTGCCAGGGCGCGCTATTGCCCACCAAATCCTCGAAATTGTGCTCGCTCTGGATCTCCTCTTGCAGGTAGACGTTTTCGGCCTGCAGGCGGTCGCGCAGGCGCTGCACCTCGGACAGCGCGTCGCGCAGCGCGCGATCGGCTTGAACGCGTTCGAGCTCCGCGCAGCCTCGGGCCGCGAAAATTTGCAGGATTGCCAGGTGCTCGGGCGTGGGCTCCATCGGCTCGGTGTGCAAAACCGCGATGTGCCCCAGCACCTTTCCGGCGGCGTTGCGCATCGGCACGCCGACGTAACTCTCGGCGGCGATCTGCTGCAGCCACAGATCTTCCGGGTAGAGACGCTGCAGATGTTCGCGCGTCGAGCAGATGTGGCCCGCGGCAACTCGTTGGCAGGGCGTGCCTGGAAACCGGTAACTGAAGCCTTCGCCGAACCCAGTGCCCTCCCAATAGGCGAGCGAACGTGACTCGAGCTCGTTCAGCGTCTCCGAGGCGAAGGCGTAACGCGCACCCAGCGCCAGCGCCGCATACTTCGCGAGCGAGCGGAAGAATTCGTCGCCCGTGGCGGCGGCGGTGCCCTCGGCGAGCATCCGCAAGATGTCGGAAGCGGGCGATGCAGGGGAGAGCGCGGACATTTTTAGCGGTTTTCGTGGGTCAGCGGGTCCTCGGGGATCCGACTGCCAGCGCCGTGAGTTGGATCTGAACCAAAGCTCGATCGCGCGTCAAGCTCGCGTGCGCTGGCCGAGCACGAGCGCACCGACGAGCGTCGCGACGATCACCGGCAGCCCATGGCCGAGCAGCACGTGCAGCGAGGCAACGTTCGGACAGTGCAAATTCATGGTCGCGCCCGCGAATAGGCCGACCGCTGCGCCGACCAGCGCGCTCCGCCATCGTACTCCGCTGGCAAATGCGCCGGGCAGCGCGAATGCGGCGCCAAGCAGCGGCACTGCTGCCCAGGCCAGCGTGATGTCGAAGCACACCAAAATACCGAGCAGCGACGCTGCGCCGGGCGCCGCCGCGTACGGAGCCGGTGCGCCCAACGCGATCAAGCAGAAAGTGAGTGGCCCGAGTAGCGCGAGCCCGCTGATCAGCCCGATTTTCAGGCCGAGCCCGAGCTTGCCGTAGGCGAGCGCGGTGAACAGCGACGCGCTGGCCAAAAGGAACGGAAGCAAGATTTGCGCAGCCAGATATAGCGCCGGTAAACCGTGAAAATCCGCGCGGATGCCATAGACCGCCAGGTGCATCAAAAGCCAGCTGACGCTGCCCGTCAGGACCGCCAGGCGGCGGTTTCGTACCAGGTTGCGCGTTGGCGACGTTTCGAGCTCCGGCAGGACGATCGGCGGACTTGGCGCGTCGGCGGCGAGGCCCGGGTCTGGGATCTCGCTGAACAGCGCATCGAGGTCGGGGTCGGGGCGGCGGGTCACGGGCTCAATCTCGGCCTACGCCAGCAAGTCGGCCTGGTTTCGAACATTTGACAGAACCTGCGGCCGCTCGAACTGACGATGGTAAGCCGCGTCCGGCGGGGACGGGCCGAGCGCGGGCCGCCCGCCGTCACGGCAGGTCGAAGGCTCGGACGAAGTCGACGCCGCTTGAATGGCAGTTGGTGCAGCCGTCCGGGTGCCCCGCGGCCTCGACAGTGCCGTCCGCATCGAGCTCGTCCCAGTACCAGCCGTCCCTTCGCTTATCCATGATGTCGATGTAGCGGAGGGTGTCGCTCATCCACACCTCTTTGACGATCGTCGACCCTTCGGGCCATTGGGCAGCGGTCTGCGCGCCAGTGACGGCGGCCGCAAAGCTATCGTTCACGTAGATATCGAGTTGTCCACCGTGCCCGCTTTTGATGGACGGCCTGCGCGTTTCCCAGCCCGGCGCGTGGCTCCAAGCTCGGTAGTTTGCTGCTTGCACGCGCGCGAGCAGCTCACGGCCGCCATCGCCGTCGACCGGCGACGCGCTGCCACAAGCTATGAGGCCGGCGCTCAGCGCCAAATAAGCGAGCGCTCGCGCGCTCTTTCCCGCCGCTGCTTTTCTCAATGGCTGACCATTCATGCTGACTCCAAGCTCGGAAATCGAAGGGCCGCGCGCTCCGGGTGAAGCCGGCATCGCGTCCCTCACAGGCATCCTGTACGCGTGCAGAGCGAGCTGGTTACTGAGTTTCAGCGCGCTCCGGCAAAGACGCAGATCGCGACGCGCGCTGGTGCCCCGCGCGCTCAAGGCATGAGTTGGGAACAAAGCGCGGACTGTGCGCGTCGTGCCTGCGCGAGGAGTTTTTGTTTCGCGCTCGGTAACGTGTTGAGCGTTGAGTCGTAGGCAGCGGCACGGCTCCGGCTCGACTCGTTCGCGCCAGCAACGTGGGTCAGGCGGAGCTTTGCGCGTTGCTTGATCGGATTGTCCGATTCGCGCGGCAATTTCGCACCTCACGATCTCCACAATTTGGACTTGCAGAACATGATCAACCATCAGATATTTCAGGATCGACGGGCCGCGGCCAAAGAACGAGCAGCGGAGTCGCGACGCTCGGCACGGGGCCTTCGGCGTTGGTCGCTCGAGCGCCTCGCCTCGCGTTTGCTCCTGCCGACCGCGCTCTATTGCGCGGCGGTGGCCTGCTCGGACAATGACCCCGCGACCACGAATGCCGCGGGCGCAGGCGGCGCAACGACTGGCGGTGATGGCGCAGGCGGAGCTGCGCGTGGCGGCGCCGGCGGAGCGAGTAGTGGCGGCGGCGGAGCAAGCAACGCGGGCTCAAGTGAAGCCGGCGCGGGCGGGGAGGCCGGTGCGACGGAGGGCCAGGACAGCGCGGCAGCCACGCGTCACCTGATCAGCGCCGCGGTTGGCGGCATCGAGAAGCTGATCGTGCCGCCCGACGACGCGGCGATCCCCGTGCCGGTGCCGGCAGATCCCATGCAACCGAATCGCTACAAAACGACACCAGCCAAAAAATATCTGGGCAAGCTGCTGTTTCACGATCCGGTGCGCACCGCGCGCATCAACAAGAACTCGGGTCAGCCGCTCGATCTCCCTGTCGGGACCGCGTTCGGCGGAACCTTCGATGCGACGGTGCCGCAGGCAACCACCGACGCAATTGTCGCGGCCACGTTCCAGACCGGATCTTGCGGAAGTTGTCACATCGGTGAAGCCGCGGGTAAAGCGGGCCAGCAGCTCAACTTCAACACCGGCGGAGAAGGCCGCGGCTACACGGACGAAAACGGCAACTATATCCCCCGCCGTCGAGCGCAAGCGACGCTGAAGAAGTTCCGCACTCAGCCGCTCTTCCCCGGCGACGCGCTGGTCGATGTGCTGCCGACCCTGACCGACATTTTCGCCCTGAACGGTGAGCGGACCGTGACCACGCCCTCGCTCTTCTATCACACGAGCACCGCGAACTCGACGCCGTCCGGCACCGATACGCTCACGCTCACCGCGTCGGGTCGGCTCGATCAGCTGGACAGCGTGGGCCGCCAATCACCGTCGATGATCGGTTTCGCCTTCAACAATCGCTTGCTGCTGGGCGGCTTTGCTGGCGAACCGCCGACCGTGGCCGGCGGGATCAATCCGTTCAACGACGCCGCGCAGGAGAATTTGAATCTGCTGCTGCTCGACGCGCACCGCATGCTCGGCTTTCAAGCGGCGGAGTTGCTCAAAATCCCCGCGTTCGTCAAGCTGTTCCGCGATGCCTTCCCCGAGGAGGCCGCGCAAGCGGACGCGGCGAAACCGCCGGATTTGACGCTGCTCGTCAACGACGTCACCGAGTTCCGCGCCCAAGCCACGTTTCTGCGTACGGTGGTCACGCGCGACACGCCGTACGATCGCTTCCTCGCGGGGAATGAACGCGCGTTGACGGCGAGTCAGCTGCGCGGCGCACGGCTGTTCTTCAGCAAAGCCTCGGACGGCGGCGCGGGCTGTTTCAGCTGCCACAGCGGACCGATGCTCAATAAACAAGTCGACGATCCGGACGTCACTGGGATTGGCAAGTTCGTCGCGGAGAACTTCATCAACGTGGGCACGGGCGATCACCCCCTCCAAGCGCTGAACGCGGCCGCGAAGGGCCACGCTACCGCGTACCACGCAGAAGACACCGGGCGCATGGAGATCACGCACGATCTGCATGACGCCTACAAGTTCCGCAGCTTGACCTTGCGCCAGCTGAAGGACGCGCGAACCTTTTTCCACGGCGGAGCCTTCAGCAAGATTCGCGATGTCGTCAGTTACTTCAACGCCGGTGTCCCGCAAGATCCGACGGCGGGTGCCGCCGGCACGCTCGATCCGCGCTTTACTCAGCCCCGTGGCGCGGGCACTCCGCCCGGTCTCGGGCTGAGCGAATCGCAGGTCGACGAGCTCAGCGATTTTCTCGAAAATGGCCTGTACGATCCGTCGTTCGCCAAGTCTTTCCAGCCGACCGACGACGACCTCAACTATTCGAAAAATCGGCCTGATTTGGCCACGCTCGGCGCCAAAGATGGCCGGCTGCTGAGCGGTCTCGCGATCGACGACAACGACCCGCTCGCGCGACGCGACCAGGGGCTGGAATTTCTGGACGTGACTTCACAGGCGAGCGTCAGTGTGAGCTCGTCTGGCGCGGAGGACCAGTGGCTGATCACGAACACGAGCGACGCGCCGATCGACACGCACCTGCTCGTGATCGTCGAGGGCTTGCCTCCAGGCGTTGCCATCACCAACACGACGACCAGCACCACGGGTGGCGTTCCGATCACGAACACTGCCACCAAGACCAGCGGTGGTAAGCCGTACTTTCGGCTCTTCCTGCCGAGCGGGCTACTCAACCCCGGCCAATCCGTCGCGCTCCGCGTAGTCCGCTCTGGCGGTTCCCACAGCTCCTACACGCTGCAGCTGATCTCCGGACAGGGCAAGCCGTAACGCAACCGCCGCGCCCTCGCGTTGTGCGTGGGCCAAGCTGAGTCGAAAGGCCGCCTACGCCGCGGCGCCCGCACCCGGGCGCTCGCGGCGTGGTTTTTTTTGTGGGCACCTGCGCCTTGGATCGAGCTTTGATTCGAGCAACGCTGGTGGCAATGACCCTCGCGGACTGCGTAAAAGGCGTGCCTTCCGAGGCCCCGAGTGTCGAGCACCCTCGATGAGCCGCCGCTCGCGCTCGACTGCGTAGTTTCGCCGCGGGCTCACTGCACCCGGGCGCCATTTCTGCGAGTGTTTGCTTCGAGGTGGCAGAGCCGCAGATGGAGTCGCCGCGCATCCTTCAGCGAGCGAGACCGCGCGCCGCGACCACGTGCGAGTCAGAGAAAGCACCCGTGATTGGCGCGCAGCGGAGCAGGGCCGCAGCAGCGCCTCGATGCGCGCGCGGGACGTGACGAGCGGCGCATAGCCTGTTGCTGGATCAGGGTTGATGGTCACGCGATAACCCACGGGGCGGCGCAGCCTTCGGCGTCGCGGACGGCTTGCCCGGATCGAGAGCCGCGCCCAATCATCGCACTCGAGGACGCGCGAGCTCACAGCACGCGAGCCAGGCTTCGTTCGCTGCGTAGAATGAGCCGAGCGGTTGGTCCGCCGCGTATTTCCGCGCGGCGCGTTAGCCACCCGCGCTCTCCCCAGCTCCCCAGCTCCCCAGCTCCCCAGCTCCCCAGCTCCCCAGCTCCCCAGCGACCGACACCGCTTCTTTTAACGACGGCACGCGTCTCAATCAGTGAAACCCCAAAATCTCACCGCGTTTGCTTCGCCTTTTTCCCCGCCGCGTCTTGGCGATCCGCGCTCTCTGCGTTCTCTGTGATCTCTGCGGCTCGGTGGTGAATCTCCCTCTCCCTCTCCCTCTCCCTCTCGTCCCGCAGAACGTCTCCTCGACGCGCCAACGGAGCAGCGAGCAGCGCGCATGCACAAAATGCGAAAAGGCAGCCCACGTTTCCGTGAACTGCCTCGTCGCAGGCCGAAGGGCGTAAGCGCTGGCTCAGCCTTTACAACCGCCTTGGCCCTTGCAAGCGTTCTGGCCTTTGCAGGCATGCTTGTCCGTTTTGCATCCGCCCTGGCCCTTGCAGGCGTTTTGCCCTTTGCAGGCGTGCTTGCTGCCCTTCGAGTCGTCGAGTTGCTGCACGCTGCCCGCGCGGTCGAGCTGCGCGGCGCTGTCGGTCTTGCTGTCGGCCGGTGCGCCCGAGACGATTCCGGAGATTGCTGCTGCCATCAAGATTGAGATCATGGGTCGTGGTTCCTTGGTTGAGTGCTTTTGATTGCTTTGCGTTAACTCGAATTGCGGTAATTTAGCGGTGCCGGATCAAACCGCTTTGGCGGCTAGCCCCGGGCCGGCAAGTTGAGCCTTGGAGCGTGCGCGAGCACGGCCGAAGAGCACGTGGTCGAGCGACATTTTGCCGGGCCCGGCGAGCGCAACCCACAGCAAAAGCGCAAAGTAGGTCCATTCCACGAGCCCGAACAGATCGGGCAGGCCGTGCACGTTTGCGCGCTGCGCGGTGATGATGGCGACCAGCATCGAACCCATCAGGGGCAAAGCCGCAAGCCGAGCAGCGAGGCCCACGACCAGTAGCGCGCCGCCAATCAGCTCGATGAACGAGACCATCGGCGCTTGAATGCCGGGCAGCGGGATGCCGAGCTCGGCGAAGTACGCCGTGATCTTGGCGAGGTTGTGGACCTTGCCCCAGCCCGTGCTCACGAACAGCACGCCGAGCGTGAGCCGCGCGACGAGCGGGCCGAGCCAGTCGAGCTTTTGGCTCAGGTCGAGCGCGCGCTTCTCGGCTTGTGAAACGAATGAATGGATGGTCAAGGCGTTGCTCCTCTCCTTGGCCCGAGCGGGCCATTTGGCCTGACAGAACTAGTTACGTCGGCCCCCGCCCGCGGTTACCGAGTTCGCCTCGGTCTTTGGAAATCGCGCGTTTCAGCGCGATTCATGGGCCAGCAGGGCGTGGCCGTCCGGGTCGCGCACGAGCACTTCGTGGCCAGGGCTCGCGTGACTCACGAGGCGACCGCCGGTCGAAAGGGCGCCCGTGGCCACGGCCGTGCTATCGCCAGCGCTGACCACGACCTGCCAATGCCACAGATCGTTCGCGCGCGAATCACGAGGCAGCGCGCGCCCGCCGTGTGGGGCCAAGTACTCGAGCAACTCGATGCCTGGTCCGCGCGCGGCGCGCAGAGCCGTGATCCGCAGGCGCGCGCCAAATACGCCGTTCAGGTGCTCTTGCTCGGGACCATAGTTCTCACTTTCGCCGGCCACGCGGAGCCCCAGTTGACCGCGATAAAAGCGCAGACTCTGCTCGGTGTTCGAGACCGTGATCGCGGTGTGATCGATACCCAAAAAGAGGCACAGCTCCGCGGGCGTGCGCTTGCAGCTCGCCAGCGTTTGCCAACGCGGATCGCCTTTGCCCTTCGGAAAGTGGATCAGCTCGAGCGCGTGGCCGTCAGGATCGGCAAAGTAAAACGCTTGGATGCCGGCCGCGGCGTGGTTCCACGCGGGCAAGGTCTGCGGCGCCGAAGAAACATACGCGACCCCATGCGCACGCAACCAGTCGAACGCGCGGTCCATATCGCTGACCACAATGGCCACGTGCTGAAACCAAAGATCGTTGCCGCGCGTGTCTGCGGGCACGGCTCGGCCCGGGGCTGCCGGGTACTGCAGGAGCGCCAAATGCTCGCTGCCGAGCGTGAGTTGCAAGCGTCGCACGCGCGCACCGGCAACGCCGCTGCGTTGCGCTTCAGCGACGCCCGCTAGCTGCTCTTCGGTGTCACCGCTGAAGCCCAAGGCCTGGAAAAATGCTTTGGAGCGCGCAAGATCGCGCACCACCACTTCGACCCCGTCGACCGCCATGATCAGCGGAGCGCTCGTTTTGCGCGGTAGCTCGGGCTGAGCGGAGAGCTCTGGACTTGCTGCGAGCCCGAACGCGAGCGACGCGGCCGCAAGGGGGCCGAGCAGCAGGGGGGATTTGATATGACGCCGCATCGTGAGCCCTACGCGGCTTCGACCGAGAGTTCGGCTTCTGCGGAATCGAGCGCTCGACGCAGCGCGCGGCCGGCTTCGGTACTCGTAATGTAGGCGCCCAGGGCGTCGATGGCTTGCGCTTCGCTCCAGCCGAAGGTCCAGCTCAAATGCGTCAGGAAATCCGGCGCCAGCTCTACGCTTGCCGGTTCAATTTGCGGTTTGTCCATGATGTTCAACGGGCTGTACGTGGGGTTGCTCGCGCGGTTTCAAGGCGTTTCGGCGGTTCACTTTCTGTGGCGGCATTCTGTAACCGGGCCGCCACTGCCGGCGTAGGGCAGTGCGTCATGCCCCGATCCAACGCCTACGCGCTGCGAAACCTCGCTCTTCCCAAAAAGCTCGCCATCTCCATTGGCCTAGTCTTCGGCCTTGCGCTCTTCCTTTCGGCGTGGGTCATCTCGGTGGCTGCCATCAATTGGGGCTTCAGTTGGATGACGGTGGTCGATTGGGGTGTTCGCGTGGCGATGTTGGAGCGCGATTTGCGCTGGCTGCTTTTTGGAGCACATCTGGTCTCGCTGGCGCTGCTCTTGCCGCTCAGTTTGGCGCTCGTGCGACGCATGCCGCTGCCGCGGCTCACGCGCCGCGCGCTGTTCTCGGTCGCGACGGCGCTGTCGATTGCGGACGTGAGTGCCTGGCTGCTGCTGCCGTTCTTCGGCTTCGAGCGGGCGGCGCTCGGCGGCATCGTGCTCGCGTTGGCCGTGCTACTCGGTTATTTGGTGGGCGCGCCACTCAAGGCCATCTGGCAAACACGGAATTGGCGTGAGCCCGCACGCCCGGTGCGCGTGGTGATCGTGGGCGGTGGCTTTGCCGGGCTCGACAGTGCTCTGGGGCTCGATCGCGTGCTCGGTTGGAGCGACAGACTCGAATTGACCGTGATCGATCGCAAGAACTACTTCCTATTTCCGCCGCTCTTGCCGAGCGTTTCCGTGGGTGCGATCGAGACGCGCCAAGTCACCTATCCCTTTCGTCGCATCTTCGAGGCCACGAATATCCGGTTCAAGAAAGAAGCCGTCGAGGAAATCGATCTCGAACGCCAAGTGATCGTGTCCAAGGTCGACGTCGACGCGGATGCCTCGGGCCGCAACGTGCACGTCCGTCATGACGAAACCCCGTTCGATTACCTGGTGTTGGCGCCCGGATCGACGACGCAGACCTTCAATACGCCGGGCTGCGAGCACGCATTTTTCATGCGCGAGCTCGGCGATGCCATCGCACTCCGCAATCACATCATCGATTGCTTCGAAACCGCGGCGCGCGAAGCTGACCGTGAACTCGTGAGCAAGATGTTGCGCTTCGTAGTGATCGGCGCTGGCCCGACGGGCGTCGAAGTGGCGTCCGAAGTGCGCGATCTGATCGATAAAGTGCTCTTGCCGCGTTATCCGGAAGTCGAGCCCGGCTGGATCGACGTGGTGCTGGTGGATACCGGAGACCGCGTTTTGCCGGGCTGGAACCCAGCGGTCGCTGCAAGCGCCGAAAAGCAACTCACACATTTGGGTGTGCGCGTGCTGCACCAGGCGCGCGTATCCGAAATCGGGACCGAATGGGTGAAGCTCAAAGACGGCACCACGCTGCACGCGCGCACGGCCTGCTGGTGCGCGGGTGTGGCGGCCTCGCCGCTCCTGGCGCACTCGGGCTTGGCCTTGGACCGCGCCGGGCGTGTGGCCGTCGAAGCCGATTGTCGCGTGCCCGGCCGTCCGAACGTGTTCGTGCTCGGCGACGCCGCGACGTTTCCAGGCAAGGACGGTCGCCCGCTGCCGCCGCTCGGTCAGGTCGCATTTCAACAGGGCGCACAGACCGCGAAAAACCTGGTGCGGCTGCTGCGCGGTGAGGCCACGCGCCCGTTCCAATATTTCGACTTCGGTCAGCTCGTCAGCGTGGGTCACCAGTTTGCGGCGGTACGCCTGCTCGGAATTCGACTCTCCGGCTTCGTCGCCTGGTTCGTGTGGCGCTCGCTGTATTTGGCAAAGCTCGTCGGCTTCGGCAACAAACTGCGCGTCATGCTCGATTGGACTTTGGATCTATTCGTCGAACGATCGAGCTCGCAGATCCACGCCACGCGCGAAAAGCTCGAAGCCAGCGCCGTTCACCGCCATGACTCGGAGCGCGCCCTGCGCAGCGCCTCCGCCGCGCGTTCCGCGGAGCCCGTCGTTTCCCCGCTCGGTCCGTGAACTTGGGTCGCTGGGCTTGCTTGCTCGGCGCAAAAGGCCACCTCGTTTAGTCCGGTTCACTTGCGGGCAAGGTCCGCCGCTTTGATCGGGATTTTTGTCGGGCGTGCGTCGCGTCAAGCGGTGCGTCGAGCCGCGTGTCCCGCCTTCGACACCGCATTGCAAAGGCACACGGGGCATGTTCTCGCGGCGACCACGGCCGCGGGGTTGGCTGTTCGCGGCCAAGCGGTGCTAACCTTCCTTCAATGTCGGGACTCAAAGCCGGGCGTCCATCGCTCGAACGCTCGTCGTTGAAGCGCGTCCCGAACCTGCGCCTGGCATTTCGCCCCAATGTGGCCGTAAACCAGCAATAGCCCTAATCGTCGTGCCTCACGCCGTTGAAGTCCTTCAGTTGCCTCGCGTGGTGAGTCAGACGAGCGCGTTGTGCGCTCTGATCTTGCTCGTGAGTTGCGGCAAGACGACTGCGGGCGGTGGCGCAGATGCGGTAGGCGGCGCGGACACTTCGAATCTCGACGCAAGCAGCGGCGCCTCGGACGCCTCGGGCGCGGACACCGCGGATTCGGGCAGTGACTCCGCGCTGAACCCCGACTCTGGCGTGGGCCGAGTCGCGTGCGAAGCGCAGGATTGTGCGATCGCGAGCGAGCTTTGCTGTGAAGTGCTCGCGCCGAGTGAGGACACCACCGGGCTAAAGAGCGCGACGTGCCAAGCTGACTGCGCGTCGGACGCGGGTGCTTCGATGCAAGTGCTCGCGCTCGGCTGCGATCAAGCACAAGACTGTGGTAGCGGGCAGCAGTGTTGCCTAGACGGAAGCGGCAGCGCCTGTCGCGCTCAGTGCGCGGCGGGGGCGGAGGTCGCCTGTTACGAGGTGAACGTGCGTGGCGACGACTCCTGCCAAACTCCCGGGTGCTTGAACGTCCCCGGGCACGCGCCCTGCCAAATGCCCGGCTGTTCGAGAAAAGAGGCGATCCCCGGCTGCTGGCGGACGAACTAGGGGGGGGCTGTTCCCGAATACCCGTGCCCGTGCCCGTGCCCGTGCCCGTCTGATAATTCATCGCATCCGGTGAGGACCCCCGCCGATCTTGGCTTTTGGCTTCGTTTTCTCTCCGCTCCGGTGCTCACGTACAAGAGTACGCTCCGCTCCGGTGCTCGCGAAAGCCTCGCCAAAAGCCAAGCTTGTTGGGCGGGCAACCTGAGTTGTGATGAATCCTGAGCCGGGCTGGTGCCCGAAAGAGCAACCGGAGACAAAGCCATTTTTCCTGCTGCCGGGCACGGGCACGGGCACGGGCACGGGCACGCTTACGGGGAGACGTGCGCTCTGCAGTCAAGATCACGGAAGTCGTCCGCGACGCCGAAGGCTGGGCCGCGCTCGGACGGCCGCGTGACCATCAATCCAAGAACGAGCAACGCTACGGCACGCCGCGGCTGAGTCGGTGCTTCGCGAACCGCGGCGTGCTGTAGCGCTGCGCAACGATGCCCGCGCGTCGTGAAGCGCGCACGCGGCGCGCCCGCGACGCGCGGATTGCGCTTCGCGGACACGGCAAGCGTGCGACTCGTTGGGCCCGCTCGGCGCAGCACTCAAGGTTCTGCGGCGAACAAACTGCGCTCGACGGGACGGCGCACGACTGCGTCGGACGCCAAGATTTCGCGTTCGAGTCGGAGTAGCTCGGCGAGCGACCAGGCTTGAAATGGGCAGCCGCCAGGTGTGTGCGGCGCATCGGCGTCGGCGATCTCGCTCACATGGCCGATGCCGGCGTGGCGGAGGTGATCGAGCAACGGGTGAAGGAAGCGGGCACGCGCGGTCGCCTTGGCTTCCGGCGTGTTGCCGCGGCTTTTGAGCCAGGCCTCGATGAATGGCCCGGCGAGCCAGGGCCAGACTGTGCCCTGATGATACGCGCCATCGCGCTCCGGCACGCCGCCTCGGTAGTGCGATGAGTAGCCTTGTTCGCCGGGTGCAAGCGAGCGCAGCCCGAGTGGAGTCCAGAGCTCGCGCTCGACCGCGTCGACGACGCGCCGCGCTCGTTCGGGGCTGAGCAGAGTGACCGGCAGGCCGCCCGCGGCGAAGATTTGGTTTGGGCGGCACGCGCCGTCGACGGCGCCGGGCGAGTGCCCATCGTCGACCACGTCGTAGAGCATGCCGCGCTGTTCATGCCAAAAGCGCAGCTCGAGCGCGTGTTTCGCGCGCGCAAGCTGGGCCGCGAAGCGCGGCTCGCGTTTGGCCGCGGCGATCAAGGCGTGGATCCAGAGCGCCTGAATTTCGACGGGCTTGCCGATTCTCGGTGTGATGACGTGGTCGCCGACTTTCGCGTCCATCCAGGTGAGTTGCAGGCCGGGCTCGCCGCAGGCAAGCAGGCCGTCTGCGTCTTGGCGAATGCCGTGACGCGTGCCACGCGCGTAGCCATCGACGATCGCGAGGATCGCACTGTCGATGCGCCGCTGTTCGGCGATCGAGACGATGGCTTTGGCGCCGGGTTTGCCCAAAAATTCGTCGGCGGCGAGCACGAACCAGAGCGAAGCGTCGACCGAGTTGTACTCGGCGGGGGCGCTGGCGTCGTCCGCAAAGCGATTGGGCAGCATGCCTTGCGAGACCGCACCCGCCCACTCACCGAGGATCGAGCGCGCCGTTTCCAAGTCGCCCGTGGCGAGGCACAGCCCGCGCAGCGCGATGAACGTGTCTCGCCCCCAATCGCCGAACCAGGGGTAGCCGGCGATCAACGTGCGGCCGTCGCCGCGCCGCACGAGGTACGCGCTGGCCGCGCGCTCGAGCGGACCGGCGAAGCTGCGGCGGCGCGTGAGCTCGGTCTTGCGCAAGCGGTCGACGAGGCTCGCCGCGCTCTCGTGTTCGAGCGCCAAGCCGTCCGGCAGATCCGCGCTGAGCACCCAGAGCGCCTCGCTCGAGCCGAGCTCGAAGGTGAGCGTGCCGGGTGAGGCGAGATCTTCGCGCGCATCGAGGCCGCGCGCAGCCTCCTCGGCGTAGAAGAAGCCGCGGTACCAGTCGGGCGCGTGCCGATATTCGGCATTGGCGAGCGAGCGCACCGCGGGCACGCCGGGGTAGGGCGCGAACTTGAGCGCGTTGCCGACCGCGGTCGCGCGCAGATCGCAGCCGTCATTTTCCTGGTGCAGGGCGTGAAAATCTCGGCCCGAAAGCAGCGGCCGCACGACGAGCGTTGCGCCCGCGATCGGGCGCTCCAAGCGGAATGAGACCACAGCGGCGGCCGCGCCGTGCGGGACGAACAGCTCGACCT
>Ga0068855_100002869_pt1 | contig 21163 bp, 18 predicted proteins | sample KBSCornC52_FD_66592 | JGI IMG/M metagenome (GOLD analysis project Ga0068855, IMG submission 66592) | Corn rhizosphere microbial communities from Kellogg Biological Station, Michigan, USA - KBS Corn C5-2 | ecosystem: Host-associated > Plants > Roots > Rhizosphere > Soil ...
GAGGTTGAGGTTGACACAAGGTCCGCAGTCTACGGTCCGCAGTCTGCAGCAAGAAAGTAAGACACCTTTCCTAGGCTACCGCCATTCTGGCTGCAGACTGCAGACCGCGGACGGGTCGGCCCTACAGCTGCACTTCCAATATTGTCATGGAATTGGTCTTGCCGGACACCCCGGACAGCTCGCCGCCGGTCAGAATGACCCGATCGCCCACTTCGACCAGTTTCTGCTCGATGAGCAGTTTGAAGATCGATGCGTACACCAGATGCGGGCTCGTGTGCGTGATGTCGAAGGCGATCGGATACACGCCACGATAGAGCGTGACGCGCCGGCGTGTCAGTTCGTGGCGAGTGAAGGCGAAGATGGGAATGTCGGCGCGGATGCGCGACATCCAGAGCGGCGTCGAGCCCGACTCGGTGAGTGCCACGATGGCTTTCACATCGAGATGGTTGGCCGCGTACATCACCGCCATCGCGATGGCTTCATCGGTGCGGCGGAAGTTGCCCTCGATTCGATGGCGCACGCGGGTGTGTGCAAGCTCATACTTTTCGGCGCCTTCGATCACCTGCGCCATCGCCGTCACGGCCTTTACGGGGTATTTGCCGACCGCACTCTCGCCCGACAACATCACCGCATCGGTGCCGTCCATCACGGCATTGGCCACGTCGGAAACCTCGGCACGCGTCGGGATCGGATTGTGAATCATGGATTCCATCATCTGCGTGGCCGTGATCACGACACGATTGCGCCGTCGCGTCTCCTGGATGATGTGCTTCTGTAAACCGGTGAGCTCCGCATAGCCCATCTCTACGCCGAGATCGCCGCGCGCGACCATCACGACGTCGCTCGCATCGATGATTTCGGACAGATTGTCGAGCGCCTCGCTACGCTCGATCTTTGCGACCAAGGAACCCTCGCCGCCCGCGGTACGCAACAGTTGCCGGGCCTCGTGAATATCCGTCGCAGCGCGCGCGAACGAGACAGCCAAGTAGTCGACGCCGATTCTCGCCGCGAGTTTGACGTCTTCTCGGTCTTTTTCGGTGAGCGCCGCCGCTGATAATCCGCCGCCTTGGCGATTGATCCCTTTGTTGTCCGAAAGCTCACCGCCCACTGCAACGCGAGTGTGAATGCGCGGCCCGTCCACGCCGGTCACTTCGAGCGAGATCTGTCCGTCGTTGAGGAGCAGCACGTCGCCGCCGCGCACGTCTTTCGGCAACTCCTTGTAGGCGACGCCGACCGATTGCGCCGTGCCGTCGTGTGGATCGAGCGATACATCGAGCGTGAACGGATCGCCCTCGGTCAGAACCACTTTGCCGTCGGCAAAACGCTCGATGCGAATCTTCGGCCCTTGCAGATCGCCCAACACACCGACCCACTTGCCGACGGCTTTGGACGCCTCGCGCACCATCTCCACACGGCGGACATGATCTTCAGGATTGCCGTGCGAGAAATTCACCCGCACCACATCGGCACCTGCGCGAATGAGATCGGCCAACACGCGAGGATTGTCGGTGGCGGGACCCAGAGTCGTCAGAATTTTCGTACGACGAGGCATGGGGTGGGAACTCCGTCGAGAAGTCTGTGGGAGAAGTCTCTTCGTCCGCGATCCGCGGCTTGCGGTCCGCAGCAAGAATGTCGCATTGGTCAGGGAGCGAGTAAAGGGAGGCCGGGACTGGAAGACTACGGACTTTCTTTTATCTGACCGAAGACCGGAGACTGATGACCGGTCTTCTTCTCTGGCGGCCAGTGGCGGACCGCTAGCGTCCTTCCTACTTTCCCCTCGCCTCCAACGCCGCCACCGCAGGCAACGTGCGTCCTTCCAGGAACTCGAGGAATGCTCCACCGCCCGTGGAGATGTAGGAGATGGCGCTTTCGACGTTGTACTTCTCGATGGCCGCCAACGTATCGCCGCCGCCGGCGATCGAGAATGCAGGGCTCTTGGCGATGGCGTGCGCGATCACGCGAGTGCCTTCGCCGAATTGATCGAATTCGAACACACCGACCGGACCGTTCCACACGATGGTGCCGGCGGATTGCAGCAACTTGCCGAAGCGATCCGCCGTGTCGGGCCCGATATCCAGAATCATTTCATCGGGTCCGACTTTGTCGACGGCTTTCACGTCGGCTTCGGCCTTTGCGGAAAATTCCTTGGCGACGACGACATCGGTGGGCAATGGAATTTCCACGCCGGATTGTTTGGAACGCTCCAGCAATCCCTTCGCGATCGGCACCATGTCGGGCTCGTAGAGCGACTTGCCGACGGAATAGCCAGCCGCCGCGATGAATGTATTCGCGATGCCGCCGCCCACGATGAGCTTGTCGACTTTCTTGAGCAGACTTTCGAGCACCGTAAGCTTGGTCGAAACCTTGGAACCCGCAACGATGGCTGCAAGCGGACGCTTCGGTTTCTCCAGCGCTGTTTCGAGCGCCACGAGTTCATTGATCAGGAGCGGGCCGGCAGCAGCGACCTTCGCGAAACGCGCGACGCCGTGCGTACTCGCTTCGGCACGATGCGCCGTGCCGAATGCATCCATTACATACACATCCGCGAGCGCCGCCATTTTCTTGGCGAGTTCTTCGTTGTCTTTCTTTTCGCCTTTATTGAAGCGCACGTTTTCGAGCAGAACGATTTCGCCGGGCGCACAGGCCACGCCGCTCAACCAATCCTTCTCGAAACGCACCTTCACGCCCAAGAGCTCCGACAACCGTTGCGCGACGGGTGCCAACGAAAATTCTTCGTTGTATACGCCCTCTTCCGGCCGGCCGAGGTGCGACATGATGAGCACCGCCGCGCCGGCACTCTTCGCTGCCTGAATCGTCGGCAACGACGCACGAATGCGCGCATCGCTCGTCACCGCGCCATCCTGCACCGGCACGTTGAGATCCTCGCGAATTAACACGCGCTTGCCTTTGAGATCCAAGTCGGTCATGCGGAGAACGGGCATGGGAGAACCTCACTTCACCTTCGACCAAGCGAGCGTCGTATCCAACATGCGATTGGAGAATCCCCACTCGTTGTCGTACCAGGAGCAGACCTTCACGAGCGTGCCCTCGATGACTTTGGTCATCGTGGCATCGTAAGTGGACGAAGCCGGGTCGTGATTGAAATCGACGGAGACGAGCGGCTGATCCGTGTACGCGAGAATGCCTTTGAACGAGCCGTTCACTGCATCCTTGATCGCGCCGTTGATTTCGTCGGCGGTCGTGGCGCGTTTAGCGGTAAAGGTGAGATCGACCAACGATACGTTGATGGTCGGCACACGCACCGAAAATCCGTCCAGCTTGCCGTTCAACTCAGGCAGCACCAATCCCACCGCCGCGGCGGCGCCGGTCTTCGTGGGAATCATCGAATGCGTGGCCGAGCGGGCGCGACGCAAATCCTTGTGATAGACGTCGGTCAGCACTTGGTCGTTGGTGTACGAGTGAATGGTCGTCATGATGCCGTTAACGATGCCGATCTTGTCGTGCAACACCTTGGCGAGCGGCGCCAAGCAGTTGGTGGTGCAGGACGCGTTTGAAATCACGGTGTGGCTCGACTTGAGCACGTCATGGTTGACGCCGTACACAACGGTCGCATCCACATCTTTTTCTCCCGGCGCGGAGATCACGACTTTTTTCGCGCCGCCGTTCAAGTGCAAACCGGCCTTGGTTTTGCTGGTGAACAATCCCGTGCACTCGAGCACGAAATCCACGCCCAACTGTCCCCACGGCAGCTTGGCCGGATCGCGCTCGGCCAGCACTTTGATGCGATCGCCGTTGACGACGATCGAGTCGCCTTCGACGTTTACAGTGCCCGGAAATTTGCCGTGGGCCGTGTCGTAGCGCGTCAGGTGCGCATTCGTCTGAGCATCTCCCAAATCATTGATGGCGACGATCTGGATCTCTTTCTGGCGGTTCGCTTCGTAGAGCGCGCGCAGAATGTTGCGACCGATGCGTCCGTAGCCGTTGATACCCACCTTAATGCTCATTTCACTGCCTCTTCTGTTGATCCATTGCAAACCGTCATGCCAACACTTGCTCGGCGATCTGGACCACGTGATCGACGGTAAAGCCGAAGTGTTTGAACAAATCTTTCGCCGGCGCAGACGCACCGAATGTGTCCATGCCGATCACAGCGCCCGTGGGGCCCACATAGCGCCACCAGCCTTCGCGTACGCCCGCTTCGATCGCGACGCGCTTCGTGACCGCTCGCGGCAACACGCTTTCGCGATACGCGGCATCTTGAGCGTCGAAAACATTCGTGCTCGGCATCGATACTACCCGGATGCGGCGGCCTTTCGCAGCGAGCGCTTTGGCAGCATCGACCGCCAGGCCGACCTCGGAACCCGTCGCGATCAGTATGCATTCGGGCGCGCCCTGTGAATCCACGAGCACATAGCCGCCGCGGCGAACATTCGCCAACTGTTCGGGGCTGCGCGGTTGATGCGGCAACGCTTGGCGCGTCAGCACCAAGCTCGTGGGGCCTTGGCGTCGCTCGATGGCATCCGTCCATGCGAGCGCCGTTTCCACAGCATCGCAGGGACGCCACAGCGTCATCTGCGGGATAACGCGCAGACTGAAGAGATGCTCCACGGGTTGATGCGTCGGGCCATCTTCGCCCAACCCGATCGAATCGTGGGTGAATACATAGATCACGCGCTGTTTCATCAGCGCCGACAAACGCACTGCGTTGCGCGCGTAATCGGAAAAAACCAAGAACGTGCCGCCGTACGGAATGAAACCGCCGTGCAAGGCAATGCCGTTCATGAGGGCGGCCATGCCGAATTCACGTACACCGTAGTGCAAATAGTTGCCCGAGGGATCGTCACCCGTGATGGTTTTGGAATCCTTGCGATTGGTGTTGTTGGAACCGGTGAGATCGGCCGAACCGCCGAGCAATTCCGGTAGCTTGGGGCCGAAAACATTCAAGGCTTGCTGCGACGACTGACGCGTCGCGACGGATGCGCCCGCCTGCACCGTTTGCGCAACATAGTCGCGCACGACTTGCGTCCAATCCCCTGTGAGTGCGCCCGACGTGCGGCGTTGAAATTCCTGCGCCAACTCGGGATGCGCAGCACGATACTCCTCGAACCGTCTATTCCATGCTTGCTCCGCGGCTGCGCCTTTTTGTTTCGCATCCCAGGCGTTGCGAATCTCATCGGGAATGACGAACGGCGGATAGGACCAGTTGAGCGCCTTGCGCGCAGCGGCAACTTCGTCGGTGCCCAATGCGGCGCCGTGTGTCGCTTCCGTGCCCTGTTTGTTGGGCGCGCCGAAACCGATGATGGTCTTGCAGCAAATGAGACTCGGCCGATCCGTCACGGCCGTGGATTCGGCGATGGCGCGCTCGATGGCCGCAGGATCGTGACCGTCGACGCCGGGCACCACATGCCAACCATAAGCGGCAAAGCGTTTCGGCGTGTCGTCGGTGAACCAACCCTGCACCTCGCCGTCGATGGAGATGCCGTTGTCGTCGTAGAACGCAATCAATTTGCCGAGTTTCAACGTCCCCGCGAGCGAACAGGCTTCGTGGGAAATGCCCTCCATCAAACAACCGTCGCCCAAGAACACCCAGGTGCGATGATCGACGATGGCGTGACCCGGCCGATTGAATTGCGCCGCCAGAAGTTTTTCCGCCAGCGCAAAACCCACGGCGTTGGCGAGGCCCTGACCGAGCGGGCCCGTCGTGGTTTCGATGCCTAAGTGAGGCTCGTGCTCGGGATGTCCGGCGGTGTGCGAACCGAATTGACGGAAGCGCTCGATTTCACTTATCGACAGCGGATAGCCGGTCAGATTGAGCAATGCATAAAGCAGCATCGAGGCGTGACCATTGGACAGAATGAAGCGGTCACGATCGGCCCACATGGGATTGCCGGGATTGTGCTTCAGATGATCCGCCCAGAGCACCTGCGCAATATCGGCCATGCCCATGGGCGCGCCGGGATGTCCGGAATTCGCCTTCTGTACAGCATCCATAGCGAGAGCACGGACGGCGTTGGCAAGCTCGCGACGAGGGAGGGAGGAAGTAGACATGCGCTGCAACCGCTATCGATAGAAGGCCGCGCATTTTGGACTACGCGGTCGCGGAAGGCGAGTCCGCGGTCTACGATCCGCGGATCTGTGCCACGAACTTTTCCCCTGCGCCGGAGTTCATCTCCCTTGTTGCCCCGCCATCTTCCATCGGTATACTCCGGCGCTCGCGCAACGTTAGAAAGGGCTCATATGTCAGGAAGTTATCTCTTTACGTCCGAATCTGTTTCCGAAGGACATCCGGATAAAGTTGCCGACCAAATTTCCGACGCGGTCTTGGACGCAATTCTGGCGCAAGACAAACGGGCACGCGTTGCTTGCGAAACCTTGGTAAAAACAGGTGTCGCCATCGTCGCGGGCGAAATCACCACCAGCGCTTGGATCGATCTCGAAGCGCTGGTGCGCAAGGTCATTCTCGATATCGGTTACGACTCGACCGAAGTCGGTTTCGACGGCGCCACGTGCGGCGTGTTGAACTTGATCGGCAAGCAATCGTCCGACATCAATCAAGGCGTGGATCGCAAAAATCCCGAAGAACAGGGCGCGGGCGACCAGGGACTCATGTTCGGGTACGCCACCAACGAAACCGACGAGCACATGCCCGCGGCGATTTATTACTCGCATCGCTTGGTCGAACGCCAAGCCAAAGTGCGCAAGAAACAGAAATTGCCCTGGCTGCGCCCGGACGCGAAGAGCCAAGTGACGCTACGGTACGAAAACGATCGTGCGGTCGGCATCGACGCCATCGTGCTCTCGACGCAGCACGATCCGTCGGTCAAGAACAAAGACCTGCGCGAGGGCGTGTTCGAAGAAATCATCAAGCCGGTGCTGCCCAAGGCGTGGCTCGCCAAAGTGTCGCCGAAAAAGATTCACATCAATCCGACCGGTAAATTCGTGATCGGCGGACCGGTGGGCGATTGCGGGTTGACCGGCCGCAAAATCATCGTCGACAGCTACGGCGGCATGGCCCGTCACGGCGGTGGAGCGTTCTCAGGCAAAGACCCTTCCAAAGTCGATCGATCCGCGGCGTACGCCGCACGCTATGTCGCAAAAAATATCGTCGCTGCCGGCTTGGCTGAACGCTGCGAGATTCAAGTCTCGTACGCCATCGGCGTCGCCGAACCGACTTCCATCTTCGTGACCACGTTCGGGACCGGCAAGATTCCCGACAACAAGATCGAAAAGCTGGTTCGCGCGCACTTCGATCTGCGCCCGTACGGCATCATTCAAATGTTGGATCTGCTCCATCCCATGTATCAGCGCACGGCGGCCTACGGCCACTTCGGGCGCGCACCGGAGGATCTCACGTATCAAGGCCAGAACGGCAACGGTCAACTGGGCAATGCCGAGAAGTTCACCGGGTTCACCTGGGAACGCACGGACAAGGCCGAGCAGTTGGCGCACGATGCCGGACTCTAAGATTCATTCTTGCTAGCGCCTAGGGTCTTCCTAGCCTAGTCCCTTCCGCCCAGGATTCCTGGGCGGAACCTAAAGCCCTTCCATCGAGGAGCGCTGCAGCGGGAGGACCGCCAGGCTCGATGGCGCGGCGATCACGACAACGGCGCTCTTCAGGAGTCCTCGACTATGAACGCTGTAGTGTCCAAGAACTTTTCTGATTTCCATGTGAAAGATCTCTCCCTGGCCGACTGGGGCCGCAAGGAGATGGCGATTGCCGAGACGGAAATGCCGGGTCTGATGGCCATCCGCAAGGAATATGCGAGCCAGCAACCGCTCAAAGGCGCGCGCATCGCCGGTTCGCTGCACATGACGATTCAAACCGCGATGTTGATCGACACGCTCAAGGCATTGGGCGCTGAGGTTCGCTGGGCGTCTTGCAACATCTACTCCACTCAAGATCACGCCGCCGCCGCCATCGCAGCCGCGGGCACTCCCGTGTTCGCGCACAAAGGTGAAACGCTCGACGAATACTGGGAATTCACACACCGCATTTTCGAGTGGCCGAACGGTGCGTTCGCCAACATGATTCTCGACGACGGCGGCGATGCGACGTTGCTGCTGATGCTGGGTTCGCGCGCCGAACAAGACGCATCGGTGATCGCGAAACCGACGAACGAAGAAGAAATCTCGCTCTATGCATCGATCAAAAAGCGCCTGGAAAGTCAGCCCGGCTGGTATTCCAAACGCTTGCAGCAGATCAAGGGCGTGAGCGAAGAGACGACCACGGGTGTGAAACGTCTCTATACGCTCGCCAAAGAAGGCCGGCTGCCCTTCCCCGCGATCAACGTCAACGACTCGGTGACCAAGTCCAAGTTCGACAATCTGTACGGTTGCCGCGAATCGCTCGTCGATGCCATCAAGCGTGCGACAGACGTGATGCTCGCGGGCAAGATCGCCGTGGTCGCAGGCTATGGCGATGTGGGCAAAGGTTCGGCCGAAAGTTTGCGCGCGCTCTCGGCGCAAGTATGGATCACCGAGATCGACCCGATCTGCGCGCTGCAAGCGGCGATGGAAGGCTATCGCGTAGTGACCATGGAAGAAGCGTGCGACAAGGCCGACATTTTCGTGACGGCCACGGGCAACGTGAACGTGATCAATCACGATCACATGAAGCGCATGAAGCATCAGGCCATCGTCTGCAACATCGGCCACTTCGACAGCGAGATCGACATCGCGTCGTTGCGTCAGTACACGTGGGAAAACATCAAGCCGCAGGTCGATCACGTCATTTTCCCGGACGGCAAGCGCATCATCGTGCTCGCCGAGGGCCGGCTCGTGAACTTGGGTTGCGGCACCGGACATCCCTCGTTCGTGATGTCGAACTCGTTCACCAATCAAGTGCTCGCGCAAATCGAACTCTTCAAGTTCGGGTCGAAGTACCAGAATCAGGTGTATGTGCTGCCCAAACATTTGGACGAAAAAGTCGCGCAGCTCCATCTCGAACGCGTCGGCGCCAAGCTCACCAAACTCACGAGCGAGCAATCGGCGTATCTCGGACTTTCCGTGGATGGTCCGTTCAAGCCGGAGCATTACAAGTATTGAGGAAAGGAGTTAGTGGATAGGGGTTAGGAGTTAGGAGTTAGTCAGAGCACGCGGACGCGTGCTGAAATTAAGAGGGCCGTCGCGAGACGGCCCTCTTGCTTTGCCTGACATAACTCCGGAACTTTCCTCCCCTCCAGCCGTTTTCGTTTTCTTGAATCACTGTGATCCCGCGCATACTTTCGGTCACCTTCCTGCAGCTGTGACGATGCCTAAGACCCCGGTCACCATTTTTTGGGCCGTCGCTTGTTATGATCCTGCAACATTTCGAGGTCCGAACGGAGTGCACCGCGGGACCAGATGCGAGTAAGCGATGATGTCCATTCGACTGCTGCAATTCACAGACACTCACATCAAAAGCGATCCCGCTGGAGAGCTGCGTGGCGTCGCGCCGCTCAAGACGTTGCAAGCGACGATGGAACACGCTGCGCAACACTTCGCCGCGGCCGATGCGATTCTTCTCACGGGCGATCTCGTTCACGATGACGTCGGCGGCTATCAATTGATCAAGCAGATGTTCGCAACCTCGGCTGTGCCCGTGTATTGCGTTCCCGGGAATCACGACAACCCTGCGGCAATGGAGCAAACGCTCAGCGACCCTCCGTTTCACGTAGGGGACGTCGCGGTGATGCGCCCTTGGGTGATTTGCTTACTGAACACTTGGATCGAAAACAGTGCGAGTGGACGTGTCGGTACTGAGCAGTTGCGGCGTTTGGACGAAACTCTCGCTAAGCACGCCAATTTGCACGCGCTCGTCTGTCTGCACCATCATCCGCTGGCAATGAACAGTCGCTGGTTGGATGAAGTGTCGCTGGAGGACTCGCGAGCATTTCTCGACGTCATCGGCAAACACTCGAATGTGCGCGGCGTGCTCTGGGGTCATGTGCACCAAGCGTTCGACTGTTTCATGAAAGGCGTTCGCTACATGGCGACACCGGCCACATGCATGCAGTTCCTTCCGCACAGTGAGGACTTTGCCGTGGATCGAAAGCCCCCTGGATATCGGGCGCTCGAACTGCGACCCGACGGCTCCATCGCAACGGAAGTGCTGTGGCTGCACGAGGGAATGAATCACTCGCTTCATTGGGGCGAGCACTCGGTCAAGCTCGCCTAACGCTTCATCCGCTGGAAACAGGTAGGGACGCCAGAATCGGCAAGCACCTCTTCACGAGTGACACCATGCGTGCCTTTTCGATCGCCTCCGATGCTCGCCGACTCGCACCCGCGAAGACTTTGCAGTGGGCGGCTGCATGCGCCTTTCTGCTGGTCATCCAGCTCTTTGCCGCCGCGCATGCGCAGGGACACAGCCCGGTTTGGGTAGCGCAAGGCAAACACAACACCGTCTATTTGGCCGGCTCGGTGCACTACTTGAGTCCGGCGGAAAAATTGCCGCCGGCGCTCGACGCAGCGTATGCGCGCGCAAAGAAAGTGGTGATGGAGATCGATCTCAGCAGCGTCGATCAAGCAGAAGCGCAGGCCACCATGATGAGTCTCGGCTTGCTGCCCGATGGGCAGACGCTGGAACACGAATTGGGAGCGCAAACGTATCGCACCGTGCAAGAGCGTGTTGAAAAGTTCGGATTGCCGGTCGAAATGATGGCTCAATTCCAACCCTGGCTCGCGGCGCTCACGATTACACAACTGCAACTCACGAGCATGGGCTTGGACCCGAATTCAGGCGTCGAACAACGCCTGCTCACACGCGCCACGGCGGACGGCAAACCCATCGAAGGACTGGAAACGCTGGAACAACAGCTTGGACTGTTGGCCTCATTGCCGCCCGCGCAGCAGCGTCAGTTCCTGCTGTACTCGCTGCAGGACGCGGACGACGAGAGCAAAGAGCTCAATCAACTTCTCACCGCCTGGAGATCAGGCAACACAGCAGCGCTCGCAACGCTGCTCCAGCACAATTTCGATCAATTTCCCGAGCTCTACCGTCCCCTCACAGTGGAACGCAATCGCCGCTGGCTCGCGCGCGTAGAAGAACTCCTGGACGGCCCCGACGATGTCCTGGTGCTCGTCGGCACGCTACACCTCGTCGGCAAAGACAGCGTGGTCGACTTGCTGCAGAAGGCGGGGTATCAGGTGAAGCAGCTATGAGTGGGCGTTGGGTAGTTGGGCTGTTGGCAAGATAACGCCTGCATTTTCTTCTCTGTCCAATACCCACTCACCCAAAGTCCAACTTACCTCCCTCACACCTCGATCATCTCAAAATCTTCCTTACCCGCGCCGCAGTCGGGGCAGCGCCAGGAAAGCGGCACGTCTTCCCACTTGGTGCCAGGTGCAATGCCCGCCGCCGGATCGCCTTTTTCTTCTTCGTAGACGTGCCCGCAAATCACACACATGTAAGACTTCATTCTTCAGCTGTCCGACAGATTTAAAGGGTTGGATTAAAGCGGGACGCTGCGGGCGGCGCAAGCGTTTAACGATCGACCGCGCGTAATATGACGAATGCACGATCTGGAGTCTTACTCATGTCCTTGTTCTCCGAAGCGAGCCGCTACATTCCAGGCGGCGTGAACTCGCCGGTTCGCGCATTTCGCAGCGTGGGCGGCGAACCGATATTCATCGAACAGGCGGACGGGGCCTACATTTATGGCTCCGACGGCCGGCGTTACATCGACTACGTGGGCTCTTGGGGGCCCATGATCTTGGGTCATGCGCATCCATCGGTGGTGACGGCAGTACAGCGCAAGGCCGCGCTCGGCCTGTCGTTCGGAGCTCCGACCGAAATCGAAACGCGGCTCGCGCGCAAGGTGTGCGAAGTCATCCCGTCCATCGACCTAGTGCGCTTCGTGAGTTCGGGAACCGAGGCCACGATGAGCGCCATTCGTCTCGCGCGCGGCTTCACCGGCCGCGACAAGATCGTGAAATTCGAAGGTTGCTACCACGGGCATTCGGATTCTCTGCTCGTAAAAGCCGGCTCTGGCGCGCTCACTCTCGGCGTTCCCACCTCTCCCGGCGTGCCGGCCGATTTGGCTCAGCACACTCTCACACTCAACTACAACGACATCGCACAGGTGCAGCAACTCTTCGTCGATATGGGCAAGGAAATCGCCTGCATCATCGTCGAGCCCATTGCCGGCAACATGAATTGCGTGCCGCCGGTGCCCGGCTTCTTGGAAGCGTTGCGCTCCGTATGCGATCAGCACGGCGCCGTACTCATCTTCGATGAAGTCATGACGGGATTTCGTGTGGCCCACGGCGGCGCTCAAGAGCTCTATAGCATCAAGCCTGATCTCACCACCCTCGGCAAGATTCTAGGCGGCGGAATGCCGGTGGGCGCCTTCGGCGGCCGTCGCGACATCATGGAAAAAATTGCGCCGTTGGGGCCGGTCTATCAAGCAGGCACGCTTTCCGGCAATCCCATTGCCATGGCCGCAGGACTCGCGACATTGGAGGGATTGGATGCGCCGCAGTTCTATACAAACCTCATGCGACGCACTCAGATGTTGGTCGAGGGATTGATGAATGCCGCGCGCGCTTACAACATTCCGTTCACTACCAATCATACGTGCGGCATGTTCGGCATGTTCTTCACGGGTGAAGCCTCGATCCGTTACTACCGACAGGTAATGAATTGCGATGTCGAGCGCTTCAAGCGCTTCTTTCACGGCATGTTGGAACAAGGTATTTACTTCGCGCCCTCCGCCTATGAAGCCGGATTCGTGTCCGCCGCTCACAGCGATGACAACATCGAAGCGACTGTCGCAGCAGCGCGCAAAGTCATGGCGCAACTCGCGTGATACTGCCCGAGCCCCCTCGCATCCCAGCACTCGAAAGCGCAGCAAATCGTCCGCTATTTTCCGTGATGATTCCGGTCTACGAACCGGGACCGTATTTGCTCGAAACATTGGCGAGCATCCTCTCGCAAGATTTGGGCATGGACGCCATGCAAGTCGCCATACTCGACGACGCGTCGCCGCGCGTCGATGTGAACTCGCTCATTGCCTCGTCACCGTGGGCAAAACGAGTCACGGTATTTCGCAACGAACGCAATCTGGGGCTCGCCGGCAACTGGAACGAGGGCATCCGCCAAGCGCGCGGCAGGTATGTCCATTTGTTGCATCAGGACGACCTCGTGTCCCCGGGCTTTTATGCGCGCATCAACTCAGGATTCGATGCGAGCAGCGATGTCGGCATGGCGTTCACGCGTTATCGCTTCATCGATGCGCAAGGAGCCGAAACGAAACGCTCGGACTTAGAACGACGCAAAGCGGGGATCGTGAACAATTGGTTGCTGCGAATTACAGAACGCTATCGAGTGCACTGCCCTGCCGCAGTCGTTCGTCGCAGCGTTTATGAATCGCTGGGAGGATTTCGCAGCGATCTCAGTTACGCGCTCGATTGGGAAATGTGGGTGCGCATCGCGGCCCGCTATTCGGTATGGTTCGAACCCGAACCACTAGCGAGCTATCGACAACATCCCGACAACGCATCCGCGCGTCTGGAATCTCAAAAAGCCACTCACACCGATGAGCTGCATGCGATGGAAATCTTCGCCAACCACATCGCCGCTCGTTCGCGTGCTTCTCTGATGAACCGCGCCTATGCACGATTCGCAAGATCGCGGCTGCGTCGCGTACGCAAGAGAATCGACGACGATTCGTTGGAATCGGCCGCCTATCAACTGAGTTGCGGCCGCATCGCTATCGAGAGACTTCCCCGCGGCTTACGCCGCTCGCTCTATCTGAGCAGAGCGGCACGCCTGCAGAATGCGCTTGCAGCGAAAAGTGGAACTCTGCAAGAACCCCCGCCCTACCCCTCCCCCGCAAAGCGGGGGAGGGAATAAAAGGATTCCCCTCCTCCGCGCGTCTTCGCGCGGGGCAGGGTAAGGGTGGGGGCGCGGCGACGCCTACTTCTTCCTCTCTAACAACTCCCGCCACCACGCTTCATTCTCCAAATACCAGCGCACGGTCTTGGCAATTCCGGATTCGAAGCTTTCCAAAGGCAGAAACCCCAGCTCTGCTTTGATGCGGCTGGTGTCCAAGGCATAGCGCCAATCGTGGCCCGGGCGATCCGTCACATACTCGATGAGATCGGCGACCGGCCGACCGCTCGCGGCAGGACACCGTGGGAAGCGCGATGCAAACTTCGAGTCCTCTGCGAAGCAAGACTCGAGCGTGCGACACAGCAGTTGCACTACATCGATATTCTTCCACTCGTTGCGGCCGCCGACATTATAAGTCCGGCCAACCTGGCCGCGTGCGAGCACAGCGTCGATGGCGCGGCAATGATCTTCCACGTACAGCCAGTCGCGAACGTTGAGACCACGGCCATACACCGGTAAAGACTTGCCGTTCAGCGCATGGACCAATGTGAGCGGAATGAGCTTTTCAGGAAAATGATAGGGCCCGTAGTTGTTGGAACAGTTGGTGGTCGTGACAGGCAATCCATACGTGTGATGATAGGCGCGCACGAGATGATCCGATGCGGCCTTGCTGGCGGAGTAAGGTGAATTCGGCGCGTAGGTGCTCTCCTCCGCGCTCGGAGGCGCGCTATCAGTGAGCGAGCCGTACACCTCATCTGTGGACACATGATGGAATCGCACTCCGTCGCGTACGCGGCCGTCACGCATCCAACAAGCTCGAGCTGCCTTGAGCAGGCTATGCGTGCCGTTGATATTCGTGCGCAGAAACTCATCCGGCCCGGTGATCGAACGATCGACGTGCGACTCGGCCGCAAAGTGCACGAGATAATCGATCTGCTCGGTCGCTAAAAGATCCGCGACCAAGTCACCGTCGCAAATATCGCCGTGAACGAATCCGAAACGATCGCTGCTTTCTAGCGAAGCCAAGCTCTTGCGATTGCCGGCGTACGTCAGCGCATCCAGCACCACCACGCGATCGGCAGGATAGCTCTTCGTCCAGTAAAGCGCGAAATTGGCGCCGATGAATCCGGCGCCTCCCGTCACAAGCAATCTACGCACGCGCAATTTCTCCCAGTACTTCTCGCAAAGCATCGCGCCAATGCACGAGGCTGATTCCCAAAGTATCGACCGTGCTCTTCTTGTCGAGCACGCTGCAGAATGGACGGCGCGCCACAGTTTTGTATTCGTCGCTATTCACCGGCACGATCTCAACAGCTTTGATCGGCAATCCAAGCGCGCGAGCTTCTTCATAGATAGCGACAGCGAAGTCGTACCAGCTCGCGACACCCGCATCCGTGAAATGCAAGATGCCGCGCGCAGCAGGAGTGTCCACAACTTTCCACAAGCACCGCGCAAGCGAACTCGCACTCGTAGGCGTGCCGACCTGATCGCTGACGACGATCAGACGCTCGCGTTCGCCGAAGAGCCTCAGCATCGTGCGTACGAAATTCTTGCCCTGCGCAGCGTAGACCCAGGCAGTGCGCACGATGGTCCAATCCAGTCCTGTAGTCGCAGCAATCGCGCGCTCGCCTTGTAATTTGCTGGCACCGTAGACATTCAAAGGATTGACTTCATCCAACGGCCGGTACGGAATTCCCTTGCTACCGTCGAAGACGTAATCCGTGGACACATGCAGAAGTCGCGCACCAATAGCTTGGCAAGCTTGGGCGAGCGCTGCCGGCGCAGCTCCATTGACTGCGTATGCTCGCGCGCTTTCCGATTCCGCCTGATCCACTGCGGTATACGCCGCCGCGTTGATGACGACATTCGGTCGCACACGGGTGACTGCGGCCTCGATGGTATCGGCACGCTCGAGATCTAAGTCGGCGCGCTGAGTTGCAACGAGCTCGACATGCGATGGCGCACGCGCGCAAAGAGCCCGGCCCAACTGGCCGTCTTTGCCGATCAGCAATACCTTCATGCGCGGTTCCACAGTTCAACGACTCGCGATGATCATGTCTTGAAAACTCAGGCCGTTAGTCCGCCCGGACCAAGTGCCGTAGCGAATCGGCGGTTGCATTTGCAAGCCGACGGCGCGATAGCGATCTGCGATTGTCTGCTCGTCATACGCGACGGCAGCTTCCGGCACATCCGCTCTCGATACCCAGCATCCCGGAAGCTCGTGCTTGAAGGGAATGCTGCTAGCGCCCTCCTCGATCAAGTGGCGAGATTCGGCATTGAGCAAAAACATCGTGATGAGACAGCGTCCGCCGGGCTTCAACACTCGCGCAATCTCGGACAGATACCTGTCGAGATCTTTCGGCAGCATGTGCGTAAAAACCGAGGTGAGAAAAGCGAAATCGAACGTCGCGTCATCGAACGGAAATCGGTACTCGGCGGCCTGCGTCTTGCCGGTCTCGTTGTACGCCTTGTTATAAACATCGGCGAAATGAAACCGAAAATTGGGATGACGCGAGGCATACGTGGTCTGACACCATTTGATCGACTTCGCCACGATATCGAAACCATCGTATGTACCGCCTTGTAAATACCTAGCCAGCGGCCGCGCCATGCGGCCCGTGCCGCAGCCCACGTCCAACACTTTCTCGTGCGATTTGAGCACTGCAGCATCTACAAAATAACGGAAAAATTCCTCGCCGATAGCGACGAAATCTCCGTTTCCTACGGAATGCAGCCAACCGGGCGGTATTAGAGGATCGCGTCGTCCCGCGCGCACACCGGCTTCGTACTCGATGAATTGACGAGCGCGACGAAAGAGATTGGCCATGGTTGTCTCGATTCCTTAATCGCTGCTCAAGCAATCTTGGTCATTACGGTGATGAGATGAGGCTTGCGCCAGCCTTGGCGGAGTATGCCAAACGAACCTTTGAAGCCGTACATGCGCCCCAGCGTTTCGCCGGCAAAGTACACGGGAAATGTCTCTTCCGTAATGACATTGACATGTGTGGGATCTTGGAAAGCAGGAGCGAACGGATAAGCAGGTGTGTGTGAGAGCAGCACACCACCTACTTTGAGCACGCGATGGATCTCGTTCATCAATTCGATGAATGGGAAGCGCCGCGCCGGCGCATACAAAATGCGCGGCACGTGTTCGATGAAATCGAATGCAGTGACGAAATCGAAATAACCGTCCGCGTGCGGAATGCGCTCGGCCGACAGATCGGCATATTTGATTCGCAACGGTTCGTTGTCGCGAATATCGACGCCGTACAACTCATCTGCATTGAATGGATTTCGCGGCGAGGGGCCGCAACCGAGATCGAGCGAGCGCGTCGGCCTCGTGAGTTGCCTTTCTCGGCCCACACCCGCGCAGTACTCGTCCAAATCGCCAAACCGCTCGTTCGTAATTCGCACCGGCGTCAGCGAGGCGCGAAAGACTTTCAGCTTGCGGAGTTTTCTAGAGACGTAACGGTACATGATCGCAAATCGTCGCGGACGGCCAATGCTAGCCGTGCGGTCGGCTCGGCTTTCCGGTTTGGATGTGTTCGGGCGCGACCATGGGCCGCTTCTCCACCACCAGAATACTGTCGTAGTAGTGCGAGGAATGCGCGCTGCGGGTGAAATCCGTCACGGCGACTTTCTTCGGCTCGTGCGAATGCCAGGCGTTGATCGCGTCGATCTCGATGAACGTGCCTTTGCCTTTGTAACGGCCGCCAAAGCCGCCGACGTAGGACATGTGCAAATCCTCACACAGGTAGACGCCATTCGCCTGAATGTGCGGGAACAGGGCTTCGAACGTGTTGATCTGCTGTTCCATGGTGTGACCGCCATCGTCCAAGAGAATTTCGCATAAAAATACGTCTCGAGATCATTCACACGGTCACCCTCGTCATGAAAACGCGAGCAAGGCCGAAGCCCGCTTGTGCAGCCTGAGCTTGCGCAACCATTGCTTTCGGTAATCGAAAAATTCCTGCTTGTAGTCGACAGAGCCTCGCAGGGCATGGGCTGTCTTCAGCGCATCGCAAACCAAAAGCACGTTCTTTAGTGCTTCCTTGCGAGGATCGATGTACGGCAAACGGAACGGATCATACGCGACTGCACTGAACTCCGCGCCGGTGGACAGGAGCAAAGTGGCGCTGCGTTCCATGATGAACACCTTCATAGGTGCATCGGCACGCCCATCGTGCAGGGTGATGGCGTTGAGACTGGCGGCCAACGAACCTGCACCCGCTTCAGCGATGGCGTACAAGCGCTCGTTCAATTCGAGCCAGCGCCGCCAAAAGCGCGGTTTCGCCACGAAATAATTGCAAAAGGCTACATTGCCCGAATGATTGACCAACGCTTCGAGATTCACCTGCAACGGTGTCTCGCCTAAAACACTTTGAGCACACGACAGCAGACCCGGATGCCAATAATTGCCTTGCTCATACATGTTGAAGAAAGGCGCGCTCTGATCGACGAAGGGAGAGAAGAGCACCACATCGGCCTGCGCATGCGCGGCGATGAATCGTTCGACTTGCGTTGCGGTCAGGCCCGTCTTGGCGTGGAATTTCGGCGACAGAAACCCGTAATGATCTTCTTCGACCAGGGACTGGCTCAGCAAAAACTGGCGCATCGGCCAGTATTCGCGCCAGTCGGGACGCGCATTGTCGACGTTGTCTAGCGGCGTGAATCCGGGATCGAGCCGCGCACGTGTGTCTGCGTCATAGAAGATTTGATAGATGTGCGCAGCGACCATGAAGGGATCTAGCATCTAGGCAAACGCGGGCGCAAATCTTACTCTAGCTGCCCTTCCCTTCGCAGTCGGATACAGACATCGATTGCTGCCTGTCATTCACATGTTTTGGCACGGACCGGCGCTGTCTCGCATCGAGCGCCTGTGCATGGTGTCTTTTCTCAAATGCGGACATGAACTGCATTTGCATACTTACCAAGTGCCGAGCGGCGTGCCGGAAGGGGTGACATTGTGCGATGGAAGGGCCGTGCTTCCGCGCGAGTCTTTCTTCGTACACAAAAAAACAGGATCGCCCGCCGCTTTTGCCGACTGGTTTCGTTACCGGGTATTGCTACAACAAGGCGGCATTTGGTCCGATACGGATGTGGTGTGTCTCAAGCCGCTGACGTATGCCAGCCCGGAAATCTACGCCCGACAGGACGCAACCGTTATCAACAATGCCGTGCTCGGATTGCCCGCAGGCCATCCGCTCGCGCAATGGATGAGTGAGTGCTGCGAGCATCCAAACCGTATCCTTCCTTACGACGATGGCCCCACACGCCGCCGCAAGTGGCGACGCCGCTTGCTCGAAGGCAACCGTCACGGAAATGTGAAATGGGGCGAGTACGGCCCGAAGGGCTTCACGGAAGCCGCGCACCATCTGGGCTATGCCGAGCACGCGCTCCCGCCCGAGCATTTTTATCCGATCTCCTACCGAGAGTGGCGGCGAGTCTTCTACGATCCCGCCCCGACCATCGAACAATCCCTGCGCACGAGCAGCGCGATCCATCTCTGGAACGAGATGACTCGTCGCGAGGCCGGATTCGACAAGAACGGACGCTTCGCTGCGGACTCCCTGTTCGAGCAACTGTGCAGCCGCTATCTCACCAGCGATAACTGAGAGACAGCAAGGTGCTGTAAACGTCGTAGAACGTGTCGGGACGTGGATCGGTCGCTTGTAAGTTGTCCTGCGGCAATAGTTTGTCGCGCGCAACCTTGTCGGCGTATCGATAAGAAAGGCTTAGATCCCACCTCGGGAACAGATCTCGCCATTCCACACCTGCGCCGAGGTAGTAGCCGAACGCGGGCGTTGCAAGGCTGTAGCGTGCAGCGCCGAAGAACAGATCCAGCGCCAAAGGATTGCGGAAGCGATATCGATAATCGAGCGCACGCACAGCGATCAATGTTGCGCCATCCGCACGATCGAGCTCTAGACGCACGCCCAAATCGCTGTTATCGGAGACTGCACGGCGGGCACCCAGTCCGAAATGCGGCTCCGCTTGCACACTGGTGGCATACACCGGCGCTGCATCGCCTTTACCAAGATTGACCCGTACCTTGTTTGCCGCGACACCGACGTCGGTAAAGATCGCGGAACCCGGTGCGCTAGCGGAATCCGAGTCCTCCTCCAAAGTGTCACCGAGAACGACGCCTTCATCCGAGTAGCGAACAAAGCCGGCTAGCCGTGAATAGTTATCGCCGAACACATCGCGACCCGCTTGTACCTCTGCGCCGACGGTGAAGCCGGCGAGAGAGCGTGAGTATCGCAGTCCCAGTTCTTGCGCACGCTTGTAATCGATACCGTAGTAGTTTTCGTTGTCGAGCATGCGGTATTGCAACTCGAGCACGCCTCCAAACGGTGCGTCCCAACCCACTCGCACCATTTGACTGAGTGCGCCCACGCCATCGTTAAACTGGCGCTGATCACCACCCCAATGGCCGAGCACTCGCCCATCGTTAGTCATGCCATCAAGATAGATGTGATGGGTGTACCAACTGTTCTGCCAATTCGAAACTTCGTACGTGACGTCGAAGCGCCTCCACAAACGTGGGAAATGAATGCCAGCCGATAGAGCGGCATTGCCGAGGCGATAGTTGCCGCTGAAGGAATTGTCTTCGCCCGCATATTCAAAATACACGGCGAACGGCACCTTGCCCGGATACAGGAAGCGACTGGTCCAGGAGGCTTGTTGATTGCCGAACTCCTGGTCCGTGGTCAACGTCGAGCTCGTGTTGTCATTCGCGCTGGGATTGGTCAGCGCTTTGAAGAAATTGTTGAGGCCGGTCTTATCGCGCTCACCGCCCCCATACTGCATCAGGCGATTCGCGCCCAACGACCACCCTTGCGCCGGCTCGATCTGTAGATGCAGCCCCGCGAGACGCGGATAGCCGCTCGTGAATCTTCCCTCGAAGGCGATTTGGTCGGAGTGAGACATCTGCGCCGCAAAGATCTCGTAGCGGAATCCCACACTGCCGATGGGCTGATAGTTCGAAAGCGTAATCGACGGCATGGTCGGAGCTTCCGTGCTGATCAGCATGCTGCTGTCGGTCATCGGCGAATACCAATGATCGCGATAGCCGATATCGAGCTGCGCGAAATCCCAGCCGAGACTGATCATGGAACCCGTCGCCTTGGTCTCGCCTTGATAAAAGACGCCGCCGAGAGAAATGAGCGCGTGATCGCTCGGCTGCCAGAGCGCGGCCGCCGAAACATCCCAATGACTATCGGAAGGCATTCCGTGGCGGTTGGGAACGATGATCGAATGACTGTTGGAGGCGGCGACTTCGGCGCTTGCTTCGGTCACCGCCACTTTGGACATGTAGCGATCGAGATAGCGACGCACTTGCTTACAAAGCGCTAGATCTTTCGCGCACGCGCGTGGCAATGCATCGAG
>Ga0068855_100002874_pt1 | contig 21127 bp, 20 predicted proteins | sample KBSCornC52_FD_66592 | JGI IMG/M metagenome (GOLD analysis project Ga0068855, IMG submission 66592) | Corn rhizosphere microbial communities from Kellogg Biological Station, Michigan, USA - KBS Corn C5-2 | ecosystem: Host-associated > Plants > Roots > Rhizosphere > Soil ...
GCGGAGTTAAGAGTTACTGTGGCTGGCGTTCTGTTTTCCCTGTCAGTCGGGTAGCGGGGCGCGAGAAACAAAGACTGGATATGTACGTAGATCTTGAAATTTAGCGCTTGCGGACGGGGGTTCGATTCCCCCCGCCTCCACCATCAGTAGGCTCCCGGCTCCCGTCGGGAGCCGGCTGGCCAGAATCCAGCATGCGCACGCGCGCACCCCTCCACGAAGCTTCGCGTATTGCATCATTAGCCGCCAAGCTTTGTCGTCGCACGCCCATGGATCGTGTTGGTTCAGCGTGGATGAGCTGCACCCTTCGCAGGCAACCTGTGACGCTTGCGCTGCATCACGAGCGCAAGCTTTGCCGAATCTAACTCGGTGCAATGGATTGTCTCGGGAAATTCACGCCGCGAGGTTTGAATTCGAGCTGCGAGATATGTAACTTGGGAAAGCTCGAATATCCCGTCGCAATTACGACCTCAGGGGAACTCCCCGCCGTGTTAGCCATTAACCCCCACGATGAAGTCAGAAGACACCGAGCCGCAAAGTCGGCGTACTCCAGCACTCGATGAGGAGAACGCGCTCACGGGAGCGCGGACACTGAAATCCACGAGTGAGCTGCGTGAAGCCGTAAACGCATGCAGACGCTGCTCGCTGTGGAAATCCGCTACGCAGGGCGTACCCGGCGAGGGTGCAGCACCGTCAAGACTCATGCTCATCGGTGAAGCTCCTGGGGACCAGGAGGACCTGCAAGGGCATCCCTTCGTAGGCCCCGCCGGAGCCGTACTGGATCGTGCATTGCACGACGCGGGCTTGAGCCGCGAGACGGTCTATATCAGCAACGCCGTCAAACACTTCAAGTTTGAGCCACGCGGCAAGCGGCGGCTACACATCAAACCCGCGGCGAGTGAGATAGAGGCCTGCGGCTGGTGGCTCGCAGAAGAACTACGCCTGGTCGCCCCCAAGCTTGTGATGGCGCTTGGAGGAACATCCGCGCGCGCCCTGCTGGGACATCCGGTAACCGTTTCGCAGATGCGCGGCGCCCCGACCCGATTATCGGCGACCACGCACCTTTGGGTGACCGTCCATCCTTCGTTCCTACTGCGTATTCCTGACGATGTTCAACGGCGCGCGGAATACACCCGCTTCGTCAACGAGCTCAAGGAAGCGCAGGCCTGGATCGCAAAGAGCTGAGCGCGCGCAGCGAATCAGCCTGGCAGTCTGCGAGATCCATCCAGCGACACGATCGGTCCATACAGATCAGGCCGGCGATCGCGAAACACGAACCAATTGTCGCGAAGCTCGGCCGTAGCCTGGAGATCAAAGGTCGCCGTCAGGACCGCGTCGCCCTCTTCAGGCGCTTCGGCCACCTTGGCACCCGTCACGTCCGCGATGAAAGAAGATCCGTAGAAGCGGATATACAACCCTTGCGGGTCCTGAGTGGAACGCTCGAGACCATAGCGGTTCGAGGCGACCAGCGGCGTGAGATTCGCGGCCGCCTGTCCCTGCTGAGTGCGCTGCCAATGCTCGCGTGAATTGACCGGTAGCGCCGGTGGGGGCTCACTGCCGATCGCTGTTGGATAAAAGAGAATTTCCGCGCCGAGCAGCGCCAGCGCACGCGAGGTCTCGGGGAACCACTGATCCCAGCAAATCCCGACACCGATGCGCGCGAAGCGCGTGTTCCACACTTTGAAGCCGGTATCGCCAGGACTGAAATACGTTTTCTCCTGGTAGCCCGGCCCGTTCGGAATGTGTGACTTACGGTAGATGCCCAGATTCGTGCCGTCGGCGTCGATGATGGCGATCGAGTTGTAATACGCCTGCCCCGCGTGCTCGAAGAAACTGATAGGCAGCACGACACCCAGCTCGGCGGCGATGGCACTGAAGTGCCGGACGGCGCGATTGTCTGCAACAGAGCGAGCCAGACGCAGGTGCCGCACGTCCTGCTCGATACAGAAGTACGGCGCCTCAAACAATTCGGGCAACAAGATGATTTGCGCGCCGCGTGCCGCGGCCTGCCGCACCAATGCTTCCGCCCTGGCGATGTTGCCTGCGGTGTTCCAATCACAACTCATCTGGATCGCCGCGACCTGGACCGGCCGCGGCTCGCGCCGAAAATGCTCAGGCTGTATGGACATCGAAAATCTTCCCCGGATTGAGTATGCCGCGCGGATCGAGCGCCGTTTTCAAGGCGCGCATGGTGGCGATCTCGGCCGCGGAGCGCGAGATACCCAGATATTCCTTGCGCTCGAGCCCGATGCCGTGCTCGGCGGAGATCGAGCCCGAGATCGAGCGCAGGGGCTCATAAACGCACCGCTCTACCGCAGAGAACGTCGCACGGTGCGCCTCGCCCGCGGCAACCACGATGTGCAGATTGCCGTCGGCGATGTGTCCAAACACAATCAGGCGCGCGGCCGGGGCGCACTCGGCAAGCCCACGGCGCAAGGTGTCGAGATAGCCGGGCATATCCGTTATCGCGAGGCTGACATCGAAGTTGTGCGTCGGGCCATAGCGCCTGGTCTGAAATACATCCTCCCGAGGCGCCCACATCGAGCGGCGCTCCAGATCGGACTTCGCGATCACGGCATCCGCGATCAACCCCTGCTCCATTGCCTGGGCGAGCGCGCTCTCGAGCCGCTCGGCATCGGAGTCCGGATCCGCCCCCAAAGACTCGACCAACACATACATCCCGTAGCCATGAGGCAGGATCGCCGTATTGATAGCCGGCGCGGTGGTCGTGAGCTCGTAGAACTCCGGCCACATCACCTCGAAGGCGCTCAACTGCCCACCCAAACCCCTGTCCAGCACCCCGAGCAGACGCACCACGCTGTTGAAGTCGGGACAAGCGACGAAAGCGGTGCCATAGCTACGCGGCCGCGCCACCAGGCGCAAGTCCGCGCGCGTCACCACACCGAGCGTGCCTTCGGAGCCAATGAACAGCTGTTTGAGATCATAACCAGCGTTGTTCTTGAGCATGCGGTTGAGCGAGCCCAACACCGTGCCATCGGCCAGCACGGCCTCGACGCCGAGGACCAGGCTGCGCATCATTCCGTAACGCACGACGCGCATGCCCCCGGCGTTGGTGGCGATGTTGCCGCCGATCGTCGCACTCCCCCGGCCACCCAGATCCAGCGGAAACATCAGATCGAAACGCTCCGCTTCCTCTTGCGCCCGCTGCAGAGTCACGCCGGCTTCGACCCTCATGGTGCGGCCGGGCACATCCACGCTCTCGATCCGATTCAAAGCCTCGAGCGACAAAATGACATCGTTCGCGCTCGCGGCCGTCCCATAGACCAGACCCGTCAGGCCACCATGGGTCACGACGGTCTGACCACGCGAATGACACAAGCGCAGCACACTCGCAACCTGCTCCGTATTGCGCGGCCGTACCAACACATTGGCGCGGATCTCGCCCGCGAACTCGTCGTACCTCCGGGCGTGCAGCGGCTCGCCGGTGACCACTCCCCAATCACCCACGAGCGCGCGCAGATCCGCGCTGAGTTGGTCGTCAGGCACTGGAGTCATCTTCGCTCAACCTCGGTTGCGGCCAGCTTGCGCCTTGCGGGCTGCCAGCGTTTTGTGCACCTGCGCGGTGATCCGCATGGCGGTTTCCAACGCCATCAATCCGGCCTCGCCCGAGACCACAGGCGGTTTTCCGGTGCGAATACAGTCCAGAAACGAGTCGATTTCGGCTTTCAGCGCGTCTCCCTGATCGAGATTCTGCTCCTCGATCGTGACCGGCAACGGCCCTGGCGGCTCGGATGGCGGACGCTTGCGGATCAGTGTCAGGATCTTCTGCTGCAAATCCAGCGACAAATACGCGTCGTCCTCGAAAATCCGCAGCTTCCGCTCGGTTTTCACGCTCACCCGGGACGCGGTTGCATTCGCCACGCAACCATTCGCGAAATGGATGCGTGCGTTGGCAATATCAATCTCCTCCGAAAACACGGGCGTGCCGATGGCATCGATGCTCGTGATCGGGGCACCGACGATCGTCTGCACGATATCGATGTCGTGGATCATCAGATCCAGGACCACATTCACGTCGGTCCCGCGCTCCCGGTAAGGCGCCATGCGATGGCACTCAACGAAATGCGGCGAGCGCAGGTACGGCTCCGCGGCGAGAATCGCCGCATTGAACCTCTCGAGATGCCCGACCTGCAGCACTCGACCGTGACGGGCAGCGAGATCAATCAGCTGGCGCGCCTCAGCCACTGTCTCGGTGATTGGCTTCTCAACCAGCACATGCGCCCCAGCCTCGAGAAAGTCGCGAGCGATGGCGAAATGCGCCGGAGTGGGCGTCACGACGCTGACCGCGTCGACCTTGCCGAGGAGCTCGCGATAATCAGCCAACGGGCGGCCGCCAACCTCGGCGGCGACCTTCTCGAGCGCCTCGGGCCGTGAATCCACCACGGCCGCGAGCTCGCACCCGGCGGCTTGCGCGTATTTCTGGGCATGAAATCGGCCTAGATAGCCGACACCGATGACTGCTGCTCTGATTTTCTGCATGAGGACGCTATTATGCCCGCCCCCGCCGCGGGCATTAGGATTGACTCGAGAGCGATGGCCGTCCCCCCTCCAGCAGCGCAAGATCCGTCCCCCCCTACTCATGAGCCCGGCGCCGGCGGGTCCGTGGGCCGCGAGCTGCTGATCCTGGGTATCGCCCTGGCTTGCGGCTTGCTCCTGATGCCGTTCCTGATCTGGCTGGTGGGCAATCGGGTCCTTGGACCCTACACCCACGGGCAGGACGCCACGGCCGGCACAGGCCCTCTCAGGCTGCTTGCCGATTATTTCACCGGGCTCGTGCACGGCTCTGTCATATTCTGGTGTGTGGCGGCCGGCCCGTATGTGCTGGTGACGCTTGCGCGGCTCCTGTACCGATATCTCTTTTCCAATCCGGGGGCCGCCACTCCAGGCACCCCGGCTCGCCCCAAGCCCGCTAGAAATCTGGAACGCGGCAGGATCGAGCCGCACCTGTAGAGCGCCGTCCAATCCTGGCTTTGTGACGGACAGCCGGTGTCCCGGCGCGAAAAGCGTATTATGTCCCGGACGTGGGAACCCTTCCTGGCCGGCCGACTCCAATTTTCCAACCGCGTGCACGCAGGCAGGCCGCGGGCCCGGCATCACTTCGGCCAGTACATCCAGACCGCCACGCCAAACATGCCCACCGTCGCAAAGTGCGCCACCAAGCGCCACCGGCGGGTGCGGGCGCTCATCTCGCCATAGAAGCTGATCGCCGCGGCTGCGGCGAACAGTGTGAAAACGGCGACAGCGCGCAGCAAGGGTCCGTGCTCAGGGGCAAATTGAGCCTCATTCTGTGGCAGGAACAGAATCACGACCCAGGTGAGCAGCAGCCCGATCGAAAGCGCGACCGTGGATCCTGTGACGATGGCAAGTAGAAACGCTAAGGGACGCATAATGGATACGGATGTTGTTCGCGCGTTTCCTACTTGCTGAGGTGCATCGTACGTTCTAGCCTTATCCCAAATTCTACCGAACTCATGAGCGTCGTTAAGATGTCAAAGCCTTTACGCCGGACCTCCGGCTGGATAGCCGCCTCCGCTCTGACGATCCTGGCCCTTGCGCTGGTCGGGTCGGCCCGAGCTCCGGCCAGCACCTCCGCCCTGCCACCCGGCGCCATCGCGCCCACCGAGCAGCAGCGCGCCACCGCGCGCAAGATCGGCAGGATTCTCGAGGAGGCCCACTACAGCCGCGCGCCGATCGACGACAAGATGTCGGAGCAAGTCTATCAGCGCTATCTCGATTTCCTCGATAGCCAGCGCAGCTATTTTCTGGCGAGCGACATCAACGAGTTCGCCGTCTATCGACTCAAGTTCGATGACATGATCCGCACCGGTGACATCGAGCCGGCCTATCTGATCTTCAATCGCTTCCAACAGCGCAACCGTGAGCGCATGGAAGCCGCCATCGCACAGCTGAAGTCCGAGCCGGACTGGACGGTCAACGAGACCTTCGAGTTTGATCGGACCAAGGCGCCCTGGCTCACGACACCTGAGCAGATGCAGGACCTGTGGCGCAAGCGCGTGAAGAACGACGCGCTGTCGCTCATGTTGACCGGCAAACAATGGCCGGAGGTCACGGAGCTGCTGCGCAAGCGCTATGAGCGCGTGCTGAAGCGTGTTGACCAGATCACGCCCGAGGACGTGTTCGAAAATCTGATGAACGCATATGCCCGGACCTTCGACCCGCACTCGAGTTATTTCTCGCCGCGCAATTCCGAGGAATACCGGATCCAGATGAGCCTCAACTACGAGGGTATCGGCGCCTCGCTCCAACTGGTGGACGATTACGTCACGATCATGAACGTGATCGAGGGCGGCCCGGCCGCCGTCGCCGGCACACTCAACCAGAACGATCGCATCACCGGCGTGGGTCAAGGAAAGGACGGCACGTTCACCGATGTCATCGGCTGGCGACTCGATGACGTCGTGCAGCTGATTCGCGGCAAGGCAGGCACCAACGTGCGCTTGCAGGTGCTGGGCGCCGGCGCGCCGCCGGGATCGAAGGAAAAGATCCTGGAGTTCACCCGGAACAAGGTGACACTGGAAGCGCAGGCGGCCCATAAAGAGGTCAAGACCGTTGCGCGCAACGGCAAGAACCTCAAGGTTGGCATCATCACCGTCCCCGGCTTCTACCAGGACATCGCGGCCCAGAACGCGGGTGATCAGAACTACCGCAGCACCACGCGCGACGTGCTCAAGCTCATCAAGGAGCTGCAGACCGAGAATATCGACGGCCTGGTGCTCGACCTGCGCGGCGATGGCGGCGGCTATTTGCCCGAAGCCACGGCTTTGACAGGTCTCTTCATAGATCATGGTCCGGTCGTGCAGCTGCGCGATACGACGGGCCGGCTCGAGGTATTGGACGATCCGGAGCCGGCTCCCGCCTATACCGGACCCCTTGCGGTGCTCGTCGACCGCTTCAGCGCCTCCGCATCGGAGATTTTCGCTGGCGCGATTCAGGACTACCACCGTGGTGTCATCATCGGACAGCGCACCTTCGGAAAAGGCACGGTGCAGAACCTGGTGCCGCTCGATCGTTGGTCGCAGAAGCCCACCAGCGGCCAGCTCACCGTCACCATCGGGAAGTTCTACCGGGTCACTGGTGAGAGCACTCAACATCGCGGCGTCGAGCCGGACGTGCAACTCCCGTCGCCGATCGACATGAAGGAAGTCGGAGAAAGCGCTCTCGACTCAGCGTTACCGTGGGACCGGATTCCCGGCGTACCCTTCCAGACCAGCACGGAGTCCACGGCCGTGCCGCCTACGACCCTACTGGCCTCTGAGGAAGATACGCGTGCGCAACACGACGCCGATTACCGCTGGCTGGTCTCCGACATTGCCGCGATCGATACGGCTCGCGGGGAAAAGAGTATTTCTCTGAACCTCAAGACTCGTAAGGAAGAGCGGGCCAAGCTGGACAAAGAGCGGTTGGACCGCGAGAACGCCCGCCGCGCCGCCAAGAATCAGCCGGCGTTCAAGTCGGTTGAGGAGCTCGAAAAGGTCAAGGACGACACACCGGACATCGTTCTGACGCAGTCCGCAGAAATCATGGCGGATATCGTGACGGGTGCGCGGCCGCAGGCGCCTCAACAGAAGACGGCGCGCAGGAGCTGAACGCTCGGGGCGCCACGGCGCCCTCGCCCGCCTTAGCGCAGCAGAATCCGGAACAAGTCCCAGGTATCCTCGGCCAGGACATTCGGCAGGCGTGCGCCCGCGGCGCCTGTCACCTCACCATCCAACACGTCACCTTCCGAGAAGGCTACCGAGTCGGACGTTGGCGCTGTATCAGTTGGGTTGCGGTAACGCGCGATCTGCCTGATGCGGTCGGTGCGCGCCTTCACTTCTTGCGCGATGTTGGTTCGAGTCAGTAGAGCGCCGCGAGCGCGCTCGATTTCGGCCATGACGGCCTCGCATTCCTCGCGTGAGCCGTACTCATCGGTGGCTTCGCGGCGGCTGGTTGCCTCACGCGCGAGCCGGACGAGCTGTGTTTTTGCCAGTCGTAGGCACAACACTTCTGCGTAGGCGATCGCCGCAATATTGATGGCGCGGCGCGCCTCGACCGTCAGGCCCGGAAATTCGGGCAGCGGCTCATTCTCTATCGCCCCGGTCACCGCGCGGGCCTCGCTGAGTGCCGAGTTGGCAGCGGCTGCAAGGGACTGCGCTTGGGCAATCCGCTGATCGAGCGCGCGCCGTTTGAAGTAATGCCAGAACCGCGTCAGGCCAGCGCGCTCGGTCTCGAGGTCGGTGACATGCGTGATCGCCGCGGCCGCAGAGGTTTCCGCCGCACGTAGTTGCTTTTCCGCGCTTTCGCGCCGGGAGAATTGCTTCCGGTTATGCTCGGCGAGGTGTTGCCTGCGCTCGCGCTCTTCCTGCTGCCGGACCAGGTCCGCGACGAACTGCTCGATGATCTCGCGTCCGGACTGCCAGAGCCGACGCAACTGATAGAACACCAGGGCTGGATAGGCGGACTCGGGGATGCCAAGACGCAACTCCAGGGCGCTCAGCATCTCCTGGACCCGCAGGGTCGCGCCTTCCTGCTGCTTGATCCGATCCTTGAGGCGGTAGATCTCCTCCTGCAGCTCGCCGTAGGCCTTCTTCAGCTCGGCCCGGTTGCGAAATAGCGCAAGGACCCGGTCGTCCTCCTCGGCGGGAGTCTCGTCCGGGCGAAAAGGGAGCTTGAGAAAACCGAGCTGTCGCAATGCCTTCATGAGTGATGAGCGGCCCCGTGCCGCTCACGTCTCATGCTTCGGCTGTGAGCCTCGTGGCGGGTGAGAAGCGATGCCCTCGCTCCACGCAGTATTCCAGCCACTTATTTAGCATCACGTTACGCGCCCAGCGCTGATCCAGTTCACGCTCCGCATGGGTACGCAATGCCTTGAGAACGGGTTGGCCGTGGGATGCGGCCCACTCCAGTGCCTCGACCACGTGGGCATCGTGGTAGACGCGCACGCGCATATCCGGATATTGAACGGCATTCGCCGCTTCAGGAAGGTCGCCGGAGAGCAGGTAAGTCAGACTAAAGGTACTGGTATAAGGCGAGCGCTCGGTGACGCTGAGAAGAAGATCACAGTCCCCGGGCACCACGGAACGATGCCGCCCCTCCAAAGAAGTGAGGGCGCCCGCGAGCCAGTTCAAGCGGATAAAGTTGCTCTCGTAAAGTCCCATGAGCGCCACAAAGCTGCGCGGCTTGGTGCGCCAGGAGACCGGTGTCAGGGTATCGTCTAATAGCATTGCGCCTCGACTATAACGCACGCAGGTGAGTGTGCAAGCCGGACATTGCCGGAATTTCGCCTTGTTTGGGACAGTCAGGCGCGTTTGCAAGCATTGTGTGACGCCTGCAAGTTTCGTGTGCACAGAGCGTGCCAGGAATGCTCACGGCCGCAAGCGCCGCTCGATTCCGGTGGTGTTGAGAATGCGGCTGGCGATCTCCTCGATGGAGCATTCAGTAGTGTCGAGCGTGGGTATGGAATAGCGCGCAAACATGGCTTCCGCCGCCCGCAGCTCGTAGGTGACTTGCTGGCGCGAGGAATAGCGGCTATCGGGACGCCGCTCGTTGCGGATCTGTTGCAGACGCTCGGGTTTGATGGTCAAGGCATAAAGTTTGCGACGGTGAGGCTCGAGACGAGTGGGTAGTGTTCCCGCTTCCAGATCATCTTCGGTGAGAGGATAGTTGGCCGCGAAAATGCCGTATTGCAAGGCCATGTAGAGACAGGTCGGTGTCTTACCGGAGCGGGAAACACCGATGAGGACCACATCGGCGTGCTTGTAGTCCCCGCCCGTACCGTCATCATTGGACAATGCGAAGTTGGTCGCGTCGATGCGCGTCGTATAGGACGCGAGATCGGCCATGCCGTGCGCGCGGCCCGCGCGATGACTCGAGCGCGTGTTGAGTTCGCGCTCGAGTGGTCCAACGAACGCGCCGAAAAAGTCGAGAAACAGCCCGTTCGCAGTCAGTATGATATCACGCAACTCGTCCTGCACGAGAGTGCTGAAAATAATAGGCCTCAGGCCCTCTTCCGCCGCGGCACGATTGATGCGCGCGACAGCCTCGTGCGCCTTGTCAACGCTCGACACAAATGGCAAAGTCACGGCTCGAAATTCGAGCCCTTCGAACTGCGTCATGAGGCTGTGGCCCAGAGTTTCCGCGGTCACCCCCGTCTGGTCCGATACAAAGAATGCGGTTCGACGACTCACGGCGCGAGTGTCCTTGACAGGTTCGTTAGCCCGCAGTGTTTCACCGCCCGCGGACGGTAGCAAGTGTCATGTCGCTCGAGCTCGTAAGCGGTAGAGCATCAAGTTGACCCAGAGGACCCCCATTGAACGCCTACGTTATTCCGTTTGAGCGCCTTGGAATGCACGATGTGGAGACCGTCGGGGGCAAAAATGCCTCCCTGGGCGAGATGATCGGCTCACTCGCCGCGCTCGGCGTGCAGGTGCCGGGCGGCTTCGCCACCACCGCGCATGCCTATCGCGAATTCCTCCGTCAAGGCGGCCTCGATGAGCGCATTCGCGCGGAGCTCGCCAGCCTCGACGTGGATGATGTTGAAAAACTCGCAGCTACCGGTGCGCGCATCCGCGGCTGGATCCTGGCGACGCCCTTTCCTCCGCAGATCGAGAGCGCGGTAATGGCTGAGCTACGCAAAATGAGCGCTGGCCAGGAGATCGCCGTTGCGGTGCGCTCGTCCGCGACCGCCGAGGATCTGCCGGAAGCCTCCTTTGCCGGACAGCAGGAGACTTTCCTGAATGTTCGCGGCGAGGCGGCGGTGTTGAAGGCGATGCACGAGGTATTTGCCTCGCTGTTCAACGACCGCGCCATCTCCTATCGCGTCCACCACAATTTCGACCACAACGCCGTAGCCCTGTCGGCGGGCGTGCAACACATGGTCCGCAGCGATCTCGGTGAGAGCGGTGTCATGTTCACGCTCGATACCGACTCCGGATTCCGCGATGTTGTATTCATCACCGCTTCCTACGGGTTGGGAGAAACGGTCGTACAAGGCGCCGTGAATCCCGATGAGTTCTATGTCTATAAGCCTACATTGCGCGCCGGCAAACAGCCGATACTGCGCCGCAATCTCGGTGGCAAAGCGATCAAGATGGTCTATGCGCCCGCGGGCTCGGCCGAGCGCGTAACCACGGTCGAAGTTCCCAAAGCGGACCGCGCTCGTTTTTGTCTCACCGATGAGGACATCATGGCCCTGGCGCGCCAGGCGCTCATCATCGAAGAGCATTACCAGAAGCCCATGGATATCGAATGGGGCAAAGACGGCTCTACCGGCAAGATCTACATTCTCCAGGCACGTCCGGAGACGGTACAGAGCCGCGCCGGGCGCAGCATCCAACGCTTCACGTTGAAATCAACACGCTCCCGCGTGATCGCCTCCGGGCGCAGCATTGGCCAGCGTATCGGTTCCGGTCCGGCGCGAGTCATCCGTAACGTGAAGGAGATGGCGCGAGTGCAGGCCGGGGATGTCCTGGTAGCCGACATGACCGATCCTGACTGGGAGCCGGTCATGAAGCGCGCCGCCGCGATCGTCACGAATCGCGGTGGACGCACCTGTCACGCGGCGATCATCGCGCGCGAGCTCGGGATTGCGGCCGTTGTTGGTTGTGGGGATGCTACGCAGACCATCCGGGAGGGTCAGGAGGTCACGATCTCGTGCGCCGAAGGTGACACGGGATATGTCTACGAGGGACTCCTCGAGTACGAGCGCAAGCAGATCGAGCTCGACTCGCTGCCCAGGATCCCTGTGAAAATCATGATGAATGTGGGCAACCCCGACAGGGCGTTCGATTTTGCCGGCATTCCCCATCGGGGCGTCGGCCTGGCTCGGCTCGAATTCATCATCAATCGGATGATCGGCGTGCACCCGCGCGCGCTGCTGGAGTTCGATCGTCTCGACGGCGAGCTCAAGGATCAGATCCGCCAGCAGATAGGCGGCTATTCCGACCCCGTCGAGTTCTACGTCGACAAGCTCGCCGAAGGCATCGCGCAGATCGCAGCCGCATTCGCGCCGGAACCCGTCATCGTACGACTGTCGGATTTCAAGTCGAACGAGTACGCGAACCTCATCGGCGGCAGCCGCTATGAGCCGGAAGAAGAGAACCCGATGCTCGGGTTCCGCGGTGCATCACGATATGTCGATGAGACTTTCCGGCCGTGCTTCGAGCTCGAATGCCGCGCGTTGAAGAAAGTCCGCGAATCCATGGGCCTCACCAACGTGCAGATCATGGTGCCATTCGTTCGCACTCTGAAAGAGGCCAGCCAGGTGGTAGATCTGCTGGCTCAGAACGGCTTGCGCCGGGGCGTGAACGACCTGAAGGTCATCATGATGTGCGAGCTGCCGACGAATGCGCTGCTCGCCGATGAGTACCTCGAATACTTCGATGGCATGTCGATCGGCTCGAACGACATGACACAGCTCACGCTGGGTCTGGACCGGGACTCGTCGATTGTTGCGAAGCTCTTCGATGAGCGCGATCCGGCGGTGAAAAAGTTGCTCTCGCTGGCGATCACCGCCTGCAAGAAGAAAGGCAAGTACATTGGCATCTGCGGCCAGGGCCCATCCGATCATCCGGACCTGGCGCGCTGGCTCCTCGAGCAGGGTATCGAGAGCATGTCACTCAACCCCGATACGGTGGTCGAGACCTGGTTGTTTCTCGCCCAGAGTTAGAACACGCCTGGCAGAAAGGTGAGCCCGGCGCCGGCGTTCCGCGCGGGCTTACTTTTTCCCGGAAAAGGCCGGCGCAAACAACCGTGCACGGTAGTGCTGCAGCTCCCGGATCGATTCCATGATGTCCGCGTGGGCAAGATGGGTGCCCTGCTTCGTGAAACCTTCCACCACACCCGGAGCCCAGCGGCGCGCCAGCTCCTTGAGAGTGCTGACATCCAGGTTCCGATAATGGAAGAAGCGCTCCAGCTTGGGCATGTATCGCGCCAGGAAACGCCGATCCTGGCAGATACTGTTGCCACAGATCGGTGAGCTGTTCGACGCCACGAGAGGCGTGAGAAACTCCAGCGTACGCGCCTCGGCTTCCGCTGTGGTTATCTTGCTGGCCCGAACCCGGGTGAGCAATCCGGACGACCCATGTTGCTTCTGGTTCCAGTCATCCATGCCGGCGAGCACCTCCTCCGGCTGATGGATCGCGATAACCGGACCCTCGGCGACCACATTGAGCTCCTTGTCAGTCACCACGGTGGCGATCTCGATAATGACATCCGAGTCGGGCTTGAGACCGGTCATTTCGAGGTCGATCCAGATCAGATGGTCGGCGCTGGGCATGTAAATGGGTCGCGTGATAGGGTCTCGTGCAAGTCTACCAGAGGCCGGCCACCCGGACGGCCACCTCCACCGGCCGCCTTTCGATGAATGACACCTTTGCAGCTCGCGTCACGGCCACTTTCGGCCGGCATCTGCTCGTGCGGGACGCCTCCGGCCACGAGTTGCGGGCACGCCCGTTCGGGCGTGGGCTGTCCGTAGTCTGTGGGGACAACGTGCGCTGCCGTATCGACCCGAGCCAGGAGGTCCATGTCCTGGAAGTGATTCCACGCAGTACGGCGCTCCACCGATCCAATCTCCGTGGGCAGACTGAGGCGGTGGTTGCAAATCTGAGCCGTTTACTGGTGGTGCTTGCGCCCGTGCCGATGCCCGATCTGTTCGTCGTCGATCGCTACCTGGCCGCGGCGGCCTCGGGTGGGATCGCAGGGATACTGGTCGTCAACAAGACGGAACTGGGAATCGACCCGCAGTTGCGAGCGCAGCTGGAGGTGTTCGTGCAGGCCGGCTATTCATGGATCGACTGCTCGGTGCGCGGCAAAGCAGGGATGGACGCCCTGCTCGATGCGTGCGCCGGACAGACTGCGGCGCTCGTCGGACAGTCGGGTGTTGGTAAATCCTCCATCGTGAAATGGCTCATTCCAACAGCCGAGGTCGAAACGGGTGCGTTGGTGCGTGAGGAGGAAGGCCGACATACCACCACAGCCTCGCGGATGTTCAACCTGCCCCGCGGCGGTCACCTGATAGATTCACCGGGAGTGCGTGATTTCGCCCCGGCGGTCGATCGGCTCGATGAGCGCAGCCTGGGTTTCCTCGAGATCGAGCGGCTCGCCCCGGGGTGTCGGTTCGCCGACTGCCGGCACATGCGCGAGCCGGGGTGCGCCGTCAGGAGCGCGGTGGAAAGTGGCGCAATGGATGAGCGGCGGTATGAGAGTTACCGGCGGCTGCGCCGGCTTTATGAAGAGTTGCGTGCGGCGCGGGGACCGGAGAGACGGCGCTAGTCAGGTCACCGACTGACGACCGGTCAGGGCATGCGCGAGCGTTCCGCCATCGACGTACTCCAACTCTCCGCCGATCGGCACGCCGTGCGCGATGCGGCTCGCGCGAATGCCACGCTTCGTGGCCAGCTCGCCGAGAAAATGCGCGGTGGCCTCACCTTCGACGGTTGGGTTGGTGGCGAGAATGACTTCGCGGACCGAGCCTTCGTTGAGTATCGCTTCGAGCTCACGCACACCCAACTGCTCCGGGCCGATACCGTCCAACGGCGATAGATGCCCCATGAGGACGAAGTAGCGGCCGCGATAACTGCCGGACGACTCGATCGCGACCACGTCGGCCGGCGACTCCACGATGCAAAGCAACGAGGAGTCCCGCTGCGAAGAGGCACAGGTCGAGCACAGCTCATCTTCGGTCAGCATCCGGCAACGCCGACAGCGCACCACGGACTGCAATGCGGCATCGATGGCGCCCGACAGGACGCGTGCGCCAGACCTTCCCTCCTGAAGGAGGTGAAAGGCCATGCGCTGCGCGGTTTTGGGCCCTACGCCAGGGAGCGTGCGTAGCGCTTCGATCAGCTGAGTCAGTCGAGCTGAGTGTTTCAAGAGAGGAGCCGCCCGGTGCGGATCGTCAGAACGGCAGTTTCATTCCCGGGGGGAGTTGCAAGCCGGCTGTCAGAGACGCCATTTTCTCCTGAGTCCGCGCCTCGACCTTGTGTACCGCATCGTTGATCGCGGCCGCAATCAAGTCCTCGAGCATCTCCCGATCCTCGCCGGATACGGACGGCTCGATCTGGACGCGCTTCACCTCGTGCTTGCCGGTCATGGTGATCTTCACCATCCCGCCACCCGACTCGCCGATGACTTCAATCAGGGCTATTTCCGCCTGGGCCTTCTGCATGTTGGCCTGCATGGCCTGGGCCTGTTTCATCAAGTTGTTGATATTGCCGCGCATGAAAGGATGGGCTCCTGGCTGATCTTGCAATAAAGGATGAATTTACTTCAGTGGCCGCACGGTATCCGGCAGCAGCGTAGCGCCGAAGCGCTCGCGCAACCCCTGGACACCGGGATCGGCCTCGAAGGATTGCTTCGCGGCGTCCAACTCCTGCTGGGACGCTCGCTGCTCCGCTTGCGCGGGCGTTTCCAATTCGGGCGCTGCCGCCGTGAACTCCAGGCGCACCGTCTCGCCGTAGTACCGCGAGAGCGCCTGCGCCAGCTTTTCCTCCTGGGAAGGCGTACGAACAAATTTAACACGAGGGTCGATGGCGAGGCGCACCACACCTCCCTGCCGGCCCACGAGCACACAGTGACTCGCCAGCTGACGAGCGGCACCCTGCAGGTCCAGCTGGTTGAGCATGGCGCCCCAAGAGCCGTCTGGAGCGGCGCTGGAGCCATCGAGTGCTCCTGATGGACTCACGCCGTTGCGGCTTGCGCCGACAGCCGGCGAATCGCCAACGGCAGGCCCGCTCACTGCCACTGCCGGGCCGCCCGGCCGCGCCGTGGACGCCCCTGGGATCGAGCCCTGAACACCACTGCCTCGTCCGCTTGCCCCGCCAGGCAGGCCCGCCTGGGCTGCAGCCCGTGCCGCCGCGGCTCCGCCTGCGCCACCGGGGGGCAGTCCTCCGGCTCCGCCGAGGGGGCCAGCCGCGGCAGCCGCGCGTGCGCCAGCCGCACCCGCTGCCGAATTGCCCTGCGCTCCGAAATTCGCCACCGATCCTGCGGTCCCACCCGCGCCACCTCGCCCGGCCGTCGCCGCGCTCCCAGTGGGGGTGCCAGCGCTTCGCGCGACGCCGGTATCGGTCGCCGGACGGAAGGCGATCATTCGCAGCAACGTCATCTCGAACCCGGTGCGCGGATCAGGCGCCAATGCCAGATCGCGTCTGCCGGTGATCGCAGTCTGGTAGTAGAGCTGGATGTCCTCGGGCGAGAACGCCTTCGCCAGACGCTCGAGCAGCTCCGGGGCATACAGATCATCACCTTCGAAGTCGCTGACGGTCTGCTTCATGGCGACCCGCACGAGCAGTCCCGAGAGCTCTTCGAGCACCTGCGCGTAATCGGGAGCGAACTCCTCGAGCGAGCGCGCACAGCGGACGAGCTCCTGAACATCCATCGAGGCGAGCAACTCCGCCAAGCGCTCGACGTGATCGCGGGAGATGGTGCCGAGCATGGCCCGCGCCTCCTCCTCGCCTGCCTTCCCGCCTCCGAAGGCGATGAGCTGGTCGAGGAGCGAAAGCCCGTCACGCATGCTGCCATCCGCCGCCTGAGCCACCAAGCGCAAACCCGCTGGCTCGTAGGGCACATTCTCCTTCTCCAGCAAGGCTTTCATGTGCTCGGCGATCTGCCCCACGGGCATACGCTTCAGATTGAACTGTAAGCAGCGCGAAAGAACTGTTACCGGGAGTTTCTGCGGGTCGGTCGTGGCGAGCAGAAACTTCACGTGCGGTGGAGGCTCTTCGAGCGTCTTCAGCAGCGCATTGAAGGAATGAGTCGAGAGCATGTGCACCTCGTCGATGAGGTACACCTTGTAACGTCCACGGGTCGGCGCGTACTGCACGTTGTCGAGCAGCTCCCGCGTATCGTCGACTTTCGTGCGTGACGCCGCGTCGACTTCGATGAGGTCCACGAAGCGTCCGCTGTCAATCTCCACACAGCTCGCACACACACCGCAAGGCTGGGGCGTCACGCCCGTTTCGCAGTTCAAACACTTCGCAAAAATGCGGGCGATAGTGGTCTTCCCAACGCCGCGCGTTCCAGTGAAGAGGAAGGCGTGATGGACGCGACCGGTCTCGAGGGCATTGACTAGAGCGCGGCGAACGTGCTCTTGGCCGACCAGCTCGGTAAAGTTTTTGGGGCGCCATTTACGCGCCAGCGCGGTGTAGCTCATGAACGGACTTTACAAGAGCCGGCCCTGGTCGCGCACATCATTGGGAGGCGGCTCGCACCAGCTCTGGCTCCGGCACCCGACATCGCCGCTGCCGCTGCTGCCTTCCGGCCCTGACGGGATTCACGACTAGTCGTCGCGGAGAAGCCGATGCGAGCCACCATAGACTGGCCCGCCAAGCCGCTTCTACGTACGGGGGTCGCGCATGCTACCACATCGGGAGCGCGCGAGGACCGATGCCCAGCTTTAGCACGGGAGCCCGCCGCGCGGCGCAGCTCACCGGTTCATGCCATGCCTACTGGGTGGCCTGAGAAACCCAACTTCGGAACATCAGGGCTGCCGGTGCTTCAAGCACCGGCAGCCCTGCTTTCGCAACGCCAACTGAGCTCAGAGTGAGTTGAGGAAGGTCACGAGTTGTGCCCTTTCCGTATCATTCAGCTCACGGAACCGATAGCTGACGAGCTCTGCTTCGCCCCTATGGCGCAGGATGGCACTTTCCAGCGTCAACGAGAGCAAGTCGTGCATGTAGCGTGGACGCATCCGCAATCCCCAAAGGGGCGCGGTGCGGAGCTTGTTGGCGGTGTCTTGCGGTCCCCCTTGGACGATTCCATCGCCGGTCCCGATATCGTGCAGAAGGAAATCACCGTAGGGGTGGATGATCTTGTTTCCCAGCGCCGCGGGAACCACGAACGTCCCTCCATTGATCGCCGTACCCGCCGGGGCCGTCGTGATTGATGGAACGTGGCACGTCGCGCATCCGAGCCGTGTGAATATCTGTTGGCCCGCTATGGCATCCGGGGTCGACGCTAATGTTGCGTCACGCGGCGGCGCCTTCGTCCCACGGATGAAGGCGGCGAAGTGATCGATGTCATCGAGGCCGATACTGTCGGGGTGGTCCTCCGGATCGGTGGTTACTTTGCCGATGGTCGTCGTATCTTTGAGCCGCAGGCGACTCGTCACGCCCATCTCGTTCAAATAGGCATCCGCAGCGAACGACAGCACGCTGCCGTGCTGGACTTTCCAACCGAAGCGGCCCACGCGGGTTTGCCCTGCGGCTTCGAAGAGCGGAACCTGGACGGCCTCGCCATGAATCCGGCCATGGCTCTGCAGAGGTTGTTGGGCCGCGATCGCCAGCAGAGTGTTGTCGTCTATCGCTTCCACGAAGCCGTCGCCCAGCGTGTTGAGTGTCGCTCGTAAGGCGCGGATGTTCTCGGTAGCCGGTATATGTTCTTGCGCTTCAGGTACGAGAGCCCGATCGTTGACGATGGAGCGGCCCGCAATGGAGGCAGCGCCATCGTTGATGGGAACAGTCGGGTTGACGAAGTTGCCGTTGCTGTCGCGATGTCCGATGCGCAGCTCCGTGAACTGGCTGGCGCCGCCGCTGACCGGGTTTTGATGACATTCCGCGCACGCGCGCCCGTTGAATACCGGACCCAGGCCGGTATCGGCATCATGGATGGTCTCGTAGACCTTCTGATCGAGCTCGAAGCTATCTCCAGGCGCCTCAACGATCCCATTGCTCGAGCTTCTCGAGCCAGGATTCTGCGCCAGCGTCGGAGTGTCGAAGCCGGAGGGCGCCTCTGTGGCCGGAGGCGGCGGCGCCTGCGCCAGCAGGGGCGCTTGAAAGCCGATCGCAAAAAGAAGATATGGCAAGACGCGCATGAAGGACTCTCCCTGAATGTTGGATCGCTTGGCCCGCACCCACGACCAGCCGGCGTCGACTCCTGCGGGCACGCACACCACCTAGATCCCCCCGGCCGGCCACTTATTCCCATCAGGCACTCGCGTGGTCGCGAAGACTCTGTTCCCACCCGCCAAGCTGCGTTCCGATCAGCGCGTGCGGGAGATGCGGCGGATCTGAATCAGGCGCTCATGGAGCATGCCGGAGAGTTGGTTCTTGCCGTCGCCGTGTTAGCTGTGTTGCGACAGGAACTCTCCATGTATGCGCACGCGTGCTTCCACGCGCACGTGCACGTGCACGTGCAATTGCACGCTACGGGGCCGTTACTCGATGGGGGTGAATCGTGCTTGCGATCTGGCGCGAGCGCGCGCCGCCTCGACTTCGCGGTCGCGCGGCTCAGCGGTCGTTACAAGAGATTGAATCAGGGTCGTGGCCACCGCGGCCACTTCGTCCACTGCACGGTCGAATGCCGCCTGGTTTGCCTTGGACGGAGCATTGAAGCCGCTGAGCTTGCGCACGAATTGTAACGAAGCGGCGCGGATCTCTTCCCGGGTCGCGGGCGGCTCAAAGTTGAAAAGAGTTCGAATATTCCGGCACATAGCGGCTCACCGCGCGCGGTTCTCGTCATACCGCGATTGAAGGGCTCTCGCCACGGGAGACCCTTGACGGACTGTCGACCCGGGCCTAGATAGTGGGGCGAGCATGCCAGAAGGAGCTCACTCAATGCTACGCACCAGAAGCCCCAGATTCCTCGCCATAGTGGCCCCGATGCTGGCTTTGGCTCTCCTCGCGGGCGCACCGGGAGCTGAGGCGAAAGGCTGCATCAAGGGCGCCGTGGTCGGAGGTGTCGCTGGACACTTGGCCGGACACCATGGTGTTGTGGGCGCAGCAGCCGGCTGCGTCGTCGGACACCACCTGGCGAAAAAGAAACAACAAGAGCAGCTGGAGCAGCGACGGCAGCAGCAGCTACAGCAACAACGACCGCCCGCACCAACGCCCAACCCGGCGCCGACCCCGCCAGAGGCCCAACAAGCTACTTGAGCTTGCCGGCGTTCCTGAGCTGTTGTTCCCAGAACGGCACGAAACGCCGCCGCTCCTTCTTCGCTCGAGCATCCCAACCCCACAAGCCGGTCGCTCGCTCCACGACCGGGACACTCACGGAAAACACTTCAGCGACCCGATGAATGGCCGCCGCGCGAGTGTAGTCGCAGCGCTCCATGAGCCGCAGCACTTCGGCGCACATATTTCTGTCCCGCGCGGCAGTCGTCGGCCGCGCCCGCTTCCGGGCGTCGAGCTTGAAAACCTCGCGCGCCGGCTTGCCATTCAAGAGCTTGCGCAAGCTCGCATCGAGCCAGTGCTGCGCATCCCAGGTCGCCCAACGCTGCTTTTCGACGCCTGACATGCGGGCCAGCTCACCGGCCTTCGGCCACTCCTCGTCCGCCGGCTTGCGCGCCACTCCCGGATCCTTCAGGTAGGTCTCGAGACGCTCGCGGACCGAGATCGAGCCGGTACGCCGCTCGGCCGCCAGATGTTCCTGGAGCAGCGCACCATCAGCGCCAGGCTCATCGGCCATGAGCTCCGGGACGACAAAAACCTTGGGAATAGATTCCAACTCAGGGCCCGGCCAGCAGATTCAGATTCGCGTTGCCACCGGTCAGCAACACACCTACCCGCATTCCCGCGAACCGCTCTTTGCCGGCAGCGCGCAACGCAGCCAGGCCGAGGCAGCCCGTGGGCTCCACGATGAGCTTCATGCGTGTTGCAAAGAAGCGCATGCAATCCAGGAGCTGTGCGTCAGTGGCCGTCAAGACATCGGTCACATCGCGCCGGATGATGGCAAACGTGTGCTCGCCGAGGTGTTGTGTCTGGGCCCCGTCCGCGATGGTAGCGGGAGTATCTATATGAACGATCGTACCGGTCCGAAACGATCGCTGCCCATCGTTGCCGGCCTCCGGCTCGACTCCATATAACTTGCAATCCGGCGCCAACGCACCCCGCGACAATGCCGAGCCGGAGAGCAGTCCGCCGCCGCCGAGACTGACCAATAGAGCGTCCAACGTCCCGACCTCCTCGAACAGCTCCTTGGCGGCGGTTCCCTGGCCAGCGATGACATCCGGATGGTCGAACGGCGGGATCAGGGTGAATCCATGTTTGCGCGCCAGCTCGCGACCCAACTGCTCGCGGTCCTCTTTGTACCGGTCATAAAAGACGACGTTTGCACCATAGCCGCGAGTGGCAGCCACCTTCGCTGCCGGGGCATCGCCGGGCATTACGATAGTCGC
>Ga0068855_100002878_pt1 | contig 21113 bp, 12 predicted proteins | sample KBSCornC52_FD_66592 | JGI IMG/M metagenome (GOLD analysis project Ga0068855, IMG submission 66592) | Corn rhizosphere microbial communities from Kellogg Biological Station, Michigan, USA - KBS Corn C5-2 | ecosystem: Host-associated > Plants > Roots > Rhizosphere > Soil ...
GGTTGGGTCTTGCCGGCCATTGCAGACCAGGACCCGGAATTTGCTGCTGAAATTGCAAAGGAACTAGTGGCTAATTTGCAAAAATCGGGATTTCCTGAATGGATAGATGCCAAAGGTGCCGGTGGGGCTACTGGTTTCCTGGCAGGCATAGCCGGACCTATGATGGGACTTTCTGCCATTGTTGAACAACGACCTTTTAGCGAATTTTTTTAAGAAAGGCCGGATATTATTTTGTTATGGAAAAAGCACCTTATAGCAACAAAAATAATTACGTTGCAATTGGAATTATTGGATTATTATTTTTCATTTTCGGCTTTGTCAGCTGGCTCAATTCGCTGCTCATACCTTATTTTAAGTTGGTATGCCATCTTGTTACGTGGCAGTCGATGATGGTCGCCTTTGCCTTCTATTTTTCTTATTTTGTTATGGCAATTCCTTCCTCTGCACTTCTGAAAAAAACCGGCTTCAAAAACGGGATGATGCTGGGCTTATGGGTGATGGCCGCGGGCACCATTATCTTCATACCTGCTGCGCTCAGCCGTAGCTATATTATCTTCCTGCTGGGCCTGTTTGTACAGGCGACCGGGCTTACCATTTTGCAGACGGCGGTCAATCCATATATAACTATTCTTGGCCCCCTGGAAAGTGCCGCTAAACGCATTAGCATCATGGGCATTTGTAATAAGGCTGCCGGAGCTTTAGCACCGCTTATTCTTATTCATGCCATTACAAAAAACCCTGATGAAATAGATCACTTGAAAAAATTGCTACCGTCTTTAACGCAAATAAAGCAGTCGGCAATATTGAATGAATTGTCTTCACGCCTGATCATGCCTTACATCATCATGACGATTATTTTGTTTGTGCTTGGTTTAATGATCCGGTATTCAAATCTTCCCGAAGTCAGGGAGCAGGAAGACACATTTCACACTGAACCGGGGATTCAGAAAAATAGCATCTTTCAGTTTCCCTTCCTGATCCTGGGAGCCATAGCCATTTTTTTTGAAGTAAGCGTAGAAGTATTAGCAGTTGATTCGATTATTAACTATAGTGAATATATGGGTTACAGTTTCAAAGAAGCTAAATTTTTTGCGACGTATATTTTAATGATTATGATCATTAGCTATATCGCCGGAACAATTATGATCCCAAAATATATTAAACAAAAAAAAGCATTGCAGTTCTCTTCCCTGTTGGGACTTATTATTTCTTTAACAGCCATATTTATTTCGGGGAAAACGTCCGTTTGGTTTATTGCATTATTAGGCCTCAGCAATGCTCTATTATGGCCCTCCATCTGGCCGCTCGCTTTGGATGGCCTGGGAAAATTCACAAAGCGGGGATCGGCTTTGCTGATCATGGGTGTCGTCGGGGGAGCTATTACGCCATTGCTTTATGGTTATTTGAGTGATTATTATAATGCTCAGCAGGCTTATTGGATTTTGGTACCCTGCTATCTGTACCTCTTATTCTTTTCCGTGAAGGGATATAAAATTGGACGATCAATTTCAAAGCAGATACAGGAAACGAGCGATCATAAGTTAAAAGCCAAAATAGCTTAATTAATGGTTTGAAAAAAAACATTTATTGTATCGACTTTACTTTTCTTTGTGAGGCGGATCCTGTCATTTTCACTAAGTCCGGTTTTTTAGGCCCGGGTTGTTATTATACATTTATTCAATTAAAAAAGATCATTTTTGAAACGCTATATTTTAAAAGTCAAAAAATAAAAAAATGAAAAAAATAATAGGGTATATTTTCTTATTCGTATTTGCCAATAGTTCTATTCATGCTCAGCTAAATGATTCAACTGCTGAAGCAAAAAAAATGCAATGGTGGAAAGACGCCAAGTTCGGGATGTTTATTCATTGGGGTGTTTATTCGGCACTTGCAGGAACCTATGAAGGAAAAAAGATTCCCGGCATTGGCGAATGGATTATGAATACAGCTAAGATTCCGATAGATAAATATAAACCTTATGCAAAACTGTTCAACCCTGTAAAATACAACCCGGAGGCCTGGGTTAAAATGGCCAGGAATGCCGGCGTAAAGTATATTGTCATCACTTCGAAGCACCACGATGGTTTCGCCTTATTTGATTCAAAAGTTACTGATTGGGATATAGTTGATGCGTCCCCTTACGGTAAAGATTTGTTGAAGCCATTGGTGGCGGCGTGCCGCAAAGAAGGTATCAGGATCGGCTTTTATTATTCGCAGGCGCAGGATTGGAATCATCCCGGAGGAGCTGCTATCAACGGGCATTGGGACAAAGCCCAGGATGGCGATATGGATGCTTACCTGGATAATATTGCTGTTCCGCAGGTCAGGGAAATTTTATCCAACTATGGAAATATCGACATTCTCTGGTGGGATACGCCGAAAGATATGACCAAAGAACGGGCGGAAAAGTTTATGCCGATTTTAAAACAACACCCGAACCTTATTACCAACAACCGCTTAGGCGGCGGATTCCAGGGCGATACAGAAACTCCGGAACAGTTTGTCCCCTCTACCGGCTTTCCCGGCAGAAACTGGGAAACCTGCATGACCATGAATGATACCTGGGGATATAAATCATACGACTCCAATTGGAAGAGTTCAAAAACACTTATCAGGAACCTCACCGAAATTGTCAGCAAAGGAGGGAACTTTTTGCTAAATGTGGGTCCAACCGCCGAAGGCGAAATTCCAAAGGCCAGTATTACCAGGCTGGCAGCAATGGGAAAATGGCTTAATGTGAATAAAGAGGCCATATATGGAACTACTGCCAGCCCTTTTCCCTATTTGTCTTATGGAAGATGTACCAGGAAAGGCCGGAAATTATACCTCCATGTATTTGATTATCCGGCAAATGGTTTACTGGGAGTTCCTATGGCCAACAAAATCAGGAAAGCGTATTTATTGGCGGATCCCACAAAACGTCTTTTAGTAACGATAAATAAAGCAAATCAACATTCAGTGATTCACTTGCCCAAAAAGATTCCCGATACGATTAATACAGTCGTTGCTGTCGAATTTGAAGGCGACCTCAAAATAATTCCGTCGCCCATGGAGAGCGTTGAAGCGGTGGTGTCTTCGGAAAATGATGCGAGCGAAGGAGCTAAAAACCTGACAGATGGAAATCGTCTTACAAGATGGACAGCTGCTAAAACAGATAGAAACGCTTCTGCAACCGTTGATTTCAAAAAGCAGGTCGCCATTTCGAGTCTTATTGTAGACGAGCCCTGGAATCCCTGGGAAAACAAAAGGCAAAAAATAACTCTTCAATATAAATCCGGAGAAACCTGGAAAACGATTACAACAACAACAACAAAAGGTATCGGCGATCAGAAAAATTTTAAGCCCGTCACCGCTGAATTTTTTAGGTTGCTCATTGAAAATAAAGATGAGGCGCCTTCTTTGTTGGAATGGCAGATGTATGGACCTGAATAAATCTAATCCTTGTGTGTTTTATGATAACCCATACTGCCCGCTTCAGAATTTTAACTGCGTCCGCGTAAATAATAAAAAATTGAATTGCTTAAAAAGATACTGCTATCCTAAAACAGAAAATATTAGAAAAATTAATTGTATAGAATAGAATATTTCCTAATCATTTTCTAATGTTCCTTTAATTTCAGTTTAACGCCTCCATTATAATTTTGAGGAGAGTCCTGAAGGAAAAATAAATAAACAGAAATGTAAAATTCGGGAGGTTGCATTGATAAAATAAATCCGACCAATGGATTGTGAATAGGAAAATGTTATAGTGCTATATAATAATTATTAGAAAATGCAAGGCTTTATCAAATTCAGTATTATCAGATAATGAACTAACTATTCAGGGAAGGGGAGTTTTCTTTGCGCGTAAAAACGGGCAGAATGTATAGAATTCTGCGTGGCCATCCGAAATTTGCAAAATATGCCAGAATAGCTTATGAATTTGTCAAATTGAGGAAATATATGTTCAGAATTTTTTCTATTTTACATAAGTTATAATTGGAAAATTGAAATTCCGTGTCCTATCTTAAAGTAGCAGGGAATATTTTGAATATCCTAATATTCCGCTTAACGATTGCCTTTTGAGAAATGAGATACTATATAATGAAATTGAATTGCTTGATTTAATAGCAAAAGGTGATGAATTTGCTTTTTCCCGGTTATTTGAACTTTATCGTAACAGGGTTTATAGTATTGCTTTCAAAATCACTAAATCAAACGTTATTGCTGAAGAGATCGTCCAGGATGTCTTTTTAAAGATCTGGCAAGCCCGTCATAAGTTAAATGATGTTCAAAATTTTAGCGCTTATCTTTTTGTAATTACCAAACACGATGTCTATAAAGTTTTAAAGGGGATTGCCAGGAGTTATAAAATATCCTTGCTCTCGGATGAAAACGAGTCTTTATCAGACAACAGTACCAGTGATATGTTTATGGAGAAAGAATATAACCGGGTGTTGCAAAATGCAATTGACCGGTTACCTAACCAACAGAAGCAGGTTTATTATCTGATAAAAGACCAGGGACTAAAACGGGATGAGGTTGCCCATAAACTTCATATTCAGCCTGAAACGGTAAAATTTCATTTGGCACAGGCCATGAAAAATATACGTGCAGTTTGCATGCTGTACCTGGGGATAACTATCATCTTTACAATCTTCGTTTTTCGTTTTTTCCGGATGAATTAAAAAAAATCCGGGTCCACCCCACCCACCCTGATACAAAAAGTACTCTTTCCTGTATGACCGGTATTTGAGAATTATCCATCATGAATATATTTTATGACTGAATCCCGTTTGGAATATTTGTTTAAGGGTTACTTACACAATACCTGCACCGAGCAGGAAGAGGAAGAGTTGATGGTATTTTTGGCACAAACGGGAAACGAAGAAACGGTCAAAAAATGGATTAATGATGTGATACAAAGTACCGGGTCAGAAATGCAGATGCCTCAAAGCGTAGCAGCTTCCATTTTGCAAAATATTTTCAAAAAAAATAAAAGGGATGAAGTTTCTCTCAGGAGGAGGAAACCTGTTTTCAAACTCTGGTTGCGTGTGGCGGCGGCATCAATTCTTTTCTTAGCGGGAGCGTCAGTCTATTGGATGTTATTTAAGAAAAGCGATTATCCGGCGAAAACTGCTGCCCTAAATGAAGTAAATCAACCAATCGTACCGGGTGGCAGCAGGGCAGTGTTGACCCGGTCTGATGGCAGCACTATCCTATTGGATAGTATTGCAAATGGAACAATTATTCAGAAAGGTTCAACCAAAATAAGCCAGCAGGGAGGTTTATTAATTTATAATGTTTCCGCTTCGCCGAATCCTGATACGGCGGTTGTTTATAATATCCTTTCGACTCCGCGGGGTGGCCAGTACCAGGTGGTATTGCCTGATGGCAGTAAAGTTTGGCTGAATGCCGCTTCATCACTGCATTTCCCTTCAGCATTTCCCGGGAACCGACGCGCTGTTGAATTAACAGGCGAGGCATATTTTGAAGTAACAAAAAATAAAGAAAAGCCTTTCGTGGTAAATGTCGGTGAAATGAAAGTAAAAGTATTGGGCACTCATTTCAACGTAAATGCTTATGCAGATGAAAGTTCAATTAAAACAAGTTTACTCGAGGGCAGCGTTAATATTACCAGGGGCAGTGAAACAGGCATGTTGAAACCAGGAGAGCAGGCGATATTAAACAATAAGGAAAATAAATTTAAAATAACTAATGTCAATATGGAAGAAGTGACGGCCTGGCGCAATGGGGTATTTGAATTTGATGGGGCTGATATCACCGCTATAATGCGCGAAATTGGACGCTGGTATAATGTGGAAATTGTATATGACGGGAAAATACCTACCCGGCAATTCCAGGGGAAAATTAGCAGGAAGGCCCGGTTGTCAGATGTACTGCAGATTCTCGAATTAAGCAATGTGAAATGCACGGTAATAGGCAATAAAATTATTGTACAATAACTATTAGATCAATTAAAATTTTTTATTATTTAAACTTAACAAAATAAAATCAGGTAGATCAAAGCTCGGGATGTGCCTGTTATTCACTATGGCACTTTCCGGCTAAATTCCATTTTTTAACAGGCTAAAAAAACCAGCAATGTTCGTGGCATCGCTGGCTAAAAAGGCTAAAAACTGTCGATCAAACAAATTTTTTAACCAAAATCAAATCAAAACTATGATTTTAACTGTTGGATACCAAAACAAAAGTGGTACAAACTCATTAAGAGCAAAAACATGGCTTATTATGAAATTAACCATCGTATTTCTGTTATTTTTCACATTCCAGGTGGGAGCGAGGGGTTATGCACAAAAGGTAACAATGAGCAAGAAACACGCACTGCTGTCAGATGTTTTTAAAGCTATTGAACAACAAACGGGCTTCCTGTTCTTTTACGATGAGGCCCTTCTGCAAAAAACGGAACCTATTGACATTACACTAAGTGACGCAACCCTTAAGGAAGCCTTGTCTGTCTGTCTGAAAGATCAGCCATTAACGTATACAATCGTAGAGAATACGATCGTTATTCAGGCAAAAACAACTTTCTCACCGCTACAGAGCAATTTGACAATGGAAATAGACCGGTACCCGCCGCCGGTTACTATCCATGGAAGGGTTGTTAACAAGAGGGGGGAGCCTTTACAGAATGTCTCAGTAATAATAGCAGGTACCAAAATCGGTACTACCACGAACAATGAGGGCCGCTTCACCCTGACTGCACCTGCCATTACTAATCTGGTATTGGAAATTTCCAGTGTAGGATTTCAGAAAAAGACTGTGAAGGTGGGGAGCCTTACAGAAATCAACGTTACGTTGGATGAAGCAGTCACGGGATTGAATGATGTGGTGGTGGTGGGTTATGGAACACAAAGAAAAAGAGATTTGACAGGTTCGGTATCAACTGTTACAAATGACCAGATCGAATCGAGACCGGTTAGTTCTTTCGAAGATGCCCTGGCTGGTTTGGCTCCGGGAATTGACGTGCCTCCGAGAAGTGCAAGGCCAGGCAATCTAAGCTCGATCAGTATACGGGGGATAGGTTCTATTACAGCAGGGTATGACCCATTATTTGTTGTTGACGGGTTTGCAACCGATGCAGGTAACGCAAATTCAATTAGTCCTCTCGATATCAAATCAGTTGAAATCCTGAAAGACGCTTCTGCAACAGCTATATACGGTTCAAGGGGAGCAAATGGGGTTATTATTATCACAACCAAGTCAGGAAGAGCAGGTAAAACCCAATTAGACGTTTCAGTAAGTACCGGTTTTGCCAAAGCGCCCAAAAATGAATTTTATAAGTCGTTAAATGGCGCCCAGTACGTGGAATGGTACAAAGAAAAAGCCGCTTTTGCAGGGACGCCACCTCCCAATTGGGTAACAAATTGGGATGGTACCAGCACCAAATGGCAGGATTTGATTTACAGGACGGCTCCATTTCAGAATTATGCCGTGTCAGCTTCGGGCGGAACAGATAAACTTACTTTCCTGTTATCCGGGAATTATATAGACCAGGATGATATTTTACTGAAGGCAGGGTTTAAAAAGTATACAAGCCTGGCCAGATTGGAATATAAGGCCAATAAAAGGATTTCATTAGGGATCAATCTTGCCCCTGGTTATACGGTTCAAACCCTTAGCGCTCCCGATAATGATGAAGCTTCGCTCACCGGAGCAGCAGTATTCTTGCCTCCTATTATTCCGGCATATAATAAGGATGGTTCGTTTTCAGACCCAAATAGTTTTGGCGTCATCGCCAGTGTACCAATGGCTAATCCACTTACGATTGCATCATTATACAAGGGTACCAATAAAACAACATACCTTTTGTCAAATATTTATGCTCAGATTGAAATTATCGATGGCTTAAAATTGAGGTCGAGTTTTGGTGCGAATCTTACAAATGCGTCAGATAATACCTTCCAGCCTGCTTTGAATGGGTTGGGATTATCATCTGCAACGAGCCTCAACCTTTCCAGTGCTCAAACCGTGAATTGGTTGAATGAAAATACGCTTACCTACACAAAGACCATTCATTCTGATCATAAGATTGATTTCCTGGTTGGTTATACGACGCAAAAAGTTACCAGCAATTTCCTTTCAGGTAACGCAAACACTTTTGCAAATAATCTGGGTCAGACCCTTGGTTTTGGCAACACAATCACGGCTTCCTCTGACGCAACCAGTAATACGCTTATCTCCTATCTTTCCAGGTTGAACTATGTTTACAAGGATAAATATCTGCTAACGGCAACCATTCGACGCGACGGAAGCTCGAGATTTGGTGTCAATAACCAATACGGAGTTTTCCCTTCGGTTGCCCTGGGCTGGAATATGGGGAATGAAAGCTTTATCAAAAACCTTGGTTTCGTTGACAATGCAAAAATCCGGGGTAGTTACGGAACAACGGGAAATAATCAAATCGGGGATTTCACCAGCCAGGGAAGTCTGACAACCCGGCTGCAATCTTTTGGTAACCAGGCTACCTTAGGATATGTTCCGGTTGCATCCGGTAATCCCAATCTTTCGTGGGAAAAATCATTAAAAACGGACATTGGGGCAGATATCGGTTTATTTGAAAGATTAAATATAGTCCTTGACTATTTCAGTAACCGCACTAATGGGATGCTATTGGAAGTCAACGTGCCTCCTTCAACCGGATATTCTACCAATCTTGAAAATATCGGTAGTATGCGAAACTGGGGTTATGAAGCTTCTGCAAATCTTAGTTTGATAAAAGGTAATGATTTTAGCTGGGATATTGGCTTCAATGCAACTCACTTAAATCAGAAAGTATTGAATCTTGGCCCAAATACCGGAGAAATTCAACAATTTTTTGGAGCTCTTATTACAAAGGTAGGAGGTACCCTGGAGCAGGCGAATGCTAATAACGTTATAGGCATTCTTTCGCAAAAGGATATTGATAATGGTATTGCTAAAAAGCCAGGAGATATAGCGGGGGATTATAAATTCCAGGATGTGAATAAAGATGGGATCATTTCCGCTTACAATGGGCCGGATGGTGTTCTACAGGGAAGCAATCTGCCAAAATGGATTTACGGTGCCAGTACGAGAGTAACATATAAGAATTGGGCACTTTCAGCGCTTTTACAAGGCCAGGCAGGAGCCAATGTTTTTGATTTCGTTTATCAATTATACAGTTTGCATATTTTTAATTGGAACCTCGACCATTTTTTATATGACGGCAGATATATATCGGCATCAGATCCCGGGAATGGACACACCCCCAGGGCGGGATTTAATGATGTCGGAGCTGTTTCTTCCTGGGAAATGCAGTCAACTGATTTTTTGAGGATCAGGAATGTTAACCTGGCTTATAATTTCTCAAAGAAAATCACAGACAGGCTCTTTATTAATGGATTAAAAGCATTCATCTCAATAGAGAACCTCTATACATTTACGAAATTCAGGGGAGGTAACCCCCAGGCAATACGTTACAACATTGGAGGTGCCGGAGGCGTGGTTAGATTAGTGGGGGACGGGCGGACATTATCGCTCAATTCAACTCCAACTGCTCCGATTCCAAGGGTATTCACTTTTGGAATAAATTTTTCATTATAATTTAAAAAAATTGAGCCATGAAATTTATTGATATTTATAAAGTCAGAGCAATTATCCTATTATTCCTGCTTTTTAGTATAATTGACTCATGCAAAAAAAGCTTTTTGCAGCAGGTTCCTACTGATGTTATTCCGACAGTCGCATTCTACAAAACCGCAGAAGACCTCACCGGCGCAGTCAACGGTGCCTACGCTTATCAGAGAAGTATTTATTCAAATTATTTTTTGTACAATATAGAGGAGATCCGGTCTGATAATACAAGCAACAAATTGGGCGCACAGGCCGAACAAAGAGCAGCCGATAATTTTCAGGCTGACCAGGGAAATTATATTTTCGGTAATGATTGGGCTGAATCCTACACCTGCATCAACCTGTGTAATGCTATAATTAACAGGGGACCTTCTATAAACATGGATAATACGCTAAGAGACAGGTTAATCGGGGAAGCAAAGTTTATCAGAGCCCAAACGTATTTTTGCCTGGTTCAGGATTATGGCGGAGTTCCATTAAGGCTAACTGAGTCAACATCGCTGAGTGGAGATAACACACTTGCCAGGGCGTCGGTGCCAGATGTATATAATTCTATTGTAGGAGATCTCGTTTTCGCGGCAACAGCACTTCCAAAAAATTATACGGGATCGGATGTGGGGCGTGCAACATCCGGAGCAGCTTTGGGTCTTTTGGGAAAAGCCTATTTACAGGAAGGGAAAAAAGATTCCGCGGCATTTTATCTTCAGCAGGTTGTCAGATCAAATGAATATCAACTACTGCCCAAATATGCCGATCTGTGGGCCCCGGCAAATAAAAATACGGCGGAATCTCTGTTTGAACTTCAATATTTTCCACCAAAAGATGGTTCTCCTTTTTGGAACAATCAGGCCACCCCAGCTGTACCAACTAACCTTGTTCCGGGTGGAACAAACACAGCATTTCCAAGTGTTCCGACGCAGGACCTTTTGGATGCTTATGAGCCGGGCGACTTAAGGTTTCCAGCATCTGTCGCATTTGATGTTAATGGCAGGCCTTATTCCATCAAATTCAGGGACACCACTGAATTAACAGGCGGCCAGGCACGCAACAATTTCCCAATTTTACGCTATTCCGATATTCTCCTCTCGCTTGCTGAGGCGCTGGGAGAATCAACGCAGGCTTATGCTCTTATCAATCAGGTCAGAGAAAGGGCAGGTCTTTCAGATATAAGTGCTGCTACACCAGGTACGTTCTTTGATAAGATACAACATGAAAGGCAAGTGGAATTTGCGTTCGAGTGTCAGCGTTGGCATGACTTACTAAGATTACCTTCTTCACAGGCAATTAGTATTATGAATGCTGATTTGGCAAGGGATCTTACAGGGCAAAATATTTCAATAGACCAGCATGACTTGCTTTGCCCCATACCGGTCACGGAAACGCAGACCAATTCCCTTGTTGTCCAAAATCCCGGATATTAATTAAAGTGCCTGATGGGACCGCCGGAACTAAAACAATTGCAGGTTTAAATTACAAATATTGGTTGGTAATTTGCTACCTAAGTTTTGTAAACCATGGTCAAAAATAATTCCAACACGATGATTTACTCTCCGGAAGTCCCGAAGGCATAAATTCTTTTTCGAATGAAGGAAACATTAATCCAATGAAGGATAAAAATATGGAACATGTCCTAATTATTTAAATAACAGCAATGAAATAAACCTTCATTTATTTACAAATGATTTTGCGTTCATCTTTCTTTTAAGTTATTCAAACCAGCTAAGAATTAAATTTTATCATGAGATATCTCCTCCCGAAATTTTATTGTCTGCAGTTTTTCCTTTTTCTCTTTATTCCTGTAAAGTATGCCTTTACTCAAAAAAATAGGAATTCCTGGTATTCATTTTCCTCAGATAATAAGGAATGTATTATTAACAATTCAAATTTGCCCACGCCCTGGTTGAACAGATTGGGAAACGATGTTTTCTTTACCTGGGTCACACAAAACGGTTACACGGAAAGCTATTTATTGGATCCTGTTGGTAACGCCCTTACCAATTCTCCGGATCATTCAGGAAGATTTTACATTGCAGATAAGGATAATGGCTCCATCTTCCAGGTGAATAAACCATCAGGCAATAGTAAGTGGGAAGCCCGTGTTGGTTTGGGCTATAACAAAATTTCAAATAAAATGAATGGCCTGGCCACACAGGTAACTTATTTTGTTCCCCGGGGAGACAACGTATTGATATCCATACTGGAAATAAGAAATGATACCCATACCTCCAGAAACCTCGGAGTTTTTAGTGAAGTGGAATGGAATCTTGGTGATGCCACAAAATCATTTATTTATAAAGGCGATGGGAGGGGTGGAAGCCAGTTTAATTTATATAAAAGGGCATACATGGAAAAAAATATCATCATAGCAAAACAGCCCAATTGGAAAAATACGGCCACTTGTAATAGTTGGCCCTACACGGGGTTTTTTTCTGTAAGCGCGCCGGTAACATCTTATGAGACTGTAAGAAATAATTTCCTGGGTACAGGCGGAGATTATGACCATCCGTTAGCCGTCGAAAAGGGGATATGTTCCAATACCGATTTTTGGAGCGAAGCCGATTACCCTGTAGGCGTTTTAAATAATTCGATAACCCTGAAACCCGGCGAAAATAAGACGCTGGTGTATATACTGGGCATGTCACGGGACGAAAATACAATAAGAAATATAGTTGCAAAATATACCAAAAGAGAGACTACCTATAATTCTTTACATGAAGTAAATATATTTTATGACAGCCTGTTAAATAATTCAATTTCGATACAAACACCGGACAAGGAAAATGACCGCATTATAAATATATGGACAAAGTATATCTGGAGGCAATTTTGGAAAAAAAGCCTAAACAATGGCGCTTATGGTTTAGGTTTATGGAGTTATAATTTAGAAGGCGACGGAATAAGCGTTTATCCTGAGCAGTTCCTGCTTCCCTTTGATGAAAGTCTCTTGAAGAACGGGATTAATGATATGTTGCGAAATCAAACATCTGATACATTGCAAACTGATCTTTATGAATCCAATGAGCATACCATGCTATATAAAGACCTCGGACTTGACGGGCCGGTTGTTGGTATCCACGGAAGTTTTAAAGTGCCGCATCACCACCAGTTATACGGGTTTCTTTATTCGCTTTATTATTACTTGTTAGAAACCAGGGATATAAAATTACTGGATACTAAAATTCCATACATTGACGGAAAGACCGGGACTGGCTGGGAGCATCTGGAGACCGCCTTGGATATTTCAACAAAAGGCATTGATGATCGTGGGCTTCCTCAGATACCTGCCGGGGTTGGCGACTGGATGGATGAATTTACGAGGATAAGTGTAAACAATAAAGCTGAAAGCGAGATGCTGGCAGGTGAACTTTGTTACGTTTTGAGGGGATTTGCCGGGATAGCTGATCAGAATGGTCATAAGGAAGATAGCCAAAAATGGATGTCGGTATATAACCGGATTAAAAACGGGGTTAATAAAGAAGCCTGGGATGGCGGGTGGTATATAAGAGCATTTTCTGACCGGGGAATTCCTTCTATCCCTATAGGAAGCAAACACAACGACGAAGGGAAAATCTATTTAAACGCACAATCATGGCCTATTTTAAGCGGCATTGCCTCACCTGAACGGGCCACAAAATCTTTGCTGTCTGTTAAGAAATATTTAATGAGTGATTATGGGCCAATGATTTTTACTCCGGCTTATACTCATTTTATTGATTATATCGGAACGCAATCTATTTATGCGCCTGGTTTTAGGAATGCCTGTATTTATTTGCGCCCTGCAGGTTGGGCTATCGCGGCTGCGTGTCTCAATAATCAAGCCGATCTCGCTAATGAAATGTACGATAAAGCTTCTATGAAAAGCAGGGAAAAAGATATGGAACATTATCATTGCGAGCCATATATATATCCTGAAAATTATGACGGCCCTGATGATCAACGCTTAAAAGGACAGGGGGAGTTTCAGTGGAACTTTGGCGAAGGGTCTGCCTGGATGTGGACATCTTATGTCGATTATATATTAGGGATACGCCCTGTTCAGGAAGGGCTGTTAATAGACCCTAAAATCCCGTCTACATGGCCCGGCTATAGAGTTAAAAGGCCATTCTGTGGATGCATATATAACATTGATGTCAAAAACCCTTCAAGGGTCGACCATGGAATTGCCTCTGTAAAAGTTGATGGTGAAAGAATAAATAGTAATGTCATTAATCCTTATAGTGATGGCAAAGAACATACAGTTGAAGTAATCATGGGCTCTTTAAAAAAATGAAAGTTTCCAATAAACGGTATAAAACGAATGGCAGGATTATTTCAGTTATTAATAAAATATCATTGGATTCCTGCAATTCTTAATTTTTTTGATACAACATCTAAATTTAATTAATAAAACAATGAAGCAATATCTATACTCGTTATGTTGTAGCCTGATTTTTATTTCATGTAGTCAGCAAAATAAGCCAGGTAGCGGAGATAAAGGTGTAGTTTTTTCAAAATACGCAGATGACCGTAATTTCTTAATGAAAAATTTATCCGTGGTGGAACTGCATGATGGTTCTTCCAGGGTGATAATAGTACCGCAGTACCAGGCAAGAGTTATGACCAGCACCTGTAATGGCGATACAGGATATAGTTTTGGATGGATCAATTATGATTTGATTCAGTCAAAAAAACTAAAAGAACATATCAATCCTTATGGTGGTGAAGAAAGATTGTGGCTGGCACCGGAAGGCGGGCAGTTTTCATTCTTTTTTAAAAAAGATGTTCCTTATGATTTTGATCACTGGTATACTCCCAAAGAATTCGATACAGAGGCTTTCCAGGTGAATGAACATTCAGATACTTCCGCACTCTTCTCGAAAGATATGATCTTGAAAAACCGCTCGGGGAACCTTTTCAATATACACATTGACAGGAAAATCAGCTTGCTAAACAGAAATGAAATTCAGGAAAATATTGGGACACGGACAGGAAATGGAATTCAGGTTATTGCATATGAAAGTTCCAATACTATCGTGAATTCGGGAGAAAATTCATGGACAAAATATACGGGAGCCCCGGCAATTTGGCTATTGGGAATGCTTAAGCCTTCACAGGTTACCACGATTGTGCTTCCGCTGAGTAAAAGTGCGTCAGATACGACTACTCTATTGCATGACAAGTATTTTGGGGTGATACCTTCAAATCGCTGGAAAGTTATAGAAAACCATGCTTTTTTAAAAGCTGATGGAAAATTCAGGGGTAAGGTTGGAATTCCTCCCAATCATGCTACTAATTTTATCGGAAGTTATGATACGGCTAATCGTTCACTTACGATATTGGAATATGTCTCACCAGAATTTAATAAAGAATTTGTTAACTCAGCGTGGGAAGATCAGAAAGAGCCATTTTCCGGTGATGTCTTTAATGCATATAATGACGGCCCTCTCAGGGATGGTTCTCAACTGGGGCCTTTTTATGAACTTGAATCTTTATCACCGGCAGCTTTCTTAGCTTCCCACCAGTCACTTACCCATATTCAAATCACCTATCACTTTCAGGGCGATGTTAATATGTTGAATAATATAGCAGAGAAAGTTCTTGGGGTTGGACTGGAAAATGTCAAAAAAGCCTTTAATAAAAATTAAAAATATCGATGAAATCCTACATGCTTGTACACCTGGGTATTTTATACTTAATGACTATTGGATTCACTTGCCAAAATGATAAGGCGGATTCACCAACCGTTAATTTAAAAGGCCTGTTAACCGTAATGATTAATTGTAATAGCCAGGCTGGTAATTCTGGGCCTGGTAATTACATCTGAATAAAGTCGCAAACATGAAACCTGTTAAAGTTTTATACATTTCTATAATCTGCCTGTTCAGTTGTACATTCATTACACATGCCCAGGCTCCCGGCAATAGTAAAGATCAGGTTATCGATTTTAATTGTTTACTTAAGGAGATGTTGAATCGAAAAAACCTGGCAAAATATCCCTCCGGTGCCTGGAGGCTATATCACGAAAGCAGTTATGACAGGCATTCCATTGCAAAAGATAAACCCGGATGGTTTGCCAATGACGATTGGGACAATTATATCCGTAAGGAAACGGTTAATGGCCGCGACGAATACGTTTTGATTGATGCAGATGGCCCGGGGGTAATTACCCGTTTTTGGGTGGCAGGCCACCCCAACAAAAGGGCGCACCTGAGATTTTATATTGATAATTCATCGACAGCATTTTGGGAAGCGGATCACACAGGAGCACTCATTGGGCAAAATAAAGAAATAGGATCGCCTCTTTCACAAAGGTCTGTTGAGGAGGATTACCTGTCAACTAATAAGGGAGCACAGCCAGGCCATAATTTATACGCTCCCATCCCTTTTAAACATCATATTAAAGTAACCTATGATAAAGCTCCGGGCGGAGCTGACAATGGCTTTTGGTATAATATCGATTACCGGATATACAAACCGGGTACACCGGTGAGCAGCTTTTCAAAACAAACACCCGGGAATTCTAAATCGCTTCTCCGGAAGACTAATGATGCTTTCAATAATTTTTTAGCATCATCAGCAAAAGTAACAGTTGTTGAAGGTGAGAAGTCAGTAACAAAGCGTTTATTTAAGCTGGCTCCCGGAACATCCCAATTAATCAGGCTGCAGGGAACAGGATCTCTAAGAAGGCTGGCAGTTTCCTTAAAGGATAGTAACCTAAATAGGGATGTCATGAATTTATGGCTGCAAATTGAATTTGATGGAAAGCAAACGGTGAATGTTCCGGCAGGCTTTTTTTTTGGCTGCGGAGATCAACTTGTGGAAGCCAGGAACTGGTATAGCAAAGTTGATTCTACAGGAATATTGGCCGGCTATTGGGTAATGCCTTATCACAAAACTGCTGTTATACGCCTTTTAAATAAGGGCGATAAAAATATAACTGGCAGCATTAAAATAGCTTCCGGAGCCTGGAAATGGGACAACAATACTATGTATTTCCACGCCCAATTTACCAGGATGGACAACTTTGTAACCGAGGCTCAAAAAGGTAAGGATTTTACCTATATTGACATTGAAGATAAGACTGGTGTATACGTTGGCGATATACTTCAGGTTAATAAACCGGTAGGTGGGTGGTGGGGTGAAGGCGATGAAAAAATTTATATTGATGGCAGCAGGTTTCCGGATGATTTTGGAACAGGCAGTGAAGATTATTATGGGTACGCATGGGGGCATCCCGAAACATTCAATCACATCTTTAATTCGCAACCTTTAGGGAATGCAAATCTTATCAACAAAGGTGGAACCACTGTTAACTCGAGGGAGAGGAATTTGGATAGGATACCTTTTAGTAATTCCTTGCGCTTCGATATGGAATCATGGAACTGGTTTGGCGGGCCGGTAAACTTTGCCTGGACCTGCTTTTGGTACGAAAAATAAAAGTTTCATGATAAAATAATTTAAATATAAGAAATGATATGGAAAGACGTAAATTTTTGAAATCAACAGGACTGCTAACGGCAGCAGGCTTCTTCTCACAGGAATTACCTTTAATAGCAGGCCCCTTTACGAAAGACGACTTTTTGCATTCGTATTTTCCGGCAAATAAAAAATTGGATCCGGACTGGCTTAAAACACTGTATGAACGCGGGAAGGTTACTACTTACAAAAAAACCAAAAATGAACTTCGTTATATCGGGATGCCCGTTGGCGGTATTTTTTGCGGAACCTTATACGTAGGGGGTGATGGAAGACTTTGGCTCTGGGATATTTTTAATCAAAATCAGCTGGGGGCTTTCCATAAGGTACTTCCCATTAAATTGGAGGGTTTTAATGTGAAGGAAATTAATAACGTCTTTGGTACATTATACCTTGAGCCGGCCACTGAAGCAGTCAATCCGGTTCAACAGGGATTTGCCTTAAGAATAAAAAATAAGGATGTTGTTACAACCAGGAGATTACACTATGATGATTGGGATGAAATTATTTTTGAAGCTACTTATCCCATGGCAACTGTCACTTATCTCGATGAGAAAATACCCCTTCAAATTAAGCTGAATGCCTATACTCCCTATATTCCGGGAGATGCTAATAATAGTGGATTGCCGGCTACCATTCAAACAATTACCATAAAAAATCTTTCAGAGCATGATATCTCTGTAGAAATTATGGGATGGCTCGAAAACAAAATGTTATTGTACCACGAAAAAAATGACCATGATTTTAAAAGGGTAAATAAGGCCTTTGAAATAACAGGTTGTAAAGGAATTACTCTGGGATGCGATGTAAAAAACCAGGAATTATTAAGGGCAGCAGATTATGGTAACATGACGTTCGGAACTACTTCTAAGAATGCAGTTTGCACTGCCGAACTAAATAATAATAGTAGCCGGTCGTCTTATTTAAAAAGTTTTATCACATCTTCTGCCGGCTCTCCTGTCAGTGTCATAACAACTGATCATGTTTTAAAACCAAACCAGGAAATAACAGACAGTTTTATTATCTCCTGGTATACACCAAATATATCCTTCCCCGATACCCCACCCAATCAGGGAATGACGGTTCAAAATGCAAATTTTCATTATTATAGTACCAGGTTTTCTGACTCGCAGGCAGTGTCAAAATATATAGCAAAGCAATTTAAATCATTGCACGAAAAGACCTCGCTTTGGCAAAAAACATGGTATGATAGTACCCTCCCCTGGTGGTTTTTAGAAAGAACTTTTTCAAATATTTCTACACTTGCGACATCTACATCTCACAGATTTCAATCGGGGAGATTTTATGCATGGGAAGGCGTTGGTTGTTGTCATGGCACCTGTACTCATGTATATCAGTATACCCAGGCAATGGCTCATATTTTTCCGGAAATTGAAAGAGATGAAAGGCAGCGGGTGGATTTAGGAATAGGCTACGATGATGCAACCGGTATGATACGAATCCGGGGCGAAAAGACTGGTCCCTCTATCGATGGCCAGGCAGGTACCCTCTTGCGTTTTTACCGGGAACACCAGATGTCAAAGGATGCGGATTTTTTAAAAAGCAACTGGGAGAAGATTAAGAAAGCAGTTGAATTTGTAATCAGGCAGGATAAAAATAATGATGGTATGGAAGATACCCCAATGGAAAATACACTGGACGCCCTATGGAGCGGCGAAATTTCATGGATAGTAGGTCTGTGCATTGCCGGGGTAAGGGCAGGGCAAGCTATGGCAGAAGAAGTTAATGATACCGGGTTTGCGGAGGTTTGTCGCAATTACGTAGGGAAAGGCACCACGAATATGGAACAATATCTTTTTAATGGTGAGTATTTCATCCACAGACCTGATGCCAAAGAAGGAAAGAAAGGAATCGGATCTTATAATACCTGCCATATTGATCAGGTATATGGCCAGGCATGGGCCTGGCAGGTTAACCTGGGGAGAATTATCAGCAAGGAAAAAACGATGAGCGCTTTACAGGCTCTTTGGAAATATAATTATATGCCTGACGTAGGCCCTTATATTAAAAAACATCCGGGAGGCAGATTCTACGCTTTGGCAGGAGAGGGAGGTATGGTTATGAATACCAATCCTAAAAATGATCCTATGCCTTATGGTGATGCCAAAGCCTGGCAGCTAGGATATTTTAGTGAGTGTATGAGCGGTTTTGAGCATCAGGTGGCAGCCCATATGATGGCCGAAGGAATGGTGGAAGAATCATTGGTACTCACCAGGACTATCCACGACAGATATCACGCCTTCAAACGAAACCCCTTCAATGAAATAGAGTGCAGCGATCACTATGCAAGGGCTATGGCCAGCTACGGTACATTTATAAGCGCGTGCGGCTTTACTTACCATGGACCAAAAGGTTATATTGGCTTCGCTCCCAAACTGGCGCCGCAAAATTTCAAAGCACCGTTTACCGTTGCTGAAGGTTGGGGTACTTATAGTCAGCAAAGGGATGAAAATTCATTTGCGGCGCAATTAGAAATGAAACATGGCAGGTTGAATCTTACAAAATTCAAGGCTGATCTGGACAAAAATCAAAAAGCAAACAAAGTGGAAGTTATGATTGATAAAAAAGGTATTATAAGTAGTTTTAAGCAAGAGGATACTGCCTGCGAAATTGATTTTAATGATCCACAATTGATTCTTGCAGGTCAGCGGGTGTCAATAAAAATGAGTTAAGCGGAAATGAGCCAATTGAAATTATTTTTAATCGGGGGGTTTTTGGGAAGCGGAAAAACGACCGCTATAATAGAGGCAGTGAAATACATTCACCAGCATCAGAAAAAGGTAGTCGTCATTACCAATGACCAGGGAACTCAGCAGGTAGATACCCTCTTTATCAGGGGGCATGACATTCCTTCAGAAGAAGTCTCGGGCGGTTGCTTTTGCTGCAATTATGAAAAGCTGGAAAAAAGGATCGACTATTTGAATCTTACTAATAACCCTGACATCATCTTTGCAGAATCGGTTGGTTCATGCACTGACCTTGCGGCAACTGTTATAAATCCCTTATTAAGTATACATCCTGGTCAATATGAAATTATATTATCTGTTTTTGCTGATATAAGGTTGCTTATGAAATTTCTGCAAAACGACAAAGATATTTTTTTCGACAACGTGAATTATATCTATGAAAAACAATTGGAAGAGGCAGATATTATTGTGGTAAATAAAATCGATCTTTTAAATGAAGATCAATTAGCGTTAGCAAAAAAACTAATTAATAAAGAATACGGAGGTAAAATAATATGCTATCAAAATTCTTTATCAAAAGACAGTATCTCCCGGTGGGTCCAACTGATGATCGGTAATTTTCATAACACTTCGCTACGTTCAACTCCCGAAATAGATTATAACATCTACGGAACTGGTGAAGCTGAACTCGCCTGGCTGGATGAAGAACTATGTATTGTAACCAAAGATAAAAAGGCAGTTGCGGCAGGTTATCTCTTGATCAATAAGGTTTATGATAAAATAACAAAGCATCATCTGCCGATTGGCCATTTGAAATTTTTGCTAAACAATGGGAAACAACAACGGAAAATAAGTTTCAACTCACTGGGTGTATCTCGGGGAAATAATGACCCGGATTTTGCAGAAACTGACAGGATCATAATCCTTATCAATGCCAGAGTACAGGGTACACCTACTTTGCTTCAGAAAATTATCGCAGAGGCCATTATTGAGACAGAACTTTCAACTCCCTGTAAGATCATTGAAAATAATATATCAGCTTTTAAACCAGGTTATCCTAAACCAACGCACAGGATACCAGCTTAAAATCAGCAAGAGAAGTAGCGATTGTCTACCGTAATCTGGCCTTTTATGGGAATAAGATTTCAAAATGCAATTGAAAGAAAAGATATGATAAATCGAATAGCTGATTGTAGAAAGTGTATTTTTTTTTGTATTCTGTTATTGAGCCTCGTCAGGATTTCTGCATATGCACAAAGTTCCGCACAACTTGAAAGATTTGCGCACGGGGCTGTTCTAAAGAATTCTCATATAAAAATGCTGATCAGGGAAAAAGGGGATTTAGAAATTGAAAGG
>Ga0068855_100002879_pt1 | contig 21109 bp, 16 predicted proteins | sample KBSCornC52_FD_66592 | JGI IMG/M metagenome (GOLD analysis project Ga0068855, IMG submission 66592) | Corn rhizosphere microbial communities from Kellogg Biological Station, Michigan, USA - KBS Corn C5-2 | ecosystem: Host-associated > Plants > Roots > Rhizosphere > Soil ...
CTGAATCTGGGCAGAACGGTGTCCGTGGTCTCAGTCGGCGATCATGCCGCTACACTGAGTCGCCATTCGGTCGCCGTCGGCGCCGCCCTTCGTTCGGGTGGTTCGGCGGTGGTGGCAGGTTGTCGGCCGGTCGGCGCGGCGACGATGGTCTGCGTCGGCGGCGGGTCCGCAGCCGATGCGGGTTTCGGGTGTGTGAACGGGAAGAGGTGCGGGGATGGCGCGGCTGAGGCGGCGGGTCGCACGGATGGCGGCGTGGGGCACCGCGGGAGTGTTGACCGTGGCGGGAGTCGCTGCGGCGACTGCGCTCGGGGCACCGGCCAAGCCCGCGGCCGCGGCGCTGCGGCCGATTCCGCAGATCGTCGGAGGCGCGGCTGCGCCGGACGGTGCGTACCCCTTCATGGCCGCGCTGCAGCAGTGGGTCGGCAACGACTACCTCACCATCTGCGGTGGGACGCTCATCGCGCCGGACCAAGTGCTGACCGCGGCGCACTGCGTCGACCAGTGGTCGGTCGGCCAGACCGTCGGCAACGGGGAGCCCAAGGAGCGCATCATCGTGGGCCGTACCGTGCTCACCGCGACCGACGGCGCGATCCGGGTGCCCAGCGCCATTCGCGTCGACCCGTCCTGGGACTCGGCCACCGAGTCCGACGACGCCGCGGTGGTGCAGCTCGACACGCCGGTGGCCGGCGTCGCCTCGCCGACCATGCCCACCTCCGGCAACCAGACCTACGAGCAGCCGGGCACCCCGGCCCGCGTCATCGGCTGGGGCAGCACCCAGGCCCAGGGCCCGACCGACGTCGGCGGCGGCGTGTACCCGGACGAGCTGCGCCAGGTGGACCTCCCGCTGGTCGGCGACGGCCCCTGCCAGAGCGTCTTCGACGGCGTCCGCAACCCCGCGCTCTACCCGCAGGAGATGCTCTGCGCCGGAGGCGACGGCCGCCACGACGCCTGCACCGGCGACAGCGGCGGCCCCCTGCTGGCCCCCCTGCCCGGCGGCACCTGGGAACTGATCGGCGTCACCAGCTGGGGCAACGGCTGCGCCGTCGCGGGCACCCCGGGCGTGTTCACCCGGCTGTCGGCGCCGGACATCCACAGCTTCGTGGCGACCGCGGGCGGCGCGAACGACTTCGGGCCGTGAAGACGAGGACCGTCGTGGCCTCGATGATGGCAGCGAATGCAGCCACCGACCCACCGCCAAGCGGGTAACAGCACATACCAGCCGGTCAGCGAAGGGCCGCCCGCGAGCCAAGCGACTGCGCCGAGAGACAATGAGGTGTGCCCTCCCCCGCTCGCCGCCCCTCCCTCATACCCCGCGACGCCGAGCCCTTAGCCCACTTCGCGGGCCGGCTCGCGACCGGGCTGCGCGACGTCACCACCGATCTGACCGCCCTGGACTCGACCGGTTTCTGGGCCGTCGTGGGCACCTACGAAGGCGACTGGACGCTGGCGCGCTTCGACGACGTCCGCGAAGCCCCGCTCCCCGCGCCGGCAGCCCCCTGGACCGGCCCCCACCGCGACGCCTGGGTCTCCTCGATGGATCAGGGCGCATACGTCGGCGCCGTCAAAGCGATCCGCGACGAGATCGCCGCTGGCGAGGTCTACCAGGTGAACCTCTGCCGAGTCCTGTCCGCGCCGATCGCGCCGCAGGCCGAACCCCTTGCCCTCGCCGCGCGCCTGCGCATGGGCAACCCCGCTCCGTACGCCGGCATGGTCGACGTCCCCGGCACCCGCGTCGTGACCGCCTCCCCCGAGCTCTACCTGCGCCGCGACGGCCGCACCGTCACCTCCGAGCCCATCAAGGGCACCGCGCGAACCGCCCAGGACTTCCTCCCGAAGGACACCGCCGAGAACGTCATGATCGTCGACCTGGTCCGCAACGACCTGGCCCGAGTCGCCGAGATCGGCACCGTCGAAGTCCCCTCGCTCCTGCGCGTCGAACCGCACCCCGGCCTGGTACACCTGGTCTCGACCGTGACCGCCGACCTCACTCCCGGGGCCGGCTGGTCCGAGCTGATCGCCGCGACGTTCCCGGCCGGCTCCATCACCGGCGCTCCGAAGAGCAGCGCCCTGCGCATCATCGATGATCTCGAGAACGCCCCGCGCGGCCCCTACTGCGGCGCCGTCGGCTGGGTGGACGCCGATCGCGGTACCGGCGAACTGGCCGTGGGCATCCGCACGTTCTGGTGGCAGGACGAGCGCCTGTGCTTCGGCACCGGGGCCGGCATCACCTGGGGATCGGACCCGCAGGGAGAATGGGACGAGACCGAGCTCAAGGCCGCGCGCCTGCTCGCCGTCGCGTCAGGGTCACACGCGTCCTCCCCACACGCACCTTCACCCCACCCCTCTGGACCGCACACATCCGAACCGCAGCCGTCATCACGCAAGAAGTGAAGGAGACTTGGGAGCCATGAGCACTGACAAAGTCTGGGTCGGCTCCGGTCTGGTCGACGCCGCCATCCCGCACATCTCGGTCTTCGACCACGGCTTCACTGTCGGCGACGGCGTGTTCGAAGCAGTCAAGGTGGTCGGCGGACGTCCCTTCGCCCTCACCCGGCACCTGCGGCGGCTGGCCCGTTCGGCAGACGGCCTGGGGCTGCCGCCGGTGGACATCGACGCCGTCCGGCACGCCGTGACCGAGACCCTGCTCGGCAACGATGTCCCGCCGCTGGCCCGCATCCGAATCACCTACTCGGCAGGCCTCGCGCCGCTCGGCTCCGAGCGCGGCGACCACGGCCCCACCCTGGTGGTGGCAGTCGGCTCTAGCCGGGCACACGCCGAGACCACGGCGATCGCGACCGTGCCCTGGCCCCGCAACGAGCGCGGAGCGCTGGCCGGCGTTAAGACGACCTCCTACGCCGAGAACGCTAAAGCGTTGGCGCACGCACAGCTCGCCGGAGCGACCGAGGCGATCTTCGCCGACACGACCGGCCGGCTGTGCGAGGGCACCGGCAGCAACATCTTCGTGGTCCGCGACGGCCGCATCATGACCCCGACCCTGGACACCGGCTGCCTGGCCGGCGTCACTCGCGCACTGGTCCTTAAGTGGGTGCCCGCCGAGGAAACCGATCTGCCGATCGAGACACTGCTGGACGCCGACGAGATCTTCCTGACCTCGACCCTGCGCGATGTGCAGGGCGTGCACCGCGTCGACGGCCGCGAGGTGGCCGCGCCGGGCCCGCTCACCAAGGCCGCGATGGCCGTGTTCGCCGAGCGCTCCGCCGAGGACCACGACCCGGAGTGAAAAGCGGGTCTGGAGTGAAAGCCCCGGACGAGTGAGAACGGGAGCCGCCGTTCACAGACACGAAACGCCCCCGCCGATGGTGATCGCATCAGCGGGGGCGTCGGTTCGGGGGTTCGGGGTGTTCGGGACCGTGCGCCTCAGTTGTCGGCGAACAGGTGCATGAGTTCGGCGTCCAGGTCGTAGAACCGGTGCTCCAGCCCCGGCGGGACGGCCGTGTTGGTGCGCTTGAGGAAGGACTCCAGGGCCCGCGCCGGAGCCTCCAGGAGCGCCTCCCCCTCGGGGGAGCTGAGCGCCAGACACACGATCGCCTGCCCGCGGCTGCGCGAGGGCCACACCCGCACGTCGCCGGTGCCGGTGGGGCGGCGCAGCCCCTCGGCCAGCAACTCCCGGGCGAAGACCCAGTCCACGGTGTCCTGCCCGCCGGTGTGGAACGTGGCGTGCACGGCGTAAGGGTCGGCGGTGTCGTAGCGCAGGCCCGCGGGGACCGGCAGCGAGGAGTCGCCGGAGATGACGAGACGCAGCTGCAGCTCACAGGTGACCGATGAGCTCATGGCGGTCGGCCTTTCGCTAGGAGTGCGCCGAGGCGGGCGGTCCCGAACTCAGCGGTTCACACCCCCGCGTTCCAAGTGGTCCGCGTCGAGGGGCGCGAAGGAGGAATGCCACGGTCCGGTGGTCGGTAAACCCGTGTGCCCGGTATACGGCGATGTGCGTAGGCCATCAGGTCGAGGACAAGACCTTGACGTGCGTGGCGGGTGCCCCGTCACCGCGAGGCGCAATCCCCCGAATCGGGACAGAACCCACCGTATACCACCAGTGACACTGTGTGACGAATTTTCCGTGTTCCGGCGGGTCGCCGACCCTTACCCGGCCATGCCACGCGCCGCACCGAAAGGGGTGCGCACGGCACCGTCCGGATGCGGTAAGGTTACGGACGTCGGAACGGCTCCCGAGGGGCGCGCGACGGCGAGGCACGGGCGATTAGCTCAGCGGGAGAGCACTGCCTTCACACGGCAGGGGTCACTGGTTCGATCCCAGTATCGCCCACACGAAACGTAACCGCCATCTCGAATGAGATGGCGGTTTTCTCGTCTTCGCGCAGCAGCACCCACGAGCCCCGGCCATCACCGCTCTCCCTCACCGCACACCTCGCGGCCGGAACTGAACGCTGATCCGCGGCCCCAGGGGACGCGCCGACTTCGGCACCGCGTGCTCCCACGTTCGCTGGCAGCTGCCTCCCATCACCAACAGGTCGCCGTGGCCGACTTCGTAGCGAAGCGCCGGGGCGCCGCCGCCTCGGGGGCGCAGGGCGAGGGTTCGGGGCGTTCCCAGGGACAGGATCGCGACCATCGTGTCCTCCGACGAGCCGCGGCCGGTGGTGTCGCCGTGCCAGGCGACGCTGTCCTTGCCGTCCCGGTACAGGCACAGGCCGGCGGTGGTGAAGGGTTCGCCGAGTTCGGGGCCGTAGTGGCGGTCGAGGGTTGCGCGCGCTTCGACCAGCAGGGGGTCGGGGAGGGTTTCGCCCGCGCCGTAGAAGCACAGCAGGCGGGGGACGTCGACGACGCGCTCGTACATCATGCGGCGCTCTGCACGCCAAGGGACGGTTTCCATCAGGCGGGCGAACAGTTCGTCCGCGCCGGAGACCCAGCCCCGGCGCAGATCCACCCATGCTCCGTCGGTCAGCGGCACGCGCTCGACGGCGGCGCCGAGGGGGCCGATCGTCTCGGGCGTGCCGACGTCGAGGAGGGAGCCTTGGAACCACGCGTCGTCGAACATGTGTTCAATTCTAAGCGAAGGCGCTGACCGGGCCGCTATCGTCGAGACGCACACCACCCCCAACGCCTTCAGCACCACAGGAGTCACGCCCGCATGAGCGCCACGGTCGTCGCCAAGGAACTCACCGCCGGCCACGGCGACCGCGTCCTGTTCTCCGGTCTGGACCTGGTGGTCTCCCCCGGCGACGTGGTCGGCCTGGTCGGAGTGAACGGCGCCGGCAAGTCCACGCTGCTGCGCCTGCTCGCCGGGCTGGACAAGCCCGAGAACGGCGCCGTGCAGCTCTCCCCGCCCGCCGCCACGATCGGCCACCTGCCGCAGGAGCCTGAGCGGCGGCCGGCCGAGACGGTCCGGCAGTTCCTGGCCCGGCGGACCGGCGTCACGGCCGCGCAGGAGGCCCTGGACGCCGCGACGGCCGGCCTCGTCGAGAGCGCCCCGGGTGCCGACGACGCCTACTCCGAGAGCCTGGAGCGCTGGCTGAACCTCGGCGGCGCGGATCTCGACGAGCGCGCCGAGGCGGTGGCCGCCGACCTCGGACTGGCCGTGGACCTGGACCAGGCGATGACCTCGCTGTCCGGCGGGCAGGCGGCGCGCGCGGGCCTGGCCTCGCTGCTGCTCAGCCGCTACGACGTCTTCCTGCTCGACGAGCCGACCAACGACCTGGACCTGGACGGCCTGGAACGCCTGGAGCGCTTCGTCTCCGAGCTGCGCGCGCCGGTGGTCCTGATCAGCCACGACCGCGAGTTCCTGGCGCGCACCGTGAACCGGGTCGTCGAGCTCGATCTCGCGCAGCAGCTGATCCGCCAGGTCGGCGGCGGCTACGAGGACTTCCTGCGGGAGCGCGAGGTCGAGCGGCAGCACGCCCGCGAGGAGTACGAGGACTACGCCGAGACGAAGGCGGGCTTGGAGGCCCGGGCCCGGATGCAGCGCAACTGGCTGGACAAGGGCGTCAAGAACGCGCTGAAGAAGCGGCCGGACAACGACAAGGTCCTGGCCAAGGCCCGCGCGGAGGGCAGCGAGAAGCAGGCGGCGAAGGCCCGCCAGACCGAGCGGCGCATCGAGCGTCTGGAGGTCGTGGAGGAGCCGCGCAAGGAGTGGGAGCTGCGGATGACGATCGCCGCCGCCCCGCGCTCCGGCTCCGTGGTGGCGACGCTGCGCGAGGCCGTGGTCCGCCGCGGCGACTTCACGCTGGGCCCGGTGACCCTGCAGATCGACTGGGCCGAGAAGGTCGCCATCACCGGCGCCAACGGCTCCGGCAAGACCACACTCCTCGCCGCACTGCTCGGCCGCCTTTCGCTGGACGAGGGCACCGCGTCTCTGGGCTCCGGCGTGGTGGTCGGCGAGGTCGATCAGGCGCGCGGGCTGTTCCTCGGCGAGCAAGCCCTGCTGCGGGCGTTCGAAGAGCAGGTCCCGGAGATGGAGCCGGCCGAGGTCCGCACTCTGCTGGCGAAGTTCGGGCTGAAGTCCGACCACGTGCTGCGCTCGGCGGCGACGCTGTCCCCCGGCGAGCGCACGCGGGCCGCGCTGGCACTGCTCCAGGCCAAGGGCGTGAACCTGCTGGTCCTCGACGAGCCGACGAACCACCTGGACCTGGCCGCGATCGAGCAGCTGGAGGCGGCGCTGGCGAACTACCCCGGGACGCTGCTGCTGGTGACGCACGACCGGCGGATGCTGGAGGCGGTGCAGACGACGCGGCGGCTGAGCGTGGACGGCGGGAAGGTCACCGAGGTCTGAGGAACTACAGCGTCCGCTGTCCCTCGGCGAAGAACGACGCGACTTCCTCGACTGTCGCCGCCAGCGGCCGCGCCGCTCCGAACGGAGCGTTCCAGAACGGTCCCGTGCGGGTCTTCCACGGCCCGACGTACATGTAGGGCTCGTCAAGGAAGCCGTCGCCGAGGGAGACGCCGTAGTTCACCTCATCAACGGTGATGGCGACATCGAAGTGCTCAGGCCACAGCACCGGCGTCTGGTCCGGCGCGAAGCGGCGCAGCGCTTGGTCGCCCCGGTACAAGGCGGCGAGAAGAACCTCGGCGGTGTCCGGGTCGAGATCGGGACGGTCCAGCGGCTGCGCGCCGGAGCCTTCGCCATACACACCTTCCGGAGCTCCGGCGGCCACACCGAGGCGGGAGCCGAGCTCGGCATAGGTGGCACCGCGCATCTCCACCGCAGTGTCCCCGCTCCAGACGTTCACGTGGTCGGCCCGCAGTTCGGGTCCCGCGACCGTGGCGATCGCGCCGGGCAGGACTCGCAGCCGGATCGTCCCGGCGCTGCGGTACTGCGGCCCGGCGAGCAGCAGCTCGCCGATCGCGTGCAGGGAAGCCCTGGTCGTCTGCCCGGAACCCACGGGTGCTCCCCTCGGCCGGAAGCGCCGCCCCGGCGATAACCAGAAGAAGTAATGGCCGCGGCCAGCCTATCCTTGACGTGCCATGGACTCTCAGCTCAAGACGGCTCCGCTCGCCGAGCTCACCGCTCGCCTCGCGGAGCTGACGCCGCATGACCGCCGCCGCCTCTCCCGCCGCATCGACGGCGCCCGCCGCATCCGCAACCCGCAGGCGCTGCAAGCGGTGGCGGCGGAGATCGAGGCCGAGATCCAGGCGGCCTCGGGGCGGGCGCAGGCACGCCGCGCGAGCATCCCGAAGATCACGTATCCGGAGAACCTGCCGGTCAGCGCCCGCAAGGACGACATCGCCGCGGCGATCCGGGACCACCAGGTCGTGGTGATCGCCGGTGAGACCGGTTCGGGCAAGACGACGCAGATCCCGAAAATCTGCCTGGAGCTGGGTCGCGGCGTCGCCGGGCTGATCGGGCACACGCAGCCGCGCCGGCTCGCCGCCCGCACCGTCGCCGAGCGCATCGCCGAGGAGCTGGGGCAGCCGCTGGGCCAGTCTGTCGGGTACAAGGTCCGCTTTACCGACCACTCCAGCGACAACACGCTGGTCAAGCTGATGACCGACGGCATCCTGCTGGCCGAGATCCAGCAGGACCGCACGCTGAGCCGCTACGACACGATCATCATCGACGAGGCGCACGAGCGGTCGCTGAACATCGACTTCCTGCTCGGCTACCTCAAGAACCTGCTTCCGCGACGCCCGGATCTGAAGCTGATCATCACTTCGGCGACCATCGACCCGGAGCGCTTCGCCCGGCACTTCGCGGACAAGAACGGCAAGGAAGCGCCGATCGTCGAGGTCTCCGGCCGCACTTACCCGGTCGAGGTCCGCTATAGGCCGCTCCTCCTGGACGACCCTGACGCCGGCGGAGACGCGGAGGCCGCGGACCGCGACCAGATCCAGGCGATCAGCGACGCAGTGGACGAACTCGGCCGCGAAGGCCACGGCGACATACTCGTGTTCCTCTCTGGAGAACGCGAGATCCGCGATACGGCGGACGCCCTTAAGAAGCGCAACCTACGCACCACCGAGATCGTCCCGCTATACGCGCGCCTCAGTACCGCCGAACAGCACAAGGTCTTCGAGCCGCACGCCGGCCGCCGAGTGGTCCTGGCCACCAACGTCGCGGAGACCAGTCTCACGGTCCCGGGCATCCGCTATGTGATCGACCCGGGCACCGCGCGCATCTCTCGCTACAGCAATCGCACCAAGGTGCAGCGCCTGCCGATCGAGCCGGTGTCGCAAGCCTCGGCGAACCAGCGCAAGGGCCGCTGCGGCCGTACCAGCGACGGCATCTGCATCCGGCTCTATGCCGAGGACGACTTCCTGTCCCGCCCGGAGTTCACCGAGCCGGAGATCCTGCGCACCTCTCTGGCGTCCGTCATCCTCCAGATGAGCGCGCTGGGCCTCGGCGACGTGGCCGCGTTCCCGTTCCTGGACCCGCCGGACGCCCGCAACATCCGCGACGGCGTGAACCTGCTCCACGAACTCGGCGCGCTGGACCCCGAGGAGCAGGACCACCGCAAGCGTTTGACGCCGGTCGGCCGCAAGCTCGCGCAGCTCCCGGTAGACCCGAAGCTCGGCCGCATGGTCCTGGAGGCGGACCGCAACGGCGCGCTGAAGGAGATCCTCATCATCGCCGCAGCGCTGTCCATCCAGGACCCGCGCGAGCGTCCCGCGGACAAGCAGCAGGCTGCCGCCGAGAAGCATGCGCGCTTCAAGGAGCAGGGCTCGGACTTCCTGGCGTGGCTGAAGCTGTGGGACTACATCAAGGAGCAGCAGAAGGAACTCTCCTCGAACCAGTTCCGCAAGCTCTGTAAAGCGGAGTTCCTGCATTACCTGCGCATCCGCGAGTGGCAGGACGTGCACAGCCAGCTCAAGCAGATCGCCAAGCAGCTGGAACTCACCCCGAACAGCACTGAGGCCAGTCCCGACCAGGTCCATATCAGTCTGCTCAGCGGACTGTTGTCGCACATCGGTCTGAAGGACACGGAGTCCTTCGAGTACATCGGCGCACGCAATGCGAAGTTCGCCATCTCTCCCGGATCGGTTCTCTTTAAGAAGTCCCCGCAGTGGGTCATGGCGGCCGAACTCGTAGAGACGACCCGCTTGTGGGGCCGCGTGGTCGCCACCATCAAACCTGAATGGGCCGAGCCTCTCGCGCAGCACTTGGTGAAGCGCACGTATAGCGAACCCCACTGGGAGAAGGCCGCGGGCGCCGTCATGGCGTTCGAGAAGGTGACGCTCTACGGGATCCCGATCGTCGCTTCCCGCAAGGTGAACTACGGCCGCGTCGACCCCGAGGTCTCGCGCGACCTGTTCATCCGCCACGCACTCGTCGAGGGCGACTGGCAGACGCACCACAAGTTCTTCTCCGAGAACCGCAAACTGCTCGCCGAAGTCGAGGAACTGGAGAACCGCGCGCGCCGCCGCAACATCCTCGTCGATGATGAGACTCTGTTCGTCTTCTACGACGACCGCGTACCGGCCGACGTCGTCTCCGCGCGGCACTTCGACTCCTGGTGGAAGAAGACCAGCCGGGAGCAGCCGGACCTGCTGAGCTTCGAGAAGTCGATGCTCATCAACGACGGCGCGGGCGCCGTGGTGGAGCAGGACTATCCGGACTCCTGGCGGCAGGGCCGCATGAAGTTCCGATTGACCTATCAATTCGAGCCGGGTGCGGACGCCGACGGCGTCACCGTGCACATCCCGCTGGCGGTCCTGAACCAGGTCTCCCCCGACGGGTTCGACTGGCTCATCCCGGGCCTGCGTGAGGAACTGCTCACCGCGCTGATCAAGTCGATGCCGAAGTCGCTGCGGGTGAACTTCGTCCCGGCGCCGAACTTCGCGCAGGCGCTGCGGCGGAGCCTGATCCCGAACGAGGGGCCGCTGCTGGATGCGATCGCCCGCGAGCTGCGCGCCGTGTCCGGGCACCGCGTCGAGCCGGCGGACTTCGACCTCCAGCGCGTCCCGGACCACCTGAAGATGACCTTCCGGATCGTCGACGACAAGGGCCGCAAGCTCGCCGAGGGCAAGGAGCTGGAGGCCCTCAAGCTGAAGCTGAAGGTCAAGACCCGCGACGTCATCAACGACGCCGCCGACGGCCTGGCCCGCGAGGGGCTGAAGACCTGGAGCGTCGGCACGCTGGCCAAGACCTTCGAGCAGAAGCGGCGCGGGCTGACGATGAAGGCGTACCCGGCGCTGGCCGACGCCGGCGACAGCGTGGCGGTGCGGCTCTACGACACGGCCGAGGACCAGCGCCGGGCGATGGCCGCCGGCACCCGCCGGATGCTGCTGCTCAACGTCAACTCGCCGATCAAGTACATCAACGGCCGGCTAAGCAACCCGGCGAAGCTCGCGCTGAGCCACAACCCCTACGGCAACGCCCTGGCTCTGCTCGAGGACTGCGTCGCCTGCGCGGCGGACCACCTGATCGCCCGCAACGGCGGCCCGGCGTGGGACGAGGCGGGCTACCAGAAGCTGTTCGACGCGGTCCGCGCCGACCTGGCGGACACCTCGATGCAAGTGGTGCAGAACGTCGAGCGCATCCTGTCGGCCTCACATGAGGTGGAGCGCAAGCTGAAGGCCACCACCAGCCGCTCCCTGCTGGCCGCGCTGGCCGACATCCGCGAGCAGCTCAGCGGGCTGATCCACAAGGGCTTCGTCGCCGAGACCGGCTTCGACCAGCTGCCGCACCTGGTCCGCTACCTGCGGGCGGTGGAGCGCCGGCTGGACAAGCTCCCGGACAACCCGAACCAGGACCAGCTCCTGATGTTCCAGATCCACGACGTCCGTGACGAGTACCAGCTGCTGCTGGACCGGCTGCCCGCCGGCCGCCGCGCCGACCCGGACGTGCGGCGTATCCGGTGGATGATCGAAGAACTGCGGGTCAGCCTGTTCGCACAACAGCTCGGAACCCCGGAGACGGTGTCGGCCAAGCGGATCTACCGCGCGATCGACGCGATCGAGGGCTGACGAGCACCGGCACGCCTCAACGACATCCCCCATTCGGCGTATCAGCACTCGTGCAACGCCGGTATGATCCCTCCCCATGAGCCCTGCCGCCGGGACCCCTTGGTCCGATCCCGTCGCCACGTCCGGCTCCGGCGACGGCACCCCCGACGCCGCGAGCCGGATAGACACCTCGAAGCCGCATCCGGCCCGCATCTACGACTATCTACTCGGCGGCAAGCAGAACTTCGACGCCGACCGGAACGTCGCCGACCAGATCTCCGAGGCGATGCCGGTGATCCCGCGGTTGGCCCGGGCCAACCGGGCTTTCCTGGCGCGGGCCGTGCGATACAGCGCGCAGCAGGGGGTGAAGCAGTTCCTGGACATCGGCGCGGGGCTGCCGGCCGCCGGGAACACCCATGAGGTCGTCCAGTCCGTACATCCGGACGCCTCGGTGGTCTACGTCGACAACGACCCACTGGTCACCGTGCACGGCCGGGCCCTGCTCGCGGACGAGGCCCGGACCCGGGTCTTCGAGGGCGACCTGCGGGACCCGAAGGCGATCCTGACGCATCCGGACGTCGCCGCGCTCATCGACTTCGACCGGCCCGTCGGCCTGCTGATGGTCGCGGTCCTGCATTTCTTCCCGGACGCCTACGACCCGGCCGGCGTGATCGCCACGCTGACCGAGAACCTCGCACCCGGCAGCCACTTGGTGATCTCGCACGCCGGCTCCGACCTCATGTCGGACGATCCGGAGGGGATGCAGATCTACCAGACCGCCTCCGAGGGAGCGCTCCGCGACCGCGAACAGATCACCGCGTTCTTCGAGGGCTTCGATCTGGTCGACCCCGGGCTGGTACGGGTGCCGCAATGGCGGCCGACCGAGGAGGTGCCGACCGATATCGGCCAGTACTGGATGTACGGCGGTGTCGGCCGGAAGCGGTGATAACCCCTAACAGAGTTCAGAGCTTTACGTGTTCTTGCTGTCCCGACTGTCCCGGAACGCCCCGCCCTGGGGCCCCCCGAAAGGGCAGCCCCACCGCAGGGACCTGCGACGTAGGCCGTGTCACAGGCCCTCAACGGTTACGGATGCGCGTTGCAGTGCGAGGTGCCCAGCCGAAATGATGGCCCCGTGTCCCAGCAACCGGAACAGGCCGCACCGCTGACCCTGCAGATCCTTCCCGACGGGAACGAGCGGGTCTTCGACGGAACCCGCCGGGTCGTCATCGGCCGCGACCCCAATCAGGCCGACGTGATCGTCGCGGAACCCCGGGCGTCCCGGATCCACGCCACCTTGTACGTACAGGGCAGCGCGTGGGTTCTGGAGGACGCCTCCAGCCAGGGCACGTTCGTGCAGAACACCCGCCTGACGCAGCCGATGGCGCTGCCGGGACCGGTGGTGGTGCGGCTCGGGCACCCGGTGGACGGCCAGGAGGTGCGCCTGGTGCCCGGCGGACGGCGGCCGAACCTGCCGCCTCCGGGACATCAGCAGGGTGGATACTCGGGGCCACCGACTCCTCAGGGACCTGGCGGCCCCGTCTTCACACCGATGGGCGCTCCCCAGCCGGCAGCCCATATAGGCGGCCCTCCTATGGGAACCGTGCCCTCGCAACAACCGTGGGCACACCATCCGGGCAACGCAGCACAACCGGGCCCCTACGTCCCGCAGCAGAGCCCCGCGCAGCAGCCGCAGCAGCCGCGCCTCGGTGAGTACACCGGCGTCTATCAGACTTCCAACACTCTGCGAATAGGCCGCGACGCCGCCAACGACATCGTCCTGCACGACCTGCAAGCCTCCCGCTTCCACGCGGAGCTGCAGTTCAAAGGCGGCCGCTTCGAGATCGTCGACAAGGGCAGCCACAACGGCACGTACCTGAACGGCGTCCGGGTCAACCGCGGCGAAGTCCGCGAGGGCGCGATCATCGCGATCGCCCGGCACCTGCTGCGTTTCCACAACGGAGTGCTCCAGGAGTTCGTCGACACCGGCGGCATCACCTTCTCCGCGGCGAACCTCGGCGTGCTGGCCGGACCGAAGGTCCTGCTGGACAATGTGAGTTTCGCGCTGGAGGGCGGCGACTTCCTGGCGGTGCTCGGTCCGACCGGCGCCGGCAAGTCCACTCTTATGAAGGCGTTGACGGGTAACCGCCCTGCGGACCGCGGCGCGGTCTTCTATAACGGACGCGACCTCTATGCGAACTACGCAGAGCTCCGCAACCGCGTCGGCTACGTCCCGCAGGACGACATCCTGCACCCGCAACTGAAGGTCCGCGACGCCCTGCGCTACGCCGCGCAATTGCGCTTCCCGCCGGACGTCCCGGCCTCCGACCGCAACCACCGCGTCGAGGAGGTCATGGCCGAACTCGGCCTCACCGAGCGCGGGGACCTGCCGGTGGAGAAGCTCTCCGGCGGCCAGCGCAAGCGCACCTCGGTCGCGATCGAGCTGCTGACCCGGCCGAGCCTGCTGATCCTGGACGAGCCGACCTCCGGCCTGGACCCGGGCTACGAGAAGTCCGTCATGGACCTGCTGCGCAAGCTCGCCGACGGCGGCCGCACGGTCATCACCGTGACGCACAGCATCCAGAGCCTGGACCGCTGCGACCGCATCCTGTTCCTGGCACCCGGCGGGCAGACCGCGTTCTTCGGCCCGCCACCGGAGACCTTGCAGTTCTTCAACCGCGGCACCTACGCAGAGGTCTTCCAGGACCTGGACCGCGCCGCGCCCGGCTTCGCGCAGAAGGCCTTCGCGGGCTCCCCTGCGGACCACCAGTACGTCCAGGCTCCGCTGGGCGCACAGCTGAACAAGGTGAACGGAGCGGCCAACGCCCAGCAGGCCGCGACCTCGGCGGCGAACCCGCACTGGGGCCACCAGTTGTCCACCCTGTTCCGGCGGTTCAGCTCGGTCGTATGGGCCGACAAGCGCAACACCATGATGTTGTTCATGCAGGCGCCGATCCTGGGTCTGCTGATGCTCGCGGTGCTGGGCTCGAACGACCTGTCCTCGCAGGACCCCGTCGCCGCCCGCAAGGCCGGCTCGGTACTGCTGGCGCTGGTGCTAGGCGCGACGTATCTCGGCGCCTCCAACTCGATCCGCGAGATCGTGAAGGAAAGACCGATCCTCACTCGGGAAAGAGCGATCGGGCTATCGCCGTCTGCGTACGTGCTGTCGAAGGTGATCCTGCTCGGCATGCTGACGATCGCGCAGGCGGCGGTCCTGGTGTTCCTCGGCATCGTGCGCCAAGGCGGACCGGGCAACGGCTCGGTCATGTCCTCGGGCCAGATCGAGTTGTTCGTCGACGTGGCGCTGGCCGGGCTGGCCGCGATGGCCCTGGGCCTGCTGATCTCCGCGTTCGTGTCGAACGGCGACAAGGCGCTGACCATCCTGCCGGTCATCCTGTTCGCCGAGTTCCTGTTCACCGGCTCCGCTTTCCCGGTCAACAAGACCCCGGGTCTGGCCCAGGCCAGCTACCTGGCCTCGGCGAAGTGGGGCTACTCGGCCGCCGCTTCCACGGCGGACGCCGACGTGCTCCTGGGCACCGGTTGCAACGACACCTCGCCACGCGGACCGCTTCCCGGCGCCAAGTGCGACGCGACGCAGGCGCACAAATCCGGCGTTTGGTACGGCGACGTCGCCGCGCTCAGCGCGCTCACCGTGGTGTGCGTCGCCGGAGCGTGGCTGGCGATCCGACCGGTGGGACAGCCTAAGCGGAAGTAGCGCGGCGGCCGTACAGCGCCGACAAGACAGTAGAAACACTAATGGTGCGCGTCCCGCGAGTTTCGGGATGCGCACCATACTTTTCGCTTCGCGGTGCAGACTTGTGCGATGGGGAGTTCGACGGTGGGGAATCGTATAGCGGGGGCCGGCCTACGCCGCCCCGGCGGTGCTCCCGAAGCCCCAATATCCGTTGGCCCGCAAAGGCAGTTCGACGCGTACCGTCTTCCCGCCGCCGTCCGGGTCCGCCGGCACCTCGGTGCGTCCACCGACCTCCGCGGTCAGATCGCGCACCAGCTGCAGGCCCCAGCCACCGCTGTCGTCGGGATGCGGATTCAACAGAGCCTTCGGCCGGTGCGGATGGCGGTCGTGGACGGCCAAGGTCAGGCACCCGAACTCCAGCGCCAGCGTCACCTCTGCCTGGCGGCACAACAGCGCAGCGTGCTTGGCCGTGTTGGTGACCAGCTCACTGATGATCACGATCGCCGAGTCGACCATCGTCTCGTCGAGGTCCAGGCCCCAGTCGACGAAGACCTCGCGGGCCACCCGGCGGGCGGCCGCCGCCCCCTCCGATTTCGTGGGCACCGCGAAGGTGATCCGGTAGCCGCTTTTCGGCTCCCGCCCGACCCCGAGCACTTCCATCACCTCACACGTAGTGGCGCGCCACGTTCCGCCTCGGAACGGCTCCCCCGCCGTCGGTACAGTTGCCCTGCTGTCCGTGCCTTGGCAGTCATGCCCCATGCACGGCTGATTCACTCCTGCGAATGCACGTTCATTTGGAGGCACCCTTGAACAGCGAGCGCGCTCTGGCCGACCGGTTCGCTCTCGACGACCTGCTCACGGCCTACGCGGTGGCGATCGACACCGACCAGGTGACCGAACTCACACGGCTCTCCACCCCGGACGCAGTTTTCGACTACCAGTCCAGCGGCGGTCCGCGCGGGTCCGTCGAGGACGCACAGACGTGGTTGGAGAAGTCGCTCACCCAGGTTCCGGTCCGCGCACACCTCATAGTGAACCGGCGTTTCGACATCCACGGCGACAGCGCGTGCGCCGAGGCGCACTTCTTCAACCCGATGTCGGTTCGCGTCCCGGGGCAGAAGGGCGAGATGTGGAACCCCGGCGGGGGCTACTACTCGGTGAGCTTCCGGCGGACCGACAAGGGCTGGCGTATTTCAGAGCTCGTCATGCTCCAGACGTGGCGGGTCGCCGTCGCGGTGCACACGGCGGGGAAAGCGGGCGGAGGGCACCGCGCTTCCTGACGGGGCCTGGGTGGTGGCGGGCTGCTGATCGCCGTCGGTGACGGCGTCGGCCGACGCGGCGCGCGGAGAATCCGTCAGGACTTCAGCACGCGGCGGTCGGCGCCCGCCCTGTCTTCCCCCTTTGCCTTCACCGCCGAGTGGATGAAGGCCGCCACGATCATCGAGGTGCCGGCCAGCGAGGCCAGCCAGTCCGGCACGTCCGGGCCGATCTCCACCAGCAGCAGCACCGCGAGCACGCCGATCGAGTAGTACGCACCGTGTTCGAGGTAGACGTACTTGTCGAGCGTCTTCTTGCGGACCAGGAACACGGTCAGGCTGCGGACGTACGCCGCGCCGATGCCCAGCCCGATGGTGAACAGCGCGATGTCCACGGTGACCGAGAAGCCGCCCATGACGCTGTCGAAGGAGAACGTGGCGTCCAGGACTTCCAGGTAGACGAAGAGCATGAAGGCCTGGCGTCCTTGGGGTGGTCGCTCGTCCGCTTCCTCAGCCAGCACCTCACTGCGGTCCGCCGCGGCCTCGGAGAGCCGCTTGATCGTGAAGTACGTCACCAATCCGATGACGCCGGCGATCGGGACGCCCATGGGATGGTCGGTCGCGAAGGTGCGGGCGGCGATCAGCAGGAAGACCACGACACCGACCACCTGGAACACTTCCAGAGCCAGCGGCTTGAACCGCTCCCCGACCGCGGCCAGGCGCCGCTCGAAGAACGGGAGCCAGACCTGGTCGTTGCCGCTGAGGAAGAAGTCCATGAAGATCATCAGCAGGAAGACCCCGCCGAACGCGGCGATCAGCGGCTGGACGCCGAGGATCTCGTGGGCGTAGCCGTTCGGGTCGCGGACCGAACTGCTCAGCACGTGGACCGGATTCTGTCTGGTGGCCGCCACCAGGACCACCATCGGGATGATCAACCGCATCCCGAACACCGCGATGAGCACGCCGACTGTCAGGAAGATCCTTTGCCAGCGCAGATCGAACCGGCGCAGGACTGTCGCGTTCACTACGGCGTTGTCGAAGGAAAGCGCTACCTCCAGCACCGCCAGCATCGCCACGACGGTCGCCGATCGGATGCCCCCTAGCCACAGAGCGAGCACTAATCCCAGCAGGGTGGCGCCGTAGGCGACACCGAAGTCCCGTCCGCGCATGTCAACGGCCCTTTCTGCCAAGCACGCAGCCGTTCCGGGATGACCGGAGGCCGACCGCGCCGTCGTGATCGGGCCGCATAATGCGTACCCACCGCCTGTACTTAGGATGCCCTACTCAGCCTTCTAATACACGACGGGGGGTTGCTCGAACCGGATCTCGGCCGACGGCGTACCACCCCCCGCCAAGTCGCGGGGCTTTCTCAGGAAAAAACAGGATACTGCCGTTCCTGCCGTCGTCGCTCACGGTGTGCCCCGATGTTCACCGATGTTCATCATTGGGGCTGCGTTCATCATGGGCCGCGCCATCCGGACCGCGGACGCCCCTGCCCACAATGATCGGGAAGCGCAGTCATAAACTGGCTGCGCTTCCCGTCCTTTTCGGGGCGGTTCGACCCGGCACGACGATCTGAGCAAGGGCAAGGACCCATGGTGACGCCAGCGACCCCGGCCTTGACGGCCGTTCCACTCCCCGCACCGCTGGGCGGGTCGCAGGTGGGGTCGGCGTGGCGGCTGAATCCCTACGTCGGGGCGGTACTGCTGGTCATCGCGGGGTTGTACATCGCCGGCACGGTGGTGGTCCGGCGGCGGGGCGAGCGCTGGCCGGCGCATCGCACGGTGTTCTTCCTGATCGGTGTCGCGCTGTTCGGCTGGACGACCATGTCGTTCCTGGCGGTGTATCAGCAGGTGATGTTCTGGCCACGCGCCGTGCAGATCATCACGCTGCTCATGGTGGTGCCGCTGTTCCTGGCGCTCGGGACGCCGGTGCGGCTGGCGATCGAGGGCGGCCCGCGGTGGCTGGGCGTACTGGTACGGCGGGTGCTGGCGACGCGGATCGCGGCGCTGGTGACGTTCCCGGCCGTGGTGTCGATCGTGTTCCTGGTGACACCGTTCACCGTCTACTTCTCGCCGATCTACGAGGACACGCTGCGCTCGCGCGGAGCGGCTTGGGTGCTGAGCTTCGCGCTGAGCGCGCTGGGCTTCTTCTACTACTGGACGCGGCTGCGCCTGGACCCGGTGCCGAAGGAGTACCCGCACCTGGTGTCGGTGTGGATCACGTTCGCCGAGGCCATCGCGGACGGGGCGCTCGGCCTGACGCTGATGCTGGGGCACCACCTGGTCGCCGGGGACTGGTACACGGCGCTGAACCGGCCGTGGGGGCCGACGCCGAAGCAGGACCAGGTGTGGGGCGGCGGGGCTTTGTGGCTGATCGGGGACCTGGCCGGAGTGCCGTTCCTCGGGGCGCTGTGGCGGCGGATGTTCGACGAGGACCGGGTCAAGGCCGCCGAGGTGGACGCCGAACTGGACGCGATCGAGGCGGCGGAGGCGATCGTCTACGAGTCGGCTTCGGGGGCGTCCCCGCCTTCGAGGGCTTCGGCGGCCGGTGACGGTGATGAGGATGACGTAGACGCGCCCACGCCGGTGTCTATTTCTCATACTTCTTCGGGCGCCGCCGACGGATCCGCCGCCGGCGAAGAGGCGAAACGCTCCCGTCCCTGGTGGGAGAGCGATCCGGTGCTCGGGCGACGGATGGGCTTCCTCGAAGACGAGTGACCGGGCGGGGCGTCGTCACCCATTCGGCCTCGTGCGAAAACAGCAGGCTCATCTCAGCATGATGGCGGATGTCCGTTTTGTGGATATCCGGGAGAGTTGTTCTCACCGCCGGGAACCGCGCCGACAGCCGTCGCCGGACCGGACGGTCACCGATCACGACCGATCTGGAGGACAACCATGTTTCGCACGATTTCGCTGACCCCTCACGCCCGCCGCTGCTCGGGGGCGGTGGCCGCGGCCGCTGCGGCCGCCATGGTGCTCGCGCCCGGGGTGGCTTCCGCGGCCGGGCAGCCTGCGGGGCCGGGTTCCGGGCATACCGGCGGCCACAGTACCGGTCACGCTGGCAGCCACACCGCCGGGCACAAGAGTACGCATCCGGGCCATGCCGCGACCGGCAAGACGACTTCGCACAAGGCGACGGGGCACGGGGGCACGAGCCACGCGGGTTCGCACTCGACGCGGCACACGGGCACCGGTCACTCGACGAGCGGCAAGACCGGGGCGCACGGCACGAACGCCACGTCGCATCACGCCGGCGCCAGGACCGGAACGGCGGGCACATCCGATGCGGAGGGCTCGTCGAGCAGCACGAAGAGCTCCAATTCCAAGGCCGCGAACGCGACGGTCACCAAGCTGTCGATGGGCAGCGCGGCCGAGGACGGGACGGTGATCCTGACGGCCCGCGTGTCTCCCGCGCATCGCAACAGCGGTGCGTCTGCGGCGACGGGCACGGTGGTCTTCACGATGGACGGCACATCGTCGGAGCCGATTCCGTTGTCCGGAGGTCGAGCGATGGTGCGCGCCGAGGTGGGACCTGGCGAGCACACCGCGTCCGCCAAGTACAGCGGCGATGCTGAGCACGCGCCGAGCGATTCCGGACCGGTGAGCGTCGTGGCCGGCTGATCCGGCAACAGGCCGGAAGATCGCCCAGGCGCGCTTAGCGACTCCGGATCGTTAAGCGTCGGGGCGGGTCAGCCGGCACGGCTCCGGCTACGCGTCGAAGGACAGTCCGCCGAGTGCGAGGCACGTGCGCCCGTCGTACTCCTTCGCCGCCGCGTCGAGGTACTCCTCCGATTCCACTCCCGGCCACAGGTGCGTGAGCACCAGCCTGCCGACACCGGCTTCCGCGGCCTGGCGTGCCGCCTGCCGGGCGGTCGACAGGTACCGGGCGTCGGCGGCCTCCATCACCTCGGGATGGGTGGCCTCCGCGATGAGCGTGTCCGTGCCCCGCGCCAACTCGACGAGCGCGGGGTCCGGGCCGCCGTCCCCGGTGTAGACGACAGAGTGGCCGCCGGCCTCGACCCGCACTGCCGCGTTGGGCATGAAGTGCGGCAGCAGGGCCGTGCGCAGGTCGAACGGTCCTACAGAGAACGCCGCTCCGGGTTCGAAGTCGTGGCGCGCCAACGCGGCGTCGAGCATGCCCGGGCGGTCCAGGGCCAGGACGGCGTTCAGGGCTCCGTGCGGTGCGTGGACCGGCAGGGGGCCGGGGTCGGCTCCGCCCATCGCCCGAGCCCGCAACAGCGGGTTGAGATCAGCGCAGTGATCCGGATGACCGTGGCTGATGTAGACGGCGTCCAGCTGCTCCGCCGGCATCAGCTCCAGCAGGCGCGGCAGCACCGCGTAGCCCACGTCGACCAGAAGGGAGAAACCGTCATGGCGTAGAAGGAAGCCGCTGCACGCCGCGTCGGCAGTCGGCCATGCCCCGCTGCCGCCCAGCACCGTCACCCGCATGAGTCCGATGATGCCTCACCGGCGCGGCGCGTACATGATGACCGCCATACCCGCGAGGCAGACCGCCGCGCCGATGATGTCGAAGCGGTCCGGCCGGTAGCCGTCGGCCACCCAGGCCCACAGAAGGGAGCCCGCCACGAACACGCCGCCGTAGGCCGCCAGGACCCGTCCGAAGTCCGAGGAGGGCTGAAGGGTCGCGACGAACCCGTACAGCGCCAGGCTCACGGCGCCGCACGCGGTCCACGCCCAGCCCCGATGCCCGCGGACGCCCTGCCAGATCAGCCAGGCGCCGCCGATCTCCAGGACCGCCGCGACCACGAACAATGCGACGGACCGAACGACCACCATGGCACTCG
>Ga0068855_100002881_pt1 | contig 21086 bp, 26 predicted proteins | sample KBSCornC52_FD_66592 | JGI IMG/M metagenome (GOLD analysis project Ga0068855, IMG submission 66592) | Corn rhizosphere microbial communities from Kellogg Biological Station, Michigan, USA - KBS Corn C5-2 | ecosystem: Host-associated > Plants > Roots > Rhizosphere > Soil ...
CGGCCGGGACCGGTGGATCTATGGCGCATTCGCTGTGGCCACACTCGCCGTCCTCATCCACTATCGCCAGATTCCCGGCCTTCATTACTGGCACTGGCCATTCTGAGCTTTCGCAGGCTTTTAGAATAAGCCCGCCTCAGTGCAACGGCTGCGTGCTCACCTCTATCTTGCCGAGCACGAATGGCTGCGACTGCTCCGGCACGAGGGCGATGTCGTAGCCCCACATCTTGGCAAAGCAGGCGTCCTTCACGTGCCAGGTGAAGGTCTGCCAGCCCTCATCGTTCTTCACGCTGAACCACGTGCCAACGTTGCGGTAGGGCGACCCGCCGTGACGGTCGGCGACTTCGTAGTGCAGGTTCATGCCGACGTTCCCGGGCGCAACGCGGCGCACGGTGATGCGCACGTAGTACTCGCGCTGGTGGATCGAGGCGAAGGAAGGATGCACATGGAAGCGCAGCCCCTGGTTCGCGCCGACTAACAGACCGCGGGTACCGTCGGCGAATGTCTTGCTCACGTTGGTCTGCGGGCCGGCTGGGAAAACGCCGGCGCTCGGTGCGGACGCCCCGAGTTCCACGCTCACCGTATGGACCTTGGAGAAGTCGCCACCCCATGGGAAAGGCTCTTCGCGATTCGCCACGGCCGGGCCGGTGAGAGAAGCGGGATAGTTGCTGACGAACACCGGTTCGTCACCGAGCGTGATGGCGTCGCCGCCCTCCAGCGCTTTGGAGGCATATTCCGACAGGGCACGCACCTGGACATTCGCCGGAAAAGTCAATTGCTGGTCGGGATCACCGGCCGCCTTCCACGCCACGAGGACAGGAGTTTCGCGTCCTTGAAACACGAAGCCATAGCCGCGCCCATCTTCGCCCAGCGCCACCCACCCGAGATACTCCGGCTTCGGGCCCAGCGTGGCGATCATCGTCTGGTAAGCCTGATACGTCGCGCGTGTCGTGCCATCGCGCTTGAGCAAACCGAAGCCCGGCTCCTCGGCCGCCGGGTCCTGCGCCTCGAACCACTGCACGTGGTGAATGCCCTGCGCGAGCGCCATCACGTACAGTTTCACCAGCGTCGCCGCCGCTTCGTGCTCGGCGACAGACTGGTCCTTGCGATGCGCGATGTTGCGCCCAATTTCCGTAATCCAGACATCGGCATTCGTTTTGTCCGGCGCGCTCTCCTCGAGCACATCACGCAGGAGATGGGTCATCCAAAGATACGGGATCTCGCCATTCGGCCGCCCGATGTTGTCCGCCAGCTCGTAGGGATGAACGCACAGATAGTCGAATTGTCCGGGCGTGCTCGCTTCCTTCTGCGCAAGAATCGCCTCCCGAAGATACGCCGGGTCGAAGCTCGCCGTCGTCAGCCCTACTTGCGCAGTCGGGTCCGCCTTCTTTGCCGCCGCGTAAGCCGCCGCGGCCAACCGGCCGTAATCGGCCGCGGTATGATGTCCGTCGTTAAAGGCGCCATTGCCTTCATTCCACACCTCCCAGTAGTGGATGCGATCCTTGTAGCGAGCGACGGATTGTTCGATGAATTCCGACCATCCCGCGAGGTCACTCATCGGAAAGGTGTGTCCCTTTTCGCTGCTCCACGGGACCTTGCCCATCATCACCGCCGTGACTTCGAAATGATTGTCCGTTGCCGCATGAAGCAAGGCGTCCGACCGCTCCCAATGCCACTCGCCCTGGTGCGGCTCTATCGACGGCCATTCTGGGAAAGCGCGCGCGGTCCCGATGCCGATCTCGTGGAGGCGCGGCATCCACTCCCCTGCGCTGCCCAGGCCACTGGCCGAAGTAGCCACTCCCCATGGCGCGGAAACATCTGCCGCGGAGAGCATGGCGGCACCGAGCGAACAGAACGTGACGAGGAAACAGGAGGTTTTCAAAACGGGTAAATTTCGAGGTCCGACAGAAAGGCCATGGAGATGCACAAGGTGCAGGCAACTAACCCTTCCACTCGCAGATGTAGCCCACCACGTAAGCGTCGTTGAGCACACCATCGTTCCAGGAGCCATCCTTTTTCCAAATTTCGAGATAGTGTTCGTTACCGCCGCTGGGTTGGCCGTGGTCCCAGGCTTGGAAGTTCATGTCCGTGCCATCGACCCATTTGTACTTGCCGTGCTGGGAATGTTCGTTGGTCGCACCGAGCCAGAGTTGCCGGCCATCGGCGAGCTTCCGGACGAAGTCCTGCGTCGGGGCATCCGGGATCACTACCAACTGACCATGCAAATCCTCGCAGCGCCCTCTGGCCTGTCGCCACGTCGCCTTGTCGAGATAGAGACGATACCAGCGGTGATTGAAGCATTGCGCGTCGGCGGGAACCCCGAGAGGCGGCTTGGCCGACGGCGTTGCGGCGAGCACCGAACAAAGGCCGGCGACGGCGAAAAGCAGAGCGGTGGCAATCGAAATTTGCATGGGTTTCAGGAGGAAAAAGTGACACCGGTCACCCGACCAGCAGCAGGTAGAGGGCAGCCAGAGCAACTCCGACCGCACCGAAAAATAATGGACGCACGGCCTTCTCACGCGAACACCAATCTGCGCAAGCCTGTCCGTAGCTTCCGTATCCATCCGACATCCGCATTCCTCTGAATATCTTCATGCGATGATGCGCGATAAACCAAATCAGGCCTGCCCGCCCCGCGAAGGCGAGCGAAACGATGACCACCGTGGAAGGCAATGAAGACGGCGCATAAACCCCCAGCGGCAGGACCAAAATCGCGGACACCCAAAGCAACCGCTGCGAGTCACGCATGAGCAACTCCATGAAAAAGAAGAAGCCGTTGTCGATCTCGAGGTGCAGGATCTCCCGTCTGCGTCGGCTCCACAGTTTCGCCAGGCCCTCCTTAATCCACCCACCTTGATAACCGCTAAAGGCCAGAGCGCCACCGACCATGGCCATGGCGAGCGCAGCGGGAATGAGCGGAATGATTCTCATGCTACGGCGAAAACTTACCTGGAAGCCTATCTCCCTTATCGAGGCAAGTATACTCACAACCGCCAGGCGCTATTCCGAAAGCGCTGGCGACTGCATGAGTTTCAGGACTCCCCGCTACGGCAATTTCGAAGCGCCTGGCGCTTTCAAGTCGTCGGGCTTTCCGACTTCCTCGGCTTCGTCGAAGATGCCGGTGAGCTTGTCGTCGACGCGCATGTCGATCAGACGCCAGGAATTCTCCGGCTTGTAGAAGTAGAAGCGCCAGCGCAAGGGAAAGATCTTGCCCTGCGAGATGTAGGTCGCTCGCACGAGACGCTGGCCCACGGCGTGCGCCTCGACGAAATCATAACCGACAATCGACCCGAAGACATCGATGGCTTCCCGCGTCTTGGCCTTGAGCTGTTTCAACTCGTCGGGCTTCTCCGCGATCTTCGAATCCTTGGTCAGCGCCGCATAACCTTCATCGATTTTCCCGCCCTCCAGCGAGGCAAAGAAATTGGCCACGATCTGCGAAGGGCCGTCGGCGATGGGATTGGCCGTCGGATGCTGGACGGTGTCCCCGTGGTTGCCGCCGGGATCGGCCACTACGTCCGGCAGCTTGGTCGCCTGGAAGGTCAACACCTTGGGCTCGCCTTTGTCGACCTTGGAACCTTTGGTCGCGCCTTTGTCCTGCGCGTGCAGGATGGCAGCAGAGCCAACGAGGAAAAATGCGAGGATGGAACGACGATTCATGCGAGGAGCTGGGCGAGGCGCTGCCGGGCGTGGGCCACAATCGGCAGACCGTGCGCGAATGTCAGTAGTTCAAAGGGAATCCGCAACAGTTTTCCCAAGGCTTGACGCATTTCCTTGGGATCAGTGCAATATTTATCGGGCAGCAGGGCGAAACCATACGGCGGAAGGTGGATCAGCGCGTCACCCAGGTGAACGGCGCCGCCCCGGTGCAGGGCGATCTCGCCCGCAGCCGCACCCGGAATGCTGAGGACGGTGAACTCGTCGAGAGCGATCTCGCCGTCAACGACGGTCTGATCGAGGGTGCACGAGAATTCGGCCGCCGCATCCGCATGGGCGTAGATGGGAATGGAAAAGCGCTTTCGGTAATCCTCCGCGGCGCGTTCGTGATTCCCGCTGGTCAGGATGATCGCCCGCGGCGGAGCGATGGCGAGCAGTTCGGCTTCCGCCTCCTTTTGCAGGGGGATGGGATCGATGAAGACGAACCCCTTTTCCGTGCGGCACGCGCAGCACGTCAGGTCGGTCTTGACCGCCTTCTCGTAAGCCTGCCAGACGAAAAGATCGGAGCGGAGTTGGTGGAATTCATCGGCGCGGAATTTCGACATTGGCCCAATGTAGCGGGAACGCAGCGCCTCACAGCAACCGTTTGAGATCGTCTGGCAAAACGATGTCATAAAGACCGGACCTGACCGGCTGTGGGAGTTGTTTCAAGCCGATCTCGAGTGCCGTCCAGTGCGATGCGGGAATCTTCGCCATGGCTCTCTCGCATACCGCCCGATCGGTGCTGACGCAATCGACGACGATGGGCAGGAAATTCGCCCACCTCCCGAGAGCTTTGGAGTTTTCATTCCGATCGTAAACCGAAACGCTGGCCAGACGCTGACCCGCGCGCACGCCACCACGGATCAGTTCCAGGTTGTCACTAATGACCCGAATGACCGGGAACCGATTCTGCAAGCGCGCGTCGAGATCAGTATAGGTCGCCACCAGCCGGCGTTTCGGATCGAGGACAATGGTGGGATTCGTGTCTTCATATAGAAACCGCTCCTTCATCCTCATCCAGCGATACCCGCCATTCAGCAGCGGCAGCCGGCGCCAGGCGAACGGCAGAAAGCGGCTCAAATAGCGCCACGCCCGGCGGTATGGACTCCGCTCGAAATACCTCGCGTATTCCACCCGAGTGATGCGAGTTAGGATCGAAGGCCCGCCGCCCTACAGCTTGAGGCAGGGCGAGGCTGGCATGAAGGCGGCCCTACGGCCCTGAAATGCCTCACGGAAAGAGGTGGGTCATACTCAGGGCCACCGCTGCTTCGCTTCCGTGTGGGCGCGTTTCCCCGGCACCGACGGAGCGGTGGCCCTCCAGCGCGCTTTCTGTGTTTGGACGTGATTTCCGGCCGACGCTCCACGTCCGAGAATCGATCCGGCAAAAGAAAAAAGGGACCGCATCGCTGCGGTCCCCTTTTTGTGATTTGTGGGCTTTTTTGTGGCAACCCTCAGCGGCTTAGCTCGCGCCGGCGGGTTCTTCCTTGATCGGCGTCTTCGCGTGGAAGGTCAGCTTGCCCTTGTCGGCGCTGACTTCGGCGGTGTCGCCGGGCTTGATATTGCCGCGCAGGATTTCCTCCGCCATCGGGTCTTCGAGGTAACGCTCGACCGCCCGGCGCATCGGACGCGCACCATAGGCCGGGTCGTAACCCTTCTCGATGAGGAGTTCCTTCGCCTTCTCGTCGAGGACGATGTGGATATCCTTGCCCTTGATGCGGGTGATGACCTTCTTGATCTCGAGGTCGACGATCTGCAGAAGCTCGGGTTTGCCCAGCGTGTGGAAGACGATGAGGTCGTCCAGACGGTTCACAAACTCCGGCTTCAGCACGCGCTTGGCCTCTTCGAGGATCTTGTCCTTCATCACGTCGTAGGCCTGCTCGTCCTTGGTGGACATGGCGCCGAAGCCCATCGTGGTCGACTTCTTGATCAACTCAGCGCCGATGTTCGAAGTCATGATGATGATCGTGTTGCGGAAGTCGATCTTGCGGCCGAGCGAATCGGTCACCTTGCCCTCTTCCAGGATCTGGAGGAGGAGGTGCATCACGTCAGGGTGCGCCTTCTCGATTTCGTCGAAGAGCACGACCGAGTACGGACGGCGCCGCACGGCCTCGGAGAGCTGGCCACCCTCTTCGTAACCGACATAGCCCGGAGGCGAGCCGATGAGGCGGGAGGCGGTAAACTTCTCCATGTACTCCGACATGTCGATCTGGATGAGCGCATCGCGATCGCCGAACATGAACTCGGCGAGGGTCTGCGCGAGGAAAGTCTTACCCACACCGGTCGGGCCGAGGAAGATGAACGAACCGATCGGGCGGCGCGGATCCTTGAGGTCCGCACGGCTGCGGCGCAGGGCCTTGCTGATCGCAATGACCGCTTCGTCCTGACCGATGACCTTGCCCTTGAGCTCGCCTTCCATGGCGAGGAGCTTCTGCGTTTCCGCCTGCTCCATGCGGTTGAGCGGCACGCCGGTCCACTTGGAGACCACGTGCATGATGTCGTCTTCGGTGACGAAGACTTCCTTCTCTTCCCGCTGTTCGCGCCATTCGGTGAGGATGCGTTCGAGCTTCTCCTTGGCCTTCTTTTCGTCGTCGCGCAGGGCGGCGGCTTTCTCGAAGTCCTGAGCTTTGATCGCACCTTCCTTACGGCCGCGAATGTCTTCGATCTCTTTCTCGATCTCCTTTACATCCGGCGGGCGGGTCATGGCGCCGATCCGGGCGCGGGCACCGGCTTCGTCCATGACGTCAATCGCCTTGTCGGGCAGGAAACGCCCGGTGAGATAGCGGTCGCTGAGCTTGGCCGCCTGCTCGAGCGCTTCGTCGGTGAACTTCGCCTTGTGGTGCGCCTCGTACTTCCCGCGCAGACCTTTGAGAATGAGGATGGTCTCCTCGACGCTCGGGGCCTCGACCTTCACCTGTTGGAAGCGGCGCTCCAGCGCGGCGTCCTTCTCGATATACTTGCGATATTCGTTGAGCGTCGTGGCGCCCACGCACTGCATCTCACCGCGGCTGAGCGCAGGCTTGATGATGTTGCTGGCGTCCATCGCGCCTTCGGCCGAACCGGCGCCGACGATGGTGTGGAGCTCATCGATGAAGAGGATGACGTTCTTGGTGCGACGAATCTCGTCCATCACCGCCTTGATACGTTCCTCGAACTGGCCACGATACTTGGTGCCCGCGACCATCAGGGCGAGGTCGAGGGTGATCACTTTCTTGTCGCGGAGCAGCTCCGGCACGTTGCCACTGGCGATCTCCTGGGCCAGGCCCTCGACGATCGCCGTCTTGCCCACACCGGCTTCGCCGATGAGGACCGGGTTATTCTTCGTGCGGCGGCAGAGCACCTGGATGACGCGTTCGATTTCGCTCGCGCGGCCGATGACCGGGTCGATCTCACTCTTCTTGGCGAGCTCGGTGAGGTCGCGGCCGAAAGCACGCAGGGCGGGCGTCTTCACTTCCTTGCCCCCGCGTTGTTGCGGTTCCTGCTGCTGTTCCTGTTCCGCTTCCGGCGGAGTGAAATTCGGATCGAGCTCCTTGAGGATCTCGTTGCGGGTGCGCTCGATGTCGACTTCGAGATTCTTCAACACGCGCGCCGCCACGCCTTCCCCTTCCCGCAGCAGGCCGAGCAGGATGTGCTCGGTGCCCACGTACGAGTGGTTCAGCGACTTGGCTTCCTTGCCAGCCAGGGCCAGCACTTTCTTCACGCGCGGAGTGTAGGGAATGTTCCCCACCATCTTGGTCTCGGGGCCGCTCCCGACCTGCTTCTCGACTTCCATGCGCACGGTCTCGAGGTCGAGCCCCATTTTCTGGAGGACGTTGACCGCGACACCTTGCCCGAGCTTAATGAGGCCGAGCAGCAGATGCTCGGTGCCCACATAGTTGTGATTAAACCGGTCGGCTTCCTTGCGGGCAAGAGCCAGGACCTGTTGAGCACGCGGGGTGAAGTTGTTCATCATTTTTGACTAAAGCGTTCTCCGTGCCCGCCGCCGTCCTCGCATGTCGCGGAGGCCGCAGCGATCTCGGGAACACACCCCAATCTGAAATGAATACGCGTCGGGCGCAAGATAGGACCGGCGTTTTCCAGAGAATATTTTCATCCCTGAGGCCGGCCCGACCCTCTGAAATTTTTCGTGGAAGGACGGAATCCAACATCCACTCGCGGCGCGAATCGGTATTATTTGACACAGGTGGGTGAGGATTGAGACAGCGCCAGTGGACATTCTGTCGCGCATCAGATGCCGAAAAATGCCGAGCATTGGGGTTCCAAACAGGGTATTACTCCAGCCCCATTCACCCCATGAACATCCGCCCCATCACCCTCGCCCTCCTCTCCGTCAGCACCCTCGCCTCGGCCTCGTTGCTGGATGAGGAGCAGCACCGCACCTATTCGATCGAGGATCTCAAAACCCAGCTCGCCGGCACTTCCTGGCGGGCCATGCCCATCCGGCACCTGCGCCCTGGCCTGGCGCCGGTCCTGACCTTCACCGAGGCCAAGGTTGCGCCCGCCGGCTACGCCTACGATGTCAACGCCCGCGACAGCCTCACCATCCATTTCAACCATGGCGACACCCAGCTCCTGCTCCTCGCCCACGACGGCCGACACCTGAAGCTCGTCTTCCACGGCCAGCAATTCGACTACGAGCTCACCACGCATCAATAGCGATCGGGAAAACGGGTCGACGATTTCATGATGCTGAAAGACGAAGACATCGTAATAGAAATCGGACGCACGGCTGGTGGCGGCGATTGCATGAAGGTGATTCACCAGCCGACCGGCATCATGCGCAGTCATGGTCCACCGTTACTGAAACCGGGAAAAATTCAGCGCCAGTTGCTGGATGAGATCGAGGCGGAAATGCACGCACGAGGACTCCTGCAGCATCTCGTTCCAGGTCATCCCGTGAAACGAAACGGTCAGGTTAAAATTCGGTGACCGACAGGAGAAGCTCCTGGCCGCAACCGACTCTCGGAATCATAGTTTGTGCATCGCCTGACACGTGCACCCCACGCAGGCGATGTACAAATCGAGGATGGCAAAACCCACCGCGCCGGCTACCGCGTGAAAGACCTGAGAAAACGGCATCTCTCGCTCACGCTTCGGAGCTGCCTGGGCAAAAAGAAATCCCGCCACCGACACACAGACGATGGTCCCCACCAGCAGCAGATTCGCCGTGGAATCTTTCATCTGGCCCGTCATGTGCTCGCTCACGCCAGCGAGCAGGAAAGCAGCCGGGATTAGTCCCACCACAAAGCCCCATGCTTTCCATTCGGATCTGTCATTGTCGTTGGGAGGTTTGTCGTCCGGCGTCTTGTCGCCCGAATCCATGTCCATTCTTCAATTGTTCTCGTTTCCTTCCAAGAGCAAGACAAACACTTTGTCGCTCATCCGTTCGCACTACCTTGGCCCATGCACACCACCCTCGCTCAACTCGAAACCCGCCTGCATCGCGTCGAACGCCTGAACCGCCTCCTGCTCGCGCTGCTCTGCGCCATCATCAGCCTCGCCTTGCTCGGCGCAACCAAGGGCGGCGGCAACGTCATCACCGCCGATGAAGTCCGCACGCACCGCCTCTCGCTCATCAACGACAAGGGCGAAGTCGTCCACGACTGGGCAGTGCACGGCGGTTGGATCATCGAGAAGTGACGCCGAACTTTTCCCCAACCTTTTATGGCCGATCTCAAAGCACGCGCCCGGGCGAGGAGACTTGCTGAAGAACGCCGCCTCGCCTGCCTCGCCAACGACACCAAGTGGGGAGAGTTCTTCGCGGAAATCGAGCGGTTGGAAATCCCCGTGCAACTAAAACTCCTCTACGAGAGCGAACCATACCGCGCGCAGAGAGTTTGGATTCCCGCCGCCAATTACGTCGACAGCGCCGACGGCCCGAATCTCTTCGTCTTTGTCGAGTGGATCAGGTCATCCGCCGTGGAGGACGTCTCCCGTCTCGCTAAGACCGTGGGATTGGAATACACCATCGCCGATTCCGAAATCACCGTCTACGGCTACCGCTAGCGCTATCGCACCAAGGTTGGCGGAGGCGAGGGTATTGGAGACACAGTCCCGCCCCTCCCGACGAAGTGGGCGACTACATCCATCGGAAGTGGGAACGCGCGGGAGCGCGTCCCTCCGCTCTTTTCGTCTCCACGTCGTTCCCGAGTCCCGTCAGGTCTCAGTGGTAATGTCCGCTGTGGGAGTGGCCGTAGGAATGGCCACGATAATAGCCGCGGTAATGGCCGTAGCGATGTCCCCCGACGGCAAACGTCACTCCCGACCCGTAATAATAGGGATACCCGTAGCCGTAGTAAGGATACCCGTAGTCATAGTCGTAAGGAGAGTACGACGAATAGTAATAGGATGGGTAAGAATAGTAGGGATAATAGCCGGAGTAGTAAACCCGCGGATAATATCCACCGTGCCAGCCGTGATAGTATCCGCCGTGGTAGTAGGAATGGCCTCCGCCATGGTAGGCGTAGTGTCCGCCACCGCCGTGCCATCCGCCGCAGCCGCCGTGGGCGTGGGCCTGCGCTGGCAGGCCGATGGCCAGCGCGACCGTAGCAATCGCTGCGATCAGGAATCGTCTTGGCGCTTTCATGATTTTGTTCTGGTTTAAGAATCCCACGCCGGTCTTCCGGCGCGGGGGGGGGCAAAAAAAGCCGGAGATTGGAGGAAGATTGGGCCGATTTCGGCACTTGGCAAGTGGCTGAATCGCCGTCGGCCCCATTGTCATTTGTCCGCGGACATGATGTGATCCCCGAAGCGTATCCCTCCCGTCGCATGATTCCCACCGCCCTCCCCAAAATCGCCGTCCCGCTTCTTTTTGCGCTGCTCCTCGCTCTGCCCCTGCGCAGCCATGCGGCCGATCCCGTGGCCACGGCCGAGGCTGCCATCGAGCGCTTCCATGTGGCTTGCGACGGCGAGATCGCGAAGACCGCACCGGCCGACAAAGCGAAGCTCATTCGCTCGCTGCGGGATTCGCAGTTTCTGATGGTCGCCCGCAAGTCGCACGACGACATCGCCGATTTCACGGATCCCAAATTCGCCGCCGGAATCGCCAAAAACACGCTCTTTGGTTCGCCCACCTCGCTTGCCCAATCGACCGGGGACATCTGGGTGCTCACCTACGGCAACATGCACAGCCTGGCGGTGTATCTCGATGCCACTTCGGGCGCGGTGTTGTGCGTCGCCCTCATCCCGGAGGGATAGAAGGCGGAGTGAACCTGCAGCACATCGAGTTTCGGACTCTCGATTACTCCAACGATACGGAGATGCGCACCTACTTGCGCCTCTTCTGGGACATCCTGCTCGAGTACAACGAATACTTCACGCGGCGCTCCGAAGAGTTTCTCACCGATTACATGGAGACCGCGCGGAAGACCGAGACGCCGGACAATACCTACTCCGGCATCGCGCTGCGCAACGGGAAAATCGTCGGCCTGCACATCGTGCGGCGCTTCGAAGAATGGGAGCAGGTCGGGGCCCACATCGTCGCACTGTGGGTGCACCCCGACTATCGCGGCCTCGGCATCGCGCGCAGATTCAAGACTGAAGGAGAAAACTGGGCGCGATCCGTCGGCGCCACCTTCATGAATTCCAACGTCCACACCGGTAACTACCGCATGTTGGAACTGTCCGAACAGGCCGGGTTCACCCCCTTCCGACTCAACCTGCGCAAGCGGCTGTAATGTCGACGCCGAGAAGATAGCTGGGATAGCCCTCGCCATCGCGGGCGCCGCCACCGAACGCACACGCGGCGCGTGGTTGTTCATTCTCCCCGCGTGCGGTACTCTTCGAAGTCCTGGCTGAAGCCACGATGATTGTCGAAGCCGCCACGATCGCCACCGGCAGCGCCGCGGAGGATGCCACCGATAATCTGGACTACCGGCGATTGCCAGAATGGAGCATTCCAGAAAGCGCGTGGCTGACGCGCGGCGGTAATGGTTGCTCCTGTCTGGCCTCCATCTCGCGCTGCAACTGCCGGGTATATTTTGCCACAGTCCCCGGACCCGAGCCGCCACTGTACCTCAGTTTATTCCCGGAGGCGCCGGATTCCATCATCTTGCGAATGCGCTCCAATTCTTTCTCCTCGTGGACTTTCATGATCTGCTGATTTTCCTGCACGGTCACAACTTGATGGGCCCGGTAAACGGCAGCCTTTTGCCGGTCGTAACCGAACCGCCGCTGCATCTCTGGAGACAGTCTTTCGAAATCGACCTTCGCGATTCCCTTGTCGTAGACAAAGAGCAGCCCATCCGGCTCGGCTTTCACCTCCTTGACGTTGTGATAGACCATGCCGTCACTGGAGCGCACATCCTCAGCCAGCGTGCCGAGGACAGGAAGAATAGCGGCGATGACCAACAGGGGCGCATAAATCCGCGATGTGTGACAGACGCCTGCAAACCGTGTTCAAACACCGCCCAGCCCTGCCTTTCCTCCCCGTGCCGAAAGCGAGGCTTTTGGCATGCCTCCAACGGGAGAACTCTGTTCCGCAACCGGGGGACGATTGCACTCGCCCCCCGCGAACTTTTTAAGACTTCCACGCGTGGCTTTGCCATCCTACGAAAAGAGGTGTCCGGACCGTGGCAACATGAATGCGTTCCTCTATCGGGTTGTTTTGAGCTTTTGCCTTTTGATTCCGCTCTTTTCCATCCAAGGCGCCGAATTGAACCGGTTCAAACGGGAATTGAGCCAGGAGATGGAGCAATTACAACGAATCATCCGGACGGGAAACGTCGATTTCGCAACCAGGAGGGATTTTGACGAAACGCTCGGCTCGACCACCTGGAACCTCTCCCGGGTTTTTGCCGCGGCGGAATCCGTCGATTGGGGACATCCATCGCCGGCGAGATTGAAGCTTTCGCAGCAGGCGGCAGAGACGATCGCTCCTTACAATGCGCTGCTTTATAGTGTCGCCTTCAGCGATGACGTTCCCAGCTCCATGCAGGCCGAATGCTTGAGCTTGCTGAAATATAGCAAGCCCGACCCGACTCTCTCACGAACGCTGAGAAACCAGCTCGCCTCTGGTTCATTGGAGCACGCCGGACCGGCGGCCGATCTATTATTCGAGTACCGCTCTTTGAACGACGAAGACAAACAAAACGTGGCCCGCCGTTTTTCCGAGGTCAGAGATCGGAGTATTCGCGCAGGTTGGGTCATCCGGGTATCGACCTTTGGGATGAGCGAGGCTGTTTCGCTGCTTGGGCGAATGCTCGAGGTCCCGTTGCCTTCCGAAAAACCGAAGGCCGGTTCTTCCAATGGCACACCGGACGGTCCGCTGAGCGATTACCGTGCTGCCGCCGAAGCGATCGATTATCTCGGCCAGAAAGCGAAAGTGCTCAGGCCCCTGCTCGAGCAGCGACTCAGCGAAATAAACCGCGACATGGAGGAAGCAGAGCGGCGTATTTATGCTCCTCAATTGCAAGGGGCCATCGATGCGGTGGATGGCCGCCGGCCGGTGCAAATTCCGGTGGCGCTCAATGCTTCAGGATTATTGACACAAACGTCCGCCACGAACCCGCCCACAGGATCGGGCGAGTGGGTTCAACAGCCGGGGAGTTCCGGCTCCGGAACAAGTGAGCTTTTCAAGACGGCTGTCATCCGGCTGAAAGTAGGCAATGGAGACGCGACCATGAACCCATGGCCATGGGTGTGGGGACTGTTTTTGGCATTTCTCACGGGTGTGATCATCGTAAAGCTGCGAGCGTAGTCCCATCGGGAACGGCGCCTGCACCAATGGAGAGGGTCCTGGGCCGGCGGCCAGGTTGGCCTCTGAATATCTATTTTACCGGCCCTACACTTGGCGAATCTTCGCCAGCAACGCCGCGCCTTCGCTCCATTCCACTTCGTGGGGCAAGCGTTTGCTCCGGGCGGCGATGCTGGCCACGGCGCCGGCGGCTTCGCCCATGGCCACGGCATTGCCCGTCACGCGATAGCTGGCGTGCGCGATGAAGTCTCCGCTAATGCAACGACCGGCCATCATCAGGCCATCGACATCCCGCGCGATGAGCGCGCGCAGCGGGATGTCATAAGGCTTCGTCTTGAAGCCGCCGTGCGAGATGCTCTCCTTGTCGTTGGTGGTCGAATCGGCGGCATGGATATCGGCGCCGAAGGTCACGCGCGCCACGGCATCGTCGTAGCGCGAGCCTCCGATAAGGTCTTCCTTCGTCATCGTGTAACGCCCGTGGATGCGCCGGCCATCGCGCACGCCAATCTGTTCCGCCGTAGCCGCGATCTGGATGCCTTCCCACACGCCGCCGAGGGAGCGCAAGCCACGCATCACCTGGAAAACCTCCGCGCGCGAACGCATCGTCGCCTCGGTGATCGCGACCGAATCGAAGGCCTTGATGCCGTATTCGTGATTGATCATGAGCATCACCAGATTGTCGCGCACCTGGAAGATCGTCGGGTTGCCGTAGGAAGTCTTGAGCCCGGCGCGGGCCAGCTCGGCCTTGAAGGCTTCCACCGCGGGAATGTGCCGCGTGGAGTCGTGGTAAAACGAAGTAAAGTTGCTCAGCGCCGCGGCGTCTTTGACCACGGCCAGCGCGTTGAGGGTCATCGGCTGGCAGGGGCAATCGCGCGACTGCCCGGTGTCCCATCCGCAGCCGGCCAGCGCGCCGAGATCGCCGTCGCCGGTGGTGTCGATAAAGACCGGCGCGCGCCACGCTTCGCGGCCCGATTTGGATTCGGTGACGATCGTGGTGAGCCGCCGTCCGTCGCGATACGCCGCCACTACACGGGTGTGGAGCTGGCATTTTACCTGGGCAGCCAGGCACAGCTCTTCGAGGAGGATTTTCATCTCCTCCGGCTCATAGACGAAGTTGTCCTCCCGCGTGCTGCGCCGTGCCCCACGCTCGTCGAGCCGCTTCTTCAGCTCAGCCGTGATGCCCGGCTTATTGAAATCGAAAATGTAAGTGAGCAGTCCCGCCGTCCACACTCCACCGAGACAGCCATGCACCTCCAGGAGCCGGACTCGTGTCCCCGCCCGCGCGGCGGTGAGCGCCGCAGCAATGCCCGCCGGACCCGCCCCGCAAACGATGACGTCCGCATCGTCGTGCACCGTGAGTTCCCGCGCCGGCTCGGTGAATAGACCAGCAGCAGTCGTTGCTTCGGCTCCCACAGCCAACCGCGGCGCCACCAATGCGCCCGCCAGCGCGGTATTCAGGAAAGCACGACGGGTGAAATCGTTGCTGGAGGAGAAAGACGAGGGAGACATGCTGTCCTAATAAGTGCTCGAATTTGGAAATTGGACACTTCTGTTTCCAATCCTCCCTTTTCCACTCCGCTCTAAAACATCTCGCATTCGAGCGGCCCAACTACCGTTAAACGCGCGGCCGAAGAACTCTGGGGAGCGCGTCCGTCTCGGGCGCTGGCGAAGGCGTCCCCGCCTTTGCGGACTTTTTAAAGCGCGACCACGCCATTCCCATCGCACAGATGAAAGTTCGTTTCGGCGAGACGCCGAAACCAGCGCCCGAGACAGGCGCGCTCCCCGGAGCTTTGCTGCGCGACCGCTCTCCAACAACCGCAGCCTCCGGGTCTCCTGGCCCTTTAAGCCCGGCGATGAAACACAGCCATCGCCGGATAATGCAGGCGCGCATCTTCACCACCGCCCTCAGCGGTCCAAAGCTCCGAGGGAAACTCGAGCGCTTTCGGAGAATCCATTTCCTCATAAAGACGCGTCGCCTCCTGGACCATGGCCTGGACGGCATCAGCAATCCCCCACGCCTCGCCCGCTCGTTCCAGCATGACGATATACGGATCGACGCCTGCGGGTTGGCTATCGTGACCGGGATGAAATGAAACGAGATTGCTGATATCGAAAGGAAAAAGCGTCCGCACCGCGGCAAGGTCGTAAAGAACCGCCGCCGTGAGTTCAGGCACCTGCGAGTCGTAATAGCCATGCGGGACACGTTCAGCGTTATCCGCAACACCCCTGCCGCATGCCTCGCGATGGGCGCGAAAACCAATTTGGCATTCATCTCGTTCCCAAAGTTCATCTCGTTTTATCTCGTTCCCAAAGTTAGCGAAGCGCTTTGGGAACGCCACGCCGGACCTGAAACTCCGTTTCGCGATTGCCCTATCCCTCCCGCGCGTGGTCCTCATGAGTTCGACGCATGCTCGGCCGCGATTAGCCCGTTCCCAAAGCGCTTCGCTAACTTTGGGAACGAGAGCCGAAATACCAAACCAGACGGCGGACTACCATCTCAACGAAACCAGTCCCACCAACGCAGAGACCAGCGTTTCTTCGATGCCGTTTCGCTCTCCCCGCCCAGTTCCTTGAGCACTTCCTTCCGCGTCCGCGCCAGTTCGACGCCGTGTCTTTTCAGCAGCCGCGCCACCGGACCTTCATCTTCGACGAGCAGCCCCAGCAGAAGATGCTCGGTGCCAATATAAGTGTGTTCGAAGGCCTTGGCCTCCCGGCCCGCCAGCGCGAGTACCTTTTTGAAACGGGGAGTATGAGGCGGGTTACTGATTTCCTTCACTTTGGGACCAAGAGCGACCTCTTTCTCCATTTCTATACCGACGTTCTCGAGATCGACTCGCTGTTTCCGAAGCACATTCACCGCAACGCCCTGCGCGAGTTTCACGATGCCCAGCAACAGATGTTCCGTGCCAACATAGTTGTGCTGGAAACGCGCAGCCTCCTCGCCACACAGCTTCAGCAAACATTGAGCGCGTGGCGTAAAGCTGCACGTCTGGGAGTCATCCATGCCGCATTATCTCCGCTTACCTCAATCCAATGACAACCGCATTCGACCGAACGAAAAATCAGGTTCCCTCTATTTTGTCCGCTGCGTTCCACTCGGCCTCAAAAACGGCGCTCCACTGAGAAAGGATTGAATAGAACTCGGCCGCTTCCATCCAGAGATCGGAAAGCGTTCCTGGCTGGTGAAGATAACCTTCCTCGCTGGAGTAAGCCTGCGTGACGGACGACTCGATGGCCAAGCGGGCCGGGTTTCCCACAATCACTTTTAATCCCTTCGAGGTCAGTGCCCCTTCATTCAGGCCTCGTCGGGAGCTCCGCCTAATTCTGCGACGCGCCCCCCTCGGGCGCGGCGCTCGAAGGCGGCAGGCCCACGTCGGGGCGCGGAAATTCGTTTAGCTTGGCGCGGATGATTTCCGCGCGGAGGCTGTCGCGTTCATCCGCGGCGAGCTTTTGCTGGGTGCCCTTTTGCAAATGCGCCGGCTGGGTTTCCATGAACAACTCGTCGATCGGCTGGCGGCAGCCTTCGGGGAAGAAGCCGAGGTCGATGCCGAGTTTCATGAAGGAAAGCAGGTTGAGCGCTTCCTTCGAGTTCATGGAATAGGCGTGGCGCAGGATGCCGTAGCCGCGGCCGATATGGTCGAGGAGGGTGTTCGGCTTTTTCTGCAAAAGCATCTGCCGGGCGTTCTGCTCGTGCTCGATGATCTGCTCGATGACCTTGTGCAGGCGGGCGATGATGTCGTCTTCCTTCTCGCCGAGGGTGGTCTGGTTGGAGACCTGGAAGAGGTTGCCAAGGGCTTCGGTGCCTTCGCCGTAAAGACCGCGCACGGCGAGACCGATCTTATTCACGGCCTGGATGACCTGGTTGATCTGCTCGCTCATGACGAGCGCGGGCAGGTGGACCATAGCCGAAGCGCGCATGCCGGTGCCGACGTTCGTGGGGCAGGCGGTGAGATAGCCAAGCTTCGGGTGAAAGGCGTAGTCGAGCCTTTCCTCGAGCGCGGAGTCCACCTTGTCGATCATCTTGAAGACGCTCTTGAGTTGCAGGCCGGCGCGAATGGCCTGCATGCGGAGATGGTCCTCCTCGTTGATCATGATGGAGAGAGTCTGCCGGCGGTTCATGACCACCGCGGAGCCCACGCCCTTGGCGGCGTGCTCGCGGGAGATGAGGTGACGCTCGACGAGGACCTGCTTTTCCAGCGCGGAGAGATCCTGCGAGTAGACGCTGAAGGCGTCGTTCATCTCGGTGAGGGCTTCGACCTGGGGCTTGATGGCCTCGAGGATTTGCAGGCGCTCGTGCTTTTTCGCCCAACCGGGGAAGGCAAAGCTCTTCAGGTTGCGCGCGAGGCGCACGCGGCTGCTGACAACGATCTGGTGATGCGGGCCTTCGCCGCGCAGCCATTCGCCGGTGTTGTTGAGGATATTGTGGATGGCCATTTGCTACTGCCTAAAGGCGTGTCATTCAGTGAGCGTTGGTAGGGAAGGCATGCCGCGCCGTCCTCGCAGGCGTTTAACGGTGAAAAAGGAAAGCTCTTTGAGCAAAACGAACGTCTGGCCCGAGGACGCCGACGGCGCGGCGTCCCTACCACAACTCGTCTGCGAACGGTTCAAAGGCATAACGAATTTAGTCTACGTCGAGGTGGCGAATCTGGTCGCGGAGGGTGGCGGCGGACTCGTAATCCTCGGAGGCTACGGCCTTCTTCAGGTCGCGCTGCAGGGTCTTGAGCTGGACCTCGCGTTCGATGCTCTTGGCCAGGCGCGCGGGCACTTTGCCGACGTGATCGGTGCCCTTGTGCATGCCCTTGAGCAACGAGGCGAGACCATCGGCGAAAGTGGTATAACAGGTGGCGCAGCCGAGACGGCCGGTCTTCTTGAAATCCGCCTGGCTAAAACCGCAGGCGGGACATTTCTGCACCGCACCGCCACGTTCCATCTCCTGCGCGGCGCCGAGGCCGAGGAGCAGATCCGCGAGGGCGAAACCGGTCGGGTCGGTAACGCCTTTTTCCTTCGAGCAGGCCTCGCAGAGGTTCACCTTCTGCATCTTTCCGTCCACGATCTGCGTGAGGAAAACGGTGGCTTGATTCGTTTTGCAAACGTCGCAATGCATTTTGAAAAGGGTTATCTATTCAATCGTTGTTTTCGAGGCGGGCGTCAAATGCGGCGGGTACGGATCGAAGGTCAGCAAAGAGCCTCCCCGGGCAGCCCCATTTCCTGGGCACACGTCTCACAAAAATTCACCGCCCAAAGCCTGCGACCGTCCGGCATCGTATCGAAGCTGGCTCGTTCGGCGAACACCGTGCTCAGCCAGGAAGGCGTGCTTTGCGGGGCGTCGAGATCTGGGATGAAGGTGGCAAAGATGCTCGCCCCATCCTGCCCGCAGCGATCGCAGCGTACGACCTCGACTTCAGGCATAGATGGGCGTCCCCGTGCTGCCGGCTACCTCACGGAAACGGGCGATGATCTTGTTCGTGATCGGCCCCGGCTTGCCGTCGCCAATGACGCGGTTGTCGAGCTTCACGGCCGCGATGACTTCCGCCGCGGTGCCCGTGAGGAAAAACTCGTCCGCCGTGTAAAGATCGTAGCGGGTCATCTGCTGCACATTCACCTTGAAGCCGAGTTCCGCGGCGATGTCGAGCACGGCCTGCCAGGTGATGCCCCGCAGGGAGCCGGCGTAGATCGGCGGGGTGTAAATCTCCCCCCGCTTGACGATGAAAATGTTGTCGCCGGTGCACTCGGCCACGTAGCCCTCTTCGTTCAGCATCAGACCTTCGTCGGCCTTGGCGATGTTCGCCTCGATCTTGGCCATGATGTTGTTGAGATAATTGAGCGACTTCACCGCGGGACTGAGCGCCGCGGGGGCCATGCGCCGGGTGGCGCAGGTCACCACGGTCATGCCGCGCTCATAGGCTTCCGGCGGGTAGAGCTGGATGGTGGCGGCGATGATGATGACCGAGGCCTTCGGGCAACGATCCGGGCTCAGGCCGAGGTTGCCCTTGCCGCGCGTCACGAGGAGGCGGATATAGCCGTCCTTCAGGCCGTTTTTGCGAATCGTCTCCAGGGTGGCCGCTTCCATTTCCGCGATGGTCATGGGAATGGTCAGCATGATGGCCCGGGCGGAATCCCACAGGCGCTCCAGATGCTCGGTCAGCTTGAAGACCCGGCCATTGTAGAAGCGAATGCCCTCAAAAATGCCGTCACCGTAAAGGAGACCGTGGTCGAAGACGGACACCTTCGCCTCGGGTTCGGGGTAGAATTGGCCGTCGATGTAGATCTGGAGTTCTTGCTGCATGGAGAAAGGGGGGCAACGTGCCAGCGTACCGGGCCGAATTCAAGCTACCAACAGACCGTCGTGAATTTCGAGACGGCGATCGCCCCGGGTGGCAAGGTGGGCATCGTGGGTCACCACGACCAGCGTCTTGCCGCGCTGGCGCACCAGGCCGAGGAGCAATTCGACGATCCCCTCTCCGGTTTTCGAGTCGAGATTACCGGTCGGTTCGTCGGCAAAAATGATGCTCGGATCATTGATCAGCGCCCGGGCGATGGCCACGCGCTGCTGTTCGCCGCCGGAAAGCTCGGCAGGCAGATGGTGAAAGCGCTCGGCCAGGCCCACGTCGGAGAGAGCCTGTTCCGCAGCTTTGCGGTTGATCTTGCGGCCGATCATGGAAGGCATCATGGCATTTTCCAGTGCCGTGAGTTCCGGGAGCAGAAAGTAACCTTGGAAAACGAAGCCGATCCGCTCATTGCGAATGCGCGCCTGTGTGGCCTCGCTGCCTTCGTAAAGACGGGTGCCTTCAAACTCCACCGTGCCCGATTCCGGCCGCTCCAGCCCGGCGAGAGTATAGAGCAGCGTCGTCTTCCCCGCCCCTGAAGCGCCACAGAGAAAAACCGCCTCACCCTTCTGGATCTCCGCACTGATCCCGCGCAGCACGTTGATCTTGCGCTTGCCGAGATCGAAGGAGCGATGCAGATCGCGAGCGACCAGATGGGGAGTAGTTGAAGGCTGAGAATCGAGAGTTGAGAGAGACACTGTTTGCGAAAACGTTCCGGAAGGTGAGTGGATGGCTATCAACTATCAACTCTCAACTATCCACTCCTCCCATTCGCAACTGCCTCACGGCTTCGTACAAGACGATCCCCACCGAAGTCGCCAGATTCAGGCTCCGCGTCTGCGGGGTCATGGGAATGGTGAGGCAATGGTCCCGATTGCTTTCCAGCAGGGGCTCGGGCAGGCCCTTGGTCTCGCGACCGAAGACGAGGAAATCGCCGTCGCGGAACTGCTCATTCCAGTAAGGGCGCTGGACCTTGGTGGTGAGGTAAAAGTAACGGGCGTCGGCCGTTTGGGCGGCCTGCAGTTCGGCGTAAGACTCCCAGACGCTCACCCGCACGTCTTTCCAATAATCCAGGCCCGCGCGCTTCAACTCTTTGTCACTGAGGGAGAAACCGAGCGGTTTTACCAAGTGCAAATGCGTATCCGTGGCCAGGCAGAGCCGGCCGATATTGCCAGTGTTGGGAGGGATTTCGGGTTCGACGAGGACAACGTGGAGCACAGTGGTGAAGTAGTGATCAGTCATCAGGATTCAGTCGCTGAAGGCAACCGTCGCAGGCTCCCACTGAATACTGATGACTGATCACTGATTACTGATTCGCGGCCGGGATGAAGAGAAATATCGTCGACCGGCGTGAACCTCCCGCTTCAGAA
>Ga0068855_100002882_pt1 | contig 21074 bp, 26 predicted proteins | sample KBSCornC52_FD_66592 | JGI IMG/M metagenome (GOLD analysis project Ga0068855, IMG submission 66592) | Corn rhizosphere microbial communities from Kellogg Biological Station, Michigan, USA - KBS Corn C5-2 | ecosystem: Host-associated > Plants > Roots > Rhizosphere > Soil ...
CGTTCGAGCCGTCGATCCGGTAGGCGATCCGGGTCCCATCGCCAGTCGTCACAAAGGACAGTTCTGTGGGATCAGGAGAGTCGGCGTGGAGCGAGTGCCCGATCAGCGGTGCGGCCGTCAGCAGGTCAGGACGGGCGTCGGGCGTAGCAGGGGAGGTGTGGATGCGAGACATGTGGAACTCCAGGGCGATGAACCTGGGAAGATCGTAGTTGCGGTCTTGCCGGATAGATATTACAAACAGTGGAAGATCTCTGTAATAGAAATGAACAATGAGTGAATTCACTCTGCACGACCTGCAATGCTTCGACGCCGTCGTTCGGGAGGGTGGCTTCCAAGCCGCTGCCGCAGTGCTGCATCGTTCGCACCCGGCGGTGTTCGCTGCCGTCGCGAGGCTCGAGCGCCAACTCGGTCTGCGTCTGCTGGATCGTGGCGGCTATCGTGTGCGTCCCACCGATGCGGGATTGTCGCTGCAGCGGCGGGCCCAATCGCTGTTGCGGGAGATGAACGGGTTGCGAGTACACGCCAAACAATTGGCACTGGGCGAGGAGACTCAGCTAAGCGTGGTTATGGGCGACATCTGCCCGCGTCCGCAGGTGCTCGGCTTACTGAGTGCCTTCTTTGCGCAGCGTCCGGATACGCGCTTGCACGTCCATTACGACGCCGTCACCGGACCTTGGGAGCGTCTGTTCGACGACGAAGCCGATCTGATCCTGCACCGGATCGATAAGACTCGAGCAGCCCGACACTCTGCGCCGCGGTGATCAAGCGCGGCCTGATCCGCAACGAGCAGGACGGCTATACATGCATGCCCGATTCGTCTATCAGGAGTTCTGTTCGTAGGCTTCGCGAACTCTTCTGCCGAAGGGCTCGCCACGTTGGCAGTATGGACACCCGCATGGACTACGACCGCGCGCGGCGGGATGGTATCTCCAACCAACTACTTTTGGAGGGCGGTAGGTCGATTCGATTTCCCTGGCTCTGACAGACCTCGGCAGCACAACCTCGAGCCCCATCGGGTCATGGTGCTGTCGAACGATTCCAATTGCGCGTGCCGCCGTCATTTCGACGTGGTCTTCGTTGTACTTCCCGAGAAATACGCGCTCGGCATCATTGAGGCGGATTCGTGCGGCAAACAATGTCTGTCCTCTGCGCCGACGCAGCTCACGCATCCATTGATGGCTGACTACAAAGTTCTCCGTGAGCGGGAAGAGAAAAACACCCGCGAGTTTGCGCCATTTTGTTTTCACGAGCCGAATTCCGACTCGCCTGATGCTCGAGACATCCGACTCGTCGAAAAGATGTATGAACTGAGCCATCCTTCTCCCGTCTACCGGCCGATTTCTGGGCGCGCTCGCCGGCGCAATTCTGTACGCACTTGTGACACACAGGACTCGATGCAATCCCGTGTAATCCTCAGGTATCGGTCGTCACCTCATCCCAGGGCAGGTTGTCGTATCCGGTAATCCAGTTGATTGCATGGTGCCGCTCTTGAACGATCTCGATTCAGCATTGCCGGCACGTGCCAGTCAATTGAGCACCCCAAGAGCGGTCGTTCGCTGATGTCGCAGTAGGATCGCCTGTGCAACAGATTGCCGGCTCGGAAGCGGTCATCCGCGAACGTCCCGATGGAGACTGAGAAACGGGAACCGCATCGCTCGAAGCACACAATAGCTGTCCGCATACTTACCTAGGCCAATTGAGTCATCGTGGGACGCACAGGTTATGCAGCTTCTCGGCAAGTTCCTCAAAATTACCATAGATATTTCGATCAGCCTCGTATGTGCTCTGATGTGAGGCAACATACTCAATTGTTGACAGAAGCTCCGAATAAATTTGCGCGACGCTGCCTGAGTCACGCTCCTCTCGGGCCACAAGCAATCGGAGGAAGGGGCTCGCAGAGTCTGGATCTCCGATAGCCTTATCCGAGAGCAAGAAATCCGCGAATGCGAACACGTAGTATTGGAACGCTTGCCGGGGCATAAAAAGGAGTTCATCGGCTCTTTCGATGGATTGTGTGCCTCCAAAAAAATGTTGGACGTCTGACATTGGCTTGCCGAAAAACAATTTGTGAGCATGCCACACATCAAGATCATCTTTGTACCCAGACCACTCGATTGGACCGGGAATCTTTCGCTTACGCTTTCTCATTTACGGCATTGTCCATCGATCTGCAATTCGGGCGATCGGCCGGCGGTCGTCGCCCTTTGTTATGTGACTAGCAAGCGACCAACAGCCTCGCCTAGACTAAGGAGCTGCACTGTAAATGCTCATCTGTGTACCGGCCGGGCCGTGCGCGACCACACCGGAAATGAATGCCGCGCTCGAGATGACTGCGAGTATTCCAAACAGCAAGCATCTCGCCTCCAAGTTGGTCATCTAGCTCGCGCCAGTTGGCATGTGCCGGGTAGTAGCCTGTCGCGGAGCCGGTGGCGGGTCATTTATTTGTGAAAGACTGACGCGTATGTTGAAGGGAAAACTGGTCGGCTTACGACCAAGCGGCGATCCTTTAACTGCCGAGTTTTGACCCACTCGGTGGGAGGTCTGTCAGTATGCGGACGCGTGTCCCGCCTTAGTTCACTAGGTCTGGTGCATGAGGCGCTCCATCGCCCTTCCGCATGCCTCGTCAAGCCGATCCAAGTCGGCCACGGCGCGTTCAATGGCATTCAAGTCCATTTCATCGTACGTATGACGCAAGTGGTTTCCGAATCCACGAATGGCGCTCCACGGAATATCCGGCTCGTGCAATTCGGCGAGCGCGCCAAGTTTGATGGCTGCTTCTGAAATCTCCAGAAAGCACATTCGGATCGCGTCGTACGCCATGCTTTGCTCGGTGAGCACTTGATCCAGGCCGCCGCCGCGCGCCAGATACTCACGGATCTTCGCGACATTCCGACGGATGTCTTGATATCGTATGGGGGGCTTGGAGCTGGTCACGCTCAGAACGCTGCGATGGCTTCGCGGCTCAAAGTCTCTCGAAGTTCCGGGCGCCGCGCGGGCAGTACGACGATATCAACATCCCGAGAGAGCGCCGTAGCCAGTCTTTGTTTCAAGCGCTCGATATACGCGACGAACTGGAACCCCGGAGGAGTCTTCTCGGGTGCCAAGTCGAGAGCCAAGTCAACGTCAGAGGTTGCCGTATCTTCCCCGCGCGCCACTGAGCCAAAGACAGAAATGTGGCGCACGCCAGCGGCACGCAGTTCAGGCTCGAGAGCCTGGAGTGTCCGGAGAACGTGGCTGCTGATTCTTGTGGAAGTCATGGCTGAGTAGAGCCTACCACGCTAGGCGTTTCGGACGCCGCTCGGCAAGTTCAGAAAGTCTGTTAAGGCAGGAAAATGGCAGGGCAAATTTCCGGCGGCAACGCAGCTCATAATGCCGGGTTCGAGGGCTCGAGTCCCTTTCTTTCCACTAATAAAATCAAAGAGTTGTGCGAGACCTTCTTTTCGCCCTGACGAGACTCCTCCGGAAAGTCCTCCGGTTCCGATACTCTGGTCAGAGGTCGGAGAGGAGACTATTGCCGACATGAAGCGTGCTCCCCGGGACCCGCCGATTGGAAGATGGCCGATCTGGCCGGAGTCATCGCCTGGGCTCTCAGTCGCCAAAGATACTTTGAGTGGCAAACCCGCTGCGGGAGATGTTGAGTCATCGCGCCCCCTTCATGCCGCGCGAAGCGCCTCTTGAATGCGCCCGGTGTCCGACCGAGCACCCGCTTGAATGCCCGCGCGAATGAAATCTCCGAGTCGTAGCCTACCCGGTTGGCGACTTCGGCGATTGACAGGCCGCTGTTCATCAGCTCGCAGGCCTTGTGCATCCTATGTTGAGTCAGGAACTCCAGCGGCGACTGGTCTACGACGGCCTTGAACCGCGCGGCGAACGCCGATCGTGACTGGTTAGCGGTGCTGGCAAGATCCGCCTTCGACTTCGTCTTCCTGATCGATGGCAAGGAGGAGAATCGCGGCAATGAGACCTGGCAGTTGGTCAAGCGTGCGGATGGATGGCGGATCGCCGCAATCACGTACTCCTCGACGCCTCACGCACAACAGGTCCGGCGGGCTATTGTTCGCGGGTCTAAGTGACTGCCGCGCCGACCTTCGGGGCTCGGGTTCTGGGACCGGGGGAGTGCATGTCCGCGGCTGATGGACCAGCAGCAGAGCAGGAAAGCGCAAACTGCATTGGATTGCTCAAGACGTACAGTGCTTGACGATTCAACCTACGTTCGCACTCTTTCTCAACCGACATCAACAAGGAGCCTCGCATGAGCGCCGTAAAGAACAAGCCAAGCATCGTATTCGCCCACGGCCTCTGGGCCGACGGCTCGTGTTTCAGCAAGTTGATCACACCCCTTCAGGCCGAGGGACATGAGGTGATGGCCGCCCAGTATGGCCTCGACTCGCTCGCGGGCGATGTCGCGGCGGTCAGGAATACGTTGCGGCGTGTCAGCGGTCCCATTCTACTCGTCGGACATTCATATGGCGGCACGGTAATCACAGCTGCTGGAACCGATCCTCGCGTAGCCGGCCTCCTATATATCGCGGCGCTTGCACCAGACGGCGACGAGACGTCGCAGAGCCTGCAGGACAAATTCCCCCGGACGGAAGTTTTTTCGCAGATCGAGATCGCCGACGGTCGTGTCTGGCTCAAACGGGAAGGCATCGATCGATTCGCAGGCGACTTGAGTGGGGAAGATCAGAAACTCGTCTGGGCAACCCATGCCGCGCCCGTTGCCGACCTGCTCAATCAAAAAGCCGACGGCACCGCGTGGAGATCGAAGCCGAGCTGGTACGTCGTGGGGAGCCAGGATCGCACTGTGCATCCGGAGCTGCAACACTTCGTGGCGAAACGTATGGAAGCAAAAATCCATGAAACGAATAGCAGTCACGTACCGATGCTATCCCAACCGCGCTTCGTACTGGATGTGATCCGCGACGCGATCAGAGTCATACAAGGCTAGCTGTTGTACCTGCGCCAGAGTGAGGGCGTCATGCGCTCCACTCTGGTGAAGGCTCGGGCGAACGCCGATTGATCACAGAAGCCGCAGAGCTGCGCTATTTCCGTGAACCGCTTGCTCGTGTTGGATAACAGAGTTTTGGCTCTCTCGATACGCAGACAGATCAGGTATTGATGAACGGATTTTCCGAAGCTCCTGCGAAACCCTCGTGAAAAATGACTCACTGACAGCGAACAGGCTGCGGCGATCTCACCGACGGTGATATTGTCTTCCAATCGTGAACGCAACATTTCCTCGGCGCGAAGCCTCTGCCAGGTCAGCAGTCCCCGAGTGGCGGACGCTACAGTCTTTGTAGGCCTGCAATATCGCTGCAAGACGTGTGCACTCAATAAGACTGCAACCTGGTCGAGCCGCGGCCTCTCAGAAGGGTTTCCACGCTGTGCTGGTGAGAGTATGGAGCGAGTGAGCTGCGCCAGGAGGATGTCTTCAACGAAGAAAGCCTCGCGAAAATCGTGCGCCGTGGACAGCTCGTTTTCGAACGCCACCCTTTCCAGAAGAGAGCCGGCAAGAAAGTAGCAGAGGTAGTCGAAAGGTCCGCGAGTCCACATCTCCATGGAACGACGCAGATCCAACGCCGTGGCGGCAAACGCCGTACCCCGAGTCACTCCAACTTCCCGCCCGTCATACCGTCCGCGCCACTGGCCAATCGCCGTCGGCTTGAGTGCGACCCAGATGAGGAATGCGTTGTCGAGCGGGAAAACGCTACCCTGTGCGATATGGCCGCCTGGGGAACGCAGTCGGGTCACGGTAAATTCCGGCGTGGCGTGCGAGCCCTCCAACTGGCATTCGCACTGCTGCGCATTGAAGACCTTCGCCAAGGTAGAGCTGAACATCGCGTCGATAGCACCCAGCATCCTGAAGGCACCCCCAAAGTGCCTTGGGAGCCCGCCCAATCCGGGAGGGGCATTGGCATGACTCGAGGCAAGGCGTTGGCGCCGATAAAGACAAGACGAGTGGGCCGGCTCGCACCTCCAAGTCGGGAGAACTTTTTTTGCGGGGGGTGACAGTCGTACAATCAAGGAGTATTCGGTCCCCCACGTGACCGACGTTAAAGAACTGTTAGTCCCATGCCCGAGCTGCGCCCGATCGATCGGTGGTTCATTGATGAGGTGCTTCCCCATGAGAGGCGCTACATCGCTGCGGCAAGGGCGCTGACGGCCAATGAGGACGAAGCACGGGATCTGGTGCAGGAAGTCTATGTGAAGCTCTTCTCATTGAACGGTTGGGCGGCGATCGAAAGTCCGCCTGGCTACGTTCTGCGAATGTTGCGTAACCTTGCGATCGAGCATCTGCGGCGCGCGAAGATAGTCAGTTTTCGGCGGCTCACGGAAACTGATGCAAAAAACATCTGGGATGAGGCACCTGATCAATTTCGGGTCATGTCTGCCCGTGAGCAATTGAGCCGGGTGATTCTGGCGCTGGAAAAGCTCCCAGAGCGATGTCGCGCCGTGCTTCTGCGCCGTCGGCTTGGGGATGAAACGCCAACCGAGATCGCGCGCGCGACCGGTGAGAGCATTTCGACGCTGGAAAAGCGGCTGGCGCGAGGTATGCAGCTGCTGACGCAGGCTCTGGAATTTCAGGGTACGGCCGAACGGGTACGTGATGATTCGAGCACACAGCCGAGCGCGCATGAGCGACAAGAAACGACTTGAGTCCGGGGATCGCATCGCTACCGAAGCGGCGGACTGGTGGTCGAGTCTGGCGCTCGGTACGGCCGATCCGGGCGCGTTCAGTCGCTGGCGCGACTCTGACCCGGCTCACGCTATTGCCTTCGCGCGGGTGCAGGCAACCTGGGAGTCACTCCAGCATCACCGGACTGACGTCGAGACCCAGTTGCTCGAGCGCGGTTCCCGCCGCCGCTTCTTACGCAACTCCGTCGCTGTTGCATCTGTTGGACTCATCGGAGCTGCTGGACTGCTGTATACGTCCCGAGCAACGGCTTGGAGCCACGCCAGTACCGCAGTTGGCGAATTCCGACGACTCCGTTTGCCGGATTCGAGTTTGCTCGAGCTGAACACGGATACGTCGGTGTCGTGGCGCTGCAATGACCACGCGCGGAACTTTCGAATCGAGCGGGGCGAGATGGCGCTGGAGCTCACGACAGGGGCTCCGGTAACGCTGGCTGTCGCGATTGCGAGGTTGAGTTTGTCATCTGGTAGCTTCAATGCCCGTCTGATCGATGGGCAGGTCGGCCTGCTGGTGCTACAAGGCCGCGCGACTGGAACTGTTGTCAGGGATGGAGTGTCTCGGACTTTTGTGCTGGAGAGCGGGCAAAGCGCGGAGTGGGGCCCCGGTCTCGCGAGGATCGCGCCGATATCCGCTGCGGCTCGCGAGCGGCTGACAGCCTGGAGGAATGGCAGTGTCGTTTTTGACGACGAGACATTGGCATCGGCAGTCGCCGAATACAATCGATATCTGAGCCGCAAGATCGTTGTCGCGGACCCCGTGCTCGCAACGATGAGAGTCGGCGGGCGGTTCGCGACTTCGGATCCAACCGCATTCCTGCACGCCGTATCTGTTGCGCTGAACGCAGATATACATCGCGATGCAGGAAGCATTCAGATTGTCCGAAAGTAAAAACCTTCCGAAGCGGCGACGTCGCCTGGGTTGGGCCAGCGCATTGGTCATGGGCTCCGTCACGATGTTGGCACACGGGGCGGACGAGCTCGTTTTTGACATTCCGTCGCAATCCCTCTCCAGTGCGCTCAATACGTTTGCGCGTCAAGCGGGCCTGCAGATATTTTTTCCCACCGGTGCCATTGCTGGAAGGAGCGTGCCTACCATCAACGGTCGGTTCAGCGCGGAGGCCGCTTTGCGGAAGTTGATCGCCGATAGCGGGTTGGAAGTGGTCAGCAACGATGGTACGACCGTCATCTTGCGTGCGATTCCAGGCGGTCGTATGCCGAGCGCCGGCGACAGAGTGCCGGCAAGTAACAAGGATGCCGCCACAGTTCTGGAAGAAGTCATCGTAAAGGGCTCGCCTCGCGCGGGGACACTCAAGCGCAACAGCGATACCGTGGTGAGCACGATAACGGAGCTCGAACTCAAGAGACTGCCAACCCTCGATGTGTCCGATGCGCTGTCCCGCCTGCCAGGAGTTCGGCGTAACGACACGCAAAGCGGGGAGAATCGGTATGTCTCCATTCGCGGGTTGAACAACGCCGCCGCTTCGCAATCCATCGATGGTGTGCTCCTGACCAATTACATCAATGGGTCGCGTGCGACGTCGACGGAGCTGCTCCCCGCGAGCTTCTTCAAAAGTGTTGTCGTGACCACGACCGTAACCCCAGATCTTGATGAGAATGCGAACGCGGGACATGTTGCGCTCGCGACGATCAGTGGTGCCGATACGGATGGCCAGCGCGTACTCGACGTACGCGGGCTGGGTGGGATCAACAGCAGATCGGATGGCCTCGTCGACACGCATCAACCGCTGCGCATTTCAGGTATCTGGCGAGGGCCCATCGATGCGGAAAATCGCGTCGGTCTCGCTATCGGAGCAGTCATCGACCGACTAGGGTCGCGCCAGGACGCCACGTCGATTGCCGCGTATCAGCTCGTCAACGGCGCACTCATCCCCAATGGGACGGCCACGCAGGGGGCTACCTATACCAACACGCAGCGTGCCGCCGCGATGCTGCGGTTCGATTACAGGCCGGATGATGCGCTGTCGACGTTCGGTGAGTACTTCTATATGACACACCATTACCGGACGGATCAGCGCACCTCGACCGTATCGGTGTCGGCGTCGGGGGGTCAGCTCCGTGCGGCGAGCGCCCGCTTCGGGTTCAACGATTCCAGCAGTCCGGATATCCGTGACAACATCCTGCAGACGGGAGCGGATGTGAAGTTGTCGCCATTGGATGAGATTTCATTGCGTCTGGGCGCAACCTACAATCAGGTAAATGCTTCTGGTGTATCCACCGGTGGATTTGCCCTTGCTGAAAGCTCATTGGCCGCACCGATCAACTACAACTTCAGCCATGACTCCATCGGGCTTTTCTCGTGGGAAACAGTCGATCTGAACCAGTATCTGCTGGATGGCAAGGTTACGGTCAACGACACCGTCAGCAAGGACCAGAATTACTTTGGTCGCCTCGACTATGCACACAACATGGCGCTCACCCGTGAGGGTCTGGGTTTGAAATTTGGCTTCCAGTGGAAGGCCTTGAACCGGCGCAACCAGCAGCTGGGTTACGCTCGCATCCTGCCACCAGGACAGACTCTGGGTCTAGCCGATGTTGCCACCGTGAGTCACACCACTGTCTTCAAACCGGTGAACTGGAACCGGGGTCTGCTGCTCTCCGTGCTCGGTCAGCGCGGCATCCCGGTGCCGCAGGGCGTATACGCGGCGGACCCTGCTGACGGTTACGGCCAGGACTTCAGTGGCGCGGAGCAGATCGCCGACTTCTACGGCATCGTCTCCTATCGATTTACACGTGCCCAGGTCTCGGTAGGCTTCAGAGGCGCGCACACTGGTCGTGAGCTCGACCAGTTCGAGCCTGACACGAACGGCGTTTGGAGGCCGGCTCACTATGAGCAGAGTTACGGGCACCTCCTTCCCAGCACGTACGGCTCACTCGATGTTACGCCTCATCTGAAGTTACGCGCTGCGTTCTCGGAGACTGTGGAGCGGCCTCCGATCAACACTTCATCACGCCGTCTAATCACCAGCTACGACACGCCGGTCACTCGATCCATCAGCTACAGCAATCCTTACCTGTTGCCCATCCGGTCCACAAACTTCGACGTGTCGGCCGAGTACTATTACGGACCCATTGACGCCCATGTCTCAATGGGCTTTTTCTCTAAATACCTGCGTGATCTGCCTGCTGTCAGCAGCAGCCAATCGATCGGCGCGGATGGCGTGCGAGAGATCGTGTCTTACACGAGCAATTTGCGCGAGGTAGACGGGAAGAAGGTCTACGGACAAGCGCGTGGCGTTGAAGCCGTGTGGTCGGATCCGCGACTCGGCTTCTTTCCGGCGGGTCTTGGCAGCCTTGGCGTCACGTTGGCCTACGACTACATCGCTTACCAGATCACGGCAGTAAACGGCGGCAACGGTGTGCTGCCGACTGATACTCGTCTGGTAGATGCCGCGCCCCGCAGCTTCTTCAGTGCCTTCATGTCCTATCACGCGGGCCCGCTCGCGGTGAATCTATCGGTACAGCAGCAATCCTCGCTGCCCACCATGGGCTACAACCCGGTAAACGACAGACGTGAGACCTATGGGGCGCTCCTGGATGGGCAGGTGAGTTATGCGTTGAATTCGAACCTGCGAATTCTGGTGGAAGGCCGCAACCTGCTCGATCAGGACCTGGTTGATCGCTATGCAGTGACCCGCTACGGGCCCGCGTATCAGGTCAGGAACAACGGTCGCACGCTTTGGTTCGGAGGTGAAGTTACGCTGTTCTGAAGCGCGATCGCACGCGGAGTGTCAGGGGCCGAGCAAATCGTTATGCAGCCCTGAGCAGCGCAGTCACGTAATCGGGCGTCAGGGGAATCCGCCGCGGCCAAACGCCGGTTGCATCAAAGAAGGCAGCGGCGACTGCGCCGGGAACGACCGCATTTGCGGCCTCAGAGCCTCCGCCGAATCCACAATCGTCACGCGAGATCCGCACAACCTCGATCTCAGGCACTTCCGCCATTGTCAGAATGCGATAACGGCTCCAATCCGTGCTGGTTACCTTGCCGGTGTCAAAAGTGACCTCTTCCTTCAGCGCCTCGCTGAGTCCCATGACCACTCCGCTCTGCATGCAGCGCTGGAGCTGTCGCGGATTGATGATCTTGCCGCAGTCGACTCCGATCGTGAACCGAGTTACCCGGACCGCTCCCGTCTGCGGAACGACCTCGACTACCGCAATACCTGCCCAGTAGGCGTTCTGGCGAACCACGACGCACACGCCCCGGCCACTCACAGTCTGAGCCCCCTGCTTGTGCGCGCCGGGGTGGGGCGAGGGTCGACTGTCCCAACGCGCCGCCACAGCCGTCGCGTTCAGTATGTCGATCAACCGCCGCTGACTAGAGTGTTGAATGCGGAACTGAATCGGATCGGCTCGCGCCACAGCGGCCGCCTCATTGAGCAGGCTCTCCAGAACGAAGTTCTGCTGGCGTTGCCCGGGTGTGCGCATGATATTGCCGCGCAGGCCACCGGAAACCGCGCCGGCACCCAGGTTGGGCATCGTGTACGCTTCCTCCCACCTGAGCCCCACCCTGTCATAAGGCCATTCCGAGGCCACCCCACCACCCGGGGCCGGTGTAAAGCTGGGCATGCCCGCGAGCAGTGCGCCCAGCGGTCGCACGTCATCCATGTGAGGAGAATAAAAGGAATTGCGCACGGCGGTGAGTTGTCCGTCCGCATCTAGCGCAGCGGCAGCGTTCGATACCCAGCCCGGGGACACGCTCGACCATGCCAGATCTTCTTGCAGAGTCCATTGCACCCGCACGGGTTTGCCGGTCAATTGCGACAGGATGACTGCATCAGCCTCCGCGCCGTCTCCGCCAAGAGTCGTGCGGCCAAATTGGCCGGCATGCTCCAACCAGCGCACGACGACCTTTTCGATGGGTACATTCAACATTCCCGCAAGACGTGCGCGCAAGCCTTGCGAATGAGCAGAGTGGGTCCAGACCGTCACACTTGCATCACCGCGCACATCAGCGACGGCGACGAAAGGGCCAATAGGAGCGTGCCTGACATACGGTTGCTCATAGCTCCCGGAGACTGTCTTCGCCGCGCTCGCCAACGAGGTCAGGACAGCTGCCTTGCTGCCCCTGGTATGCGCCGGGGGTCCCCAGTCGTGCTCACGAAGCGCCCTGCTCAGCTGTTCGCTTGCCGGGAGACCGGACCACTCCGTCCAACGCGTAGCGGCTGCCACCGATTGTGCCGCAATGACGGCTTCCCATTCGTCTGGGGAAACCACGGCGACCAGATTGCCCCGGGTCACTATGGAGGCGGTCGGGAATAATGTTTTATCCAGCCCGCCGACGCTGATCAGCGTCGATCCCAGCGTTGCCGGTCGTACGAGGCGGGCGTGCAGCATGCCCGGAAGTTGGACATCGCAACTCCACTGCGTCTTGCCCGTCACCTTGTCAGGAATGCCGGGTACGGGATAGGAGGTTCCGATGATGTTGAATTCGCGCATAGGCTTCATCGGAGGGTCGCCGAGAACGGTGAACCCTTCGAGAGAGCCGATGCCGGCCCACGCCTTCGGATCGGCTCTCGCCGGCTGGCCGCGGACGGGAATTTTCAGATCGAGCTCCTGTCCCGCGAGCAGCTGGCCATAGGTGATTCTGCGTCCCCCGCCAGAGACGACCCCATCGACTACTTCGAGGGCAGAGGTGTCGACGCCGAGCCGGCGAGCAGCCAACTTCAGTAGTGCCTGATAGGCGTAGGCAGCAACCTTGCGGACGTTGCTCATTCCGTACAGGAAGCCGGCGGAATAGCCCCCGTCCGGAGTCTTGTCGGTATCGCCCATCAGGAGTGAGATCGCCTCCGGCCTCATTCTCAGTTCCTCTGCGATCACCTGCGGATAGTAGCCGCTCATTCCGGTTCCGGTCTCCGTGCGGCCGGTGCGAATCAGGGCTGTATTGTCGCTGCGGATCTCCAGCCAGGATGCAAGCATGGCCGGCTCGGTGGACGCGCTGCGGCCACTACCGGCACTCAGGCGACCTGCACAGTAGAGCGAGACGAACAGTGCGCCGCTTCCCGTGAGCAGATCTCGACGGGTGAGGGTAACCGTATCCACTTGCTACTCCCGCATTGCCTTGGCGGCGCGGCGCACAGCATCAATGATGGCAAGGTAGGTGCCACAGCGACACAGGTGCGGTGAAGGCGCCGTGTTGGTGAAAGCGTCCTTGATCTGCGCGATGGAGGGATCAGGATTGCGGCTGAGCAACTGGACCGCCGCGATCATCATTCCGCTTTGGCAGTAACCGCATTGAGGCACCTGTTCGTCGATCCAGGCCTGCTGGACGGGATGTAACGTCGTTGCCGCGGCCGATGGGCCCAAGCCCTTTTGCGCCGCCCACACAGCAGGCAGTCCTTCGATGGTGGTGACCCGTTTGCCCACGGCAAATGAGACCGGCGTGATGCACGCCCGAGCTTCTGCGCCATCGATCAGCACTGCGCAGGCGCCACACTGCGCCATTCCGCAACCCAGTCGCGGGCCGGACAATTTGAGCTGATTGCGCAGTACGAAGATCAGAGGTGTCTCCGGTTTGACCGATACCGGACGGTCGATACCGTTAACAGTTAGGCGCAGATCATCAGCCATGAGCGGGGGGCTTGCGGAGGGCAAGCAGGTCGGGCCGGAACGCCACGACTGATATGCACCACACCGGCGCCGCCAGCGCCCAATTCAGCGTCCATGGCGTGTTGCTGATGCGCACGAACATCGCGATGGATATCGCGGCGGCGGCGGCCAGAGCGATGGCGGGAGTCGGCTTGATACGAATGCTCCGCAGTGCCTGCCTAGCGCCCACGATCATCCAGGGCACGAACAGCAGCAAGGAGACTCTCGGGACGGCCAACTCATGGAACTTCGACTGACAATACAAGCAAGGCAGCGCCGCCAGCATGGCGCTCGCCCAGAACGTCCGCCGCGAAATGAACCCGATCAGGAACCCCACGCTCCAGGAACCGAGGGTGAGCAGCGTCGCGAGGCATGGCAGGAGCACGAGTTGTTCGCGCCCGGCGGGCCCCCAGCCTGCGCACAGCCCGGCTGCGGTGAGCCCCTGATAGGTGCAGCTGACGGAAAACGAGGTCCCTTGCAGCAACAGCGCGCCCGGCAATGACAACCCGAGTGCGGCGAGCCAGGGACGCCAGTGGCTCCACAGGGCTGCCTGCCGGCGCAACAGCAGCCCGAGGATTTCCAGCGTCGCTCGCCAGGAGCTCGCGTGCATTTCCGCAAGGTCACCCAGCAGCGCTTCGCGCTCGTCGCGCTCGAGCAGTCGCGCTGCCATATCCAACACCGCTTCGTCGAGGTTGGGCACGAGCAGACCCCCGGGTTCAGGCCGTAGCCCAGGGGGCACGGCGACTTGCCCGCACGATGGCATCGAAAAACGCGCTGGCTGCCTGGACACCCTTCGGGGTTACGCGGACCATTCTCTTCGAACGGCCCCCTCGTTCAGCGGTGGCACCGCTCATCCGGGTCGTGATCAGGCCTTTCTCCTCCAGGCGATCCAGTGTTGTATAGAGCGCGCCAAGGGAGCACTTGCGCCCTGTGGTTGACTCGATCTCCGCCCGGATCGACACGCCGTAGGCGGCTTCGCCCAGCGTGGCGACCGCGGTGATCAGCAGATATTCGAATTCTCCAAGCAAGCTGGGATTTCCCATCGCATGGCTATTTAAAACACATTGTAGTACTAATGGCGCCTGGCAGCAATAGCGCCGTGCACTCCGGATTTCACGCACGCGTCCCCAGGTAGACAGGCCGTCCACCCGCGGTGCGCATCGCGAGTCACGGCATCGGCGAGCAGCTCGGACTCGCCGGCTTCCAGCGCAGTGAGGGTTTGCCGCACGATCTCTTCCGGCGTGCTCTTCGGCCCGGGAACGTCGAGGGACGGATATGCCTCGAGCAGAGTTCGAAGTTGACTTCGAAGTCAGGCCATGGGTCTAGGCAGTCCGTGTACGAAGTTGGCCTTCGTAATCGCGCTTTCCGAGCGGCACACCCCGGCTGCGGAGGATGTCGTATGCGGTGACGGCGTGGAAATAGAAATTCGGCAACGAAAACGAAAGGATGAGGGTCTCCGAAGTGAACGCTAGCCTGCGCGGGCCGATCTGAAGGTCCAGGTCCTTCCCCGCCCAGCTGTTGACCTCCGCGGGGGTGAATGCCTCCAGTGCCGTTTCCGCCTTGCCGATCATGGCCTGGAGGTCGGCGAAAGGGACCGGCCCGACCAGTGCGGGCGGGGCGAACACGCCGGTCTTCGCGGCCTCCAACCCCCACACGGAATGATGCCACGTGGCTTCGATCTGGAAATGAAACGGCGCCATATCGTCGACGAGTCGAGCATGCACGAAGTCGTCCGGGTCTGCGCAGGTCTCGGCGCAGTGCCTGGCCGCTCGGTCAAGGAAGGCCCGGACGGCTTTCACGGTCTGCAGGAAGGTCGGCACGCTCAGGTCATAGAGTGATATCGCCATCGCCTTCCCCTCGCTTGTATCGGCCTGTGTTGGTGCCGGGCGCATCCTGCGCTGTCGCAGGGCCGGCTTTTCCGACGCGGCGCGCCTTGCTCAAAGCAAGTTGATTCACGATTTTCTCGCCCGAATCACACTTACGGTCAAATACTTCCGCTTGCGTGAATCGCTACCTCGCGCGCTCACCTCTTTGCCGCCGCCGCGGCGCGCTCTGCCTTGAGTTTCGCCGGCGCAACCAACCGCCAGGCGCGCTCGGCCACGTCCATCAATGTCGCGCGTGAGACCTTTTCGAGCCGCAGCAAAATCATCGGATAGTTGGCGTAGTGGTCCGTCAGAAAGAACACTTCCGGCTGTGACTGAAGGAGAATCTCGCGGTCCAGAAATTCGCAGCGGATCGCGAGCGCGCCCTCGGCTTCCGTGCGCCAACGGGAAAGCAACTTTCCTCTGACCTTGATGGCGGCAGTCCCATATGAGGTGGCTTGCTCCGTGCCAGGCAACGCGAGCACCAATTTCAAGTAGCGCTCGTAGCCTTTGGCAGTAGCCGCTGGCAGCTGCCCGGGTTCGAGCCTCAGCGCCTTTTTCTTCGATCCCATGACGCGCGCCTGGCAAGGGGAATTGAGCATTATACGCGTGCAGACTCTTGAACTGTCTGGGAGACCAGGGCTGTCGAGCTACCGTCCAGATCAGAGCGGCTCCTCGAGCGGCCAGACTTCGACGACGCCATGCGCGACAGCGCATGGGACGCGCGACACCTTTTCTATGGCGGCGGCCAGGTCGGGTGCCTCGATGACAGCGAACCCGGCGATCGGCAGGGCGGACGTCATGAATGGGCCCTCAACAGTCTCCGTGCGGGTGGCGTCTGGGTTGCGTACCTGTACGGGAGCGCCCGCGATTCCCATCAGGGCGCCTTCCGAGCGCAACTTTGCGTCCTGCGCGTGGGCAGCTTCCCTGACAGGCCGAGGAGTTCGGTCGTACCCAGCTTGGTCGCCATATCCGATTGTGATGAATTTCGGCATTGTGTGATCTCCTTGAGGGCGGATGGTGCTCTCGCAGCTCGGCAGTGAATGCCTCTTGCATTTACTGGCCCCTGTTTGGTTCCGCGACAGCGGCCCTGAGCGTATACGTGCGAAAGCCAGGTCGGTGCCGGTCAGTCCACTGGTAGCAAAATGCTTGGCTCACACAAAGGACGGGCCTGCGACCTGTATTCCGACAACGGTAATAGATTTCTCTTGAACAAGCACACACGTGAGACGGAACCCTCGCGGCACTCCAAACTCTGAATTGGCCCTGGACGTGCAGAGCTCGTGCCGAAGCTCAGGATTCTGAGCACGTTCAGATCTCACTCTGGCGCTGAAAAAAGCTTGCGATCGAGCTCCCGGGTCACGCATTCCATCGCCCGAGCTGTTGGAGCGCGAAATGCATTAAACGACATGACTGGCGGCCGCAATTTCAATGTCTCTCCTCCTGAAATCGGTATTGTACGACCGCGGCGCCTCGTACTTGTCGGCCAGTGTCATGTCGTAATGCTGCGAGGCCGGTTATCGTGAATCCGTAAACAGGGGGATATTTTCTATGGATTCTCCATCGCTCGATATGAGTGTGAAAGGCCGCCTCGCGCGGCACGCCATTGGCGCGAGCCTGCTCTGTCTCGCCTGTGCAGCCGGCACGGTCCCTGTGCTGGCGCAGACATCCGCCAATGTCACGATCAACCTATCTTCCCGCATAACAAACGTTCCGGCGGAAGGGTATGGAGTTGACTCTTCGGTGTACGACAATGACATGTTGAGCTCCGGGCTCGGCGCATCGCTGAAGTCCGGCGGCTTCAATGCGATCCGCTACCCGGGGGGCTCCTACGCGGACGTGTTCAATTTCATAAGCGGCACCAACCAGACATTGAATGAGGGCTATTTCGCGCCGGGCGACACCTTCAACAACTTCATGAGCACTCTGGTCGCCCCCTCGGGCGCCAAACCTGTGATCACGGTGAACTATGGGTCGAACGTAAACAACAACGGTCCGGCCCTGCCCAGTACGGCTGCCTCCTGGGTGCAGTACGCCAACGTGACCAACCACTATGCGATCAGGTACTGGGAGATCGGCAACGAAGTCGTCGGCAATGGCTACTACGGCACGGGCCTGGACTGGGAATACGACTTGCACGATCTGGACCAGACGCCCGCGGATCGTGTGGGCTACCCGGCGCTGTCGGCCACTGCATACGGCACGAACGCAGCGGCCTTCATCAAGGCAATGAAAGCCGTCGATCCAACGATCAAATGCGGTATCGGCGTTTTCACGCAGAGCTGGTTGAACACCTACGATCGGGACGTGCTCAGCGCTATTTCGAGCGCGCTCAATGGCAGTGGCTATACACTGGATTTCGTGATCTACCACTGGTATCCGTCGGGCACAGATGCTCAGGTTCTGGCGGCGCAGTCGGGAATAGCCGCCCTGGCCGCCCAGTATCGCTCGGATATCCAGAACTACTACACGCTGAGCAACGCGAGCCAGCTGCAGTTTGGCATAACGGAATCGGGCGCGGCGAACGTGGGCGGAATTGTCCCGTATCTCTTCACGGTGGATGACTATCTGACATGGTTCGAGTCGGGCGCCACGAACGTGGAGTACCAGGAACTGCACAGCGGCGTGTACGACAGCTCAACGAGCAATACGGGGTTTGGCCCCTGGTATGGGGTGCAGTTTGCATCGACGATCGCGCGGGTGGGTGACCAGTTGGTCGCCGCCAGCTCGAGCAATTCGTTGCTGCGTGTTCACGGGGTCAAGCGCACGGACGGGCAGGTCGGGGTGCTGCTGATCAACGACGATCCCTCCAACAGCACCACCGTCACGGTCGGGTTTTCGGGCGCCACGTTGGCGACGACCGGCACCCAATACACGTTTGGCAACGCCAATTTTGCCAGCGGCTCCTCGACACCTTCCTCGGGCATCAGCTCGAGATCGATCAGTGGGGTGGGCAGCAGCTTCAACATCACGGTGCCGGCGTATACGACTATCGCAGTGCTGATTCCGCAAAGCTCGACGAACAGCTCAAACTTGATTGCCAACGGTACATATGTGATCGCGAGCAACCACAGCGAACTGGTGCTCGACGATTATGGCTGGAGTACACAGCAAGGAACGCACATCGTCCAGTGGTCCGCCACCGGCGGCACCAACCAGAAGTGGACGCTGACGAACCTGGGCAACAACTACGTCGAGCTGGTGAACGGAACGAGCGGATATGCACTGGACGTATCCGGTGGTTCCACTGCGTCGGGGGGAGCTGTCATCCAGTGGCCGTATCATGGCAGCGCGAACCAGATCTGGAAGGTGGTGAGCAAAGGCAATGGCCTCTACGAGCTGTTGAACCAGAACAGCGGGCTGGCGCTGAGCGTTCCAAGCTTCTCCACGAGCAACGGAACCAACCTGGACCAGGAAACGGTTACCGGTGCCGACAATCAGCTCTGGTCATTCTCGAACTGACGGGTTGAGACATCCGCTCTTGCGGTCCCCGGGGCCGCAAGAGCGGTGTCGAGGCAGAGCGGTGTTGTGGCGGGTCATCAGCGGCGCCATCATTCATTCTTCGCTTGCGCTGGATCCTCTTGCGCCTTCAAGTTCGCCAACGCCTTTTCGACGAAGGCAAGCACTTCCATTTTCTGTGAAACGGCTGGATCGGACCGCGCATCGTCCATCATCGCTGTCAATTTTGGTCTCAGGGCTGTCAGGAGGAGGTACGGCTTACTGCTCTTCAATGCCCGGCCTGTCGCACGAAAGCGCCTTGCAAAATCCATCGCCGCCGCCGTGGTAGCGTCTCCAGATGTCATCAGGGTCTTGGCCTCCTCCAGCAGTTGTTTCATAGACAGTGACTTCACAACCTCGTCGGGCTGACCGGACGTCCATTCCTCGAAGCTAGCCTCGAGGCTGGCTTCCTCTTGCGGCGTAAGATGCTTCGGTTTGAAAGGGGTAAGTATTTCTTTCAACTCTTCGGCAGTTGATTTTTTCGTCATGGCCGTCTCCTGAGTAAGCGTTGCGAGATCATGCATAGAAAGAGCTTCGCCAGAGGCCAGCTTCATTCTGGCTTTCCGGATCAATGTAAGAGCACGGGCAATACGCTCACTGTCCTGGGTCAGAACTCGTTCCTGAACAGCCAGGATGGGGTCCAATGCGTCCTGGCCGACCAGAAGTTCACCAATTTGCCCCAGGGATAAGCCGAGGCGCTTCAGGGCGAGTATCTGGTGCAGGCGAGCGATTTGATCCGGTCCATAAACGCGCCAAGCCGCGCCCGTACTTCCACTGGCGGCACGCAATGGCTTCAGCAGTCCGCGCTGTTCATATAGGCGCAGCGCCTTGATGCTGATACCGAAGCGTTTTGCGGTTTCGGCGGGGCTGAGATGGCTGTCCATGGCTGGCTCATTCTGCGGGTCGTCCCCAGGGGACGGGTCAAACGCTTTTTCAGCTTACCGAGCTATTTTCCTTGCATCAGTGGCCGCCTGGTAGATCTTCGGCCGCAAAACGGTCGTTGCGGATGTCTGCTGCGGGTCGGGGAATTTCGGGACTCGGCCACAGTCACATGTGAGTGCTGCAAGCGGCCTGGGGCTTGATACAGTACGACGATCAACCGAATGAGCGTGAACTGAACCAAACATGGGCAAGTCACCTTCTCGTGCTATGCCGCGACCGCGGAGTTTTCGGTCAGCAAAAGAACTTCGCGCATGGATGGCGAAGGAGCACATCCGAGCCCCTGGTCTACTCCTGCGGATTTACAAGAAAGACTCTGGCGTTCCATCGGTCACGTACGCGGAGGCGCTTGACCAGGCGCTGTGTTTCGGTTGGATCGATGGGCAAAAACTACCGTTTGACGAAAACTCTTGGGTGCAGAAATTTACCCCACGCAGGGCGAAAGGCAGTTGGTCCAAGATAAATGTTGGGCATGTGAATCGGCTCATCCAGGAAGGCCAAATGACACCTGCTGGTCTGAAGGAGGTGGAAGCGGCCAAAACCGATGGGCGCTGGGCTGCTGCGTACGATTCTTCCGCTAACGCAACGGTGCCTCCGGAGTTCGTCAAGGCACTCGCACGTAACGCCAAGGCAAAGCAGTTCTACGCGACACTCAACAAGGCCAATCTGTATTCGATTGCCTACCGGTTGCAGACAGCAAGGCGCCCGGAGACAAAGATCAAGCGCATAAAGCTGATTATCGACATGCTCGCGCGCGGCGATAAATTTCACTGACCGCCCAGGTCCGTGCTTCGAGGCACTGCAATTCGCCGCTCCGCCCTGACCGATTATCCCGAGCTGCTCTCGCTCAGGTGAGGCAGCCGAACGGGCCGCAGTGGGTCGAAAACGGCGCTCAACGGGCCAGCAGCTGCCGTAGATTTCGCTACGCCGGCATGTGCAGTGGAAAAATCATGTGCGATTGTGAATGGCGTAGTACGGCTGGTTACTCCATGTGGAGTTGAAGGGCGGGTGGAGGGTAGCGGCGGAAGCCGTACGCAGCTCGAAGTAGTACTGGAGCGGGTAAAGCGAGTTGGTGTAGTCACCGGGGATAGTGGCGGAGTGCGAGCCGCTGGAATGCTGCATGGGCACGGAGCGCCAGCGTTCACCGTGGTTGACGTGACGATACCAGAGGACTGCGTCGGAGACGGTGGATGGTGTTGAGATGGTGAGGACGAGACCACTTCCAGGATGGAAGAAGTCGGCGGGAGTGTGGTGAGCGTCGACGCTCACGCGGAGAGCGGGCGCGGCCCGGCGGAGAGCATCGGCCGCTGAGGCAGTTTTTGCGGGTGTAGACGCGAAGTATTGTTCGAGGGCTGCGACGTCAGTGTCGATGGCGAGGAGGCGGTCAGCCCAGTTGCCGCGGCGGAACGCAGGCCCGCCGTAGCTGACATCGGCGGCGTAGATCAATTTTGCGCGTGCGGAGAAGTCGGCCCAGGACTG
>Ga0068855_100002884_pt1 | contig 21047 bp, 14 predicted proteins | sample KBSCornC52_FD_66592 | JGI IMG/M metagenome (GOLD analysis project Ga0068855, IMG submission 66592) | Corn rhizosphere microbial communities from Kellogg Biological Station, Michigan, USA - KBS Corn C5-2 | ecosystem: Host-associated > Plants > Roots > Rhizosphere > Soil ...
TCGGTCGTCGCCTCGCGGAACCGGCGCATGCCTTCGGGGCTATCGTGGAACCACCAGGCCGGGCCCAGCCGCAGGCACGGATAGTGCCCGGCGAGCGGCGCCAGTTCGCGGGCATAGACGCTCTCGTCGAGGGTGAAGAGGATCAGCGTCAGGCCGGCTTCGTTGCCATAGCGGTCGAGCAGGGGCTTCAGCGCATCGACATAGCTGGTCCGCGTCGGGATGTCGGCGCCCTTGTCGCGCCCGAACTTGCCGAACAGCGCCGCATTGTGGTTGCGGAAAGAGCCGGGGTGCATCTGCATCACCAGCCCGTCCTCGAGGCTCATCCCCGCCATTTCGGTCAGCATCTGGGCGCGGAACAGCTCGGCCTCGGCGGGCGTGAACCGCCCGCTGGCGACCTTGGCGAACAGGGCCTCGGCCTCGGTGGGAGAGAGGTCTGCCGTCAGCGCGGTGGGATGCCCGTGATCGGTGCTGGTCGCCCCATGCGCGGCGAAGAAGGCGCGGCGCTGGCGGTGGGCGGCGAGATAGCCGGCCCAGGTGTGGCAATCCTCGCCGGTCAGCTCGGAGAAGCGGCCCAGGTTCGCGGCGAAGCCCTCGAATTCGGGGTCGACCACCGGGTCGGGGCGATAGGCGGTGATCACCCGTCCCTGCCACCCGCCCGGTCGCGCGTTCTCCGCCCGGACCGCGGCATGGTGCGTCAGCGGATCGAGCGGGCTTTCGGTCGTCGCGATGACCTCGATGCGATAGCGGTCGTAGAGCGCGCGCGGACGGAAGGCGTCGGTGGCGAGGGCAGCAGTGATGCGATCGTAATAGAGGTCCGAGGTCTCGGGCGCGAGCATCACCTCCAGACCGAAGGCCTCGGCGAAGACCCAGTCCAGCCACATCCGCGAAGGCGTGCCGCGGAACAGGTGCCAGTGATCGGCGAGAATCCGCCAGGCCTGCCGCGGATCGCTTCCCGCGCGGGCAGAACCGATCCCCAGCGATTCCAGGCTCACCCCTTGCGAGTAGAGCATGCGGAAAACGTAGTGGTCGGGCCGCAGCAGCAGGTCGGTGGCATTGCCGAACGGTTCGTTGGTGGCGAACCATTCGGGATCGGTATGCCCGTGCGGCGAGACGATCGGCAGCGCGGCGCAAGTCGCGTAGAGCTCGCGGGCGATGACGCGGACCCCCGGCTCGGCAGGCAGCATGCGATCGGGATGGAGAACCAGCGGACGGGTCATCAAACGTGAACTTTCAGGCGGTTTGTCAACGGCGCGGGAGCGGCGCCCGGCTCAGCGGGTTACCCGGGCAAAGCGGTCGCGCTTGGCGCGGGCGGCCTGGCGGGCCTCCTCGATGGCCTTCTCCTCGGTGGCGAAGAGCAGGCTGTCGAGCACGGCGGACAGGTGGGCGCGCATCGCCGCGCGGGCGGCCACCGGATCGTGGGACTTCAGCGCGTCGAGCACGGCGGTATGCTCGTCCACCACCGGCTTGATGTTGGCCGAGCGCGCCTTCTCGTGGAGCAGCGCCGATTCGGGCGAGACCGCGCGCAGGTCCCACAACCGCTCGATCGCTTCGAGGACCGCCGCATTGCGGGTGGCCCGCGCGATGGCGAGATGGAAGGCGCGGTCGGCCTTCTCGGTGCCGTGCGGATTGGCGTTCTCGCGCTCGATCTCCTCGACCAGTTCGGCGAGCTCGGCGAGCTCCGCGTCGCTGACCTGCGTCGCGGCCAGCGCCGCCGCCTCGGCCTCGAACAGCAGCCGGGCCTCGGTCAGCTCGATCGCCGAAATGTTGAAGCCGGGGATGTCGTTCTTGCCCGGCAGCCGCTTTACATAGGCGCCCGAACCGACCCGCACTTCGACCAGCCCCTGGACTTCGAGCGCGATCATCGCCTCGCGCACGGTCGGGCGCGACACCGCATAGTGCATCGACAACTCGCGCTCGGCCGGAAGCCGGTCGCCCACGGCGAAGCGGCCGCTCGCCAGTTCGGCGATCAGGCGGCGGGCAAGGTCCTGGTAAAGCCGGTCCTGGGAAGCACGGTCGGCACGGTCAGCGGCAATCTCGTTCACGTGAGGCACTCCAAAAATGGCCTTACCACTTTATTGAAACTTGACAGGCCAGATGCAAATGGTCAAGAACCTTCCTCATCCTAGCAGACCAATTCGGAACCTTCCCGATGAAAATTACCTCCGCCCGCGTCATCGTCACCTGCCCGGGGCGCAATTTCGTCACGCTGAAGATCGAGACCGACCAAGGCGTCTATGGAATCGGCGACGCGACCCTCAACGGTCGCGAGAAGGCGGTCGTGTCCTATCTCGAGGATCACGTGGTTCCCTGCCTGATCGGCATGGACCCGCGCAATTCCGAGGATATCTGGCAATATCTCTATCGCGGCGCCTACTGGCGGCGCGGCCCCGTCACCATGCGCGCGATCGCCGCGGTGGACGTGGCGCTGTGGGACATCAAGGCCAAGATGGCGGGCATGCCGCTCTACCAGTTGCTTGGCGGGCGCAGCCGCGACGGGGTGATGGTCTATGGCCATGCCAACGGCGGCGACATCGCCGAGACGGTCGAAGCCGTCGGCATGTATATCGACATGGGCTACAAGGCGATCCGCGCCCAGGCTGGCGTGCCCGGCGTGAAGGACGCCTATGGCGTGGGCCGCGGCAAGCTCTACTACGAGCCGGCCGATGCCGCCCTCCCCTCGGTCACCGGCTGGGATACGCGCAAGGCGCTGAACTTCGTGCCGAAGCTGTTCGAGGAACTGCGCAAGACCTACGGCTTCGATCACCACCTGCTGCATGACGGACACCACCGCTACACCCCGCAGGAAGCCGCCAATCTCGGCAAGATGCTCGATCCCTACCAGCTGTTCTGGCTGGAGGACGTGACCCCGGCCGAGAACCAGGAAGCCTTCAAGCTGATCCGCCAGCACACGGTCACGCCGCTGGCCGTCGGCGAGATCTTCAACACGATCTGGGACGCCAAGGACCTGATCCAGAACCAGCTGATCGACTATATCCGCGCAACCGTGGTCGGTGCCGGCGGCATCACCCACCTGCGCCGCATCGCCGATCTCGCCAGCCTCTACCAGATCCGCACCGGCTGCCACGGTGCGACCGACCTCTCGCCCGTGACCATGGGCGCGGCGCTCCATTTCGATACCTGGGTGCCCAACTTCGGCATCCAGGAATACATGCGCCACACCGAGGAGACCGACGCGGTCTTCCCGCACGACTATCGCTTTGAGAAGGGCGAGCTGTTCGTCGGCGACACCCCCGGCCATGGTGTCGACATCGACGAGGCCCTGGCCGCGAAGTACCCCTACAAGCCTGCCTACCTCCCGGTCGCGCGGCTGGAAGACGGAACTATGTGGAACTGGTAAGGCCAAAATAGGCCAGCCATCACCGGAACGCGGAAGAGGATAGCTGACATGACCTGGCGCTCGGCGCGTGTGCGCATCCTCGCGCTGGTGATGGTGGGAACCGTCATCAACTACATCGCCCGCAACTCGCTCGGCGCGCTGGCTCCCCAGCTCAAGCACGACCTGGCGATCACCACCGAGCAGTATTCCTACGTCGTCGGCGCCTTCCAGCTCGCCTACACGGTGATGCAGCCGATCGGCGGCATGCTGATCGACCGGATCGGGCTCACCGCGGGCTTCGCGCTGTTCGCGGTCGCTTGGTCGCTCGCCAACATGGCGCATGGCTTTGCCCGCGGGTGGCTGTCGCTGGCGGCGTTCCGCGGCCTGCTCGGCGTGGCCGAATCGGTCGTCATCCCCTCGGGGATGAAGACCATCGGCGAATGGTTCCCCGACCGCGAACGCTCGATCGCCACCGGCTGGTTCAACGCCGGAACGGCGCTGGGCGCGGTGATCGCCCCGGTCCTCGCCGCCCTCCTCGCCCGCAATTACGGCTGGCAGGCGGCGTTCATGGTGACCGGCGCGATCGGCCTCGTCTTCGCCGCCGCATGGTTCCGCTTCTACCGCTCGCCCGACCGCGCAAGCTATGTCACGCCCGAGGAACTGGCGGAAATCCACGAAGGCCAGCGCCCGGTCGAGGTTTCTGCGACGACCATCGGCCAGGTCGTCTCCACCGGCCGGTTCTGGGCGATCGCGGTGCCGCGCTTCCTCGCCGAACCGGCCTGGCAGACCTTCTCGTTCTGGGTCCCGCTCTATTTCGCCAAGGAGCGCGGCTGGGACCTCACCCAGATCGCCATGTTCGCCTGGGTGCCGTTCCTCGCGGCCGATGCCGGCGGCATCCTCGGCGGCTATTTCGCCCCCTGGCTCCAGCGCACCGGCCGGGTCACGCTCGAAGGCTCGCGCATCGCCGGGGTCTGCCTCGGGGCGGTGCTGATGATTGCGCCGGGCTGCGTCGGCCTCGTCGCCAGCCCATACTGGGCGATAGCCCTCCTCGGCGTGGGTGGCTTCGCGCACCAGTGGATCTCGGTCCTGATCAATACGCTTTCCGCCGACGTCTTCCCCAAGAGCGACATCGCCAAGGCCAATGGCCTCGTCGGCATGGCCGGGTGGACCGGGGGCCTGCTGTTCTCGCTCGCCATCGGCCAGCTGGCCGACCGCATCGGCTTTGCCCCCTTGTTCGCCTGCCTCGGCGCCTTCGACCTGCTCGGCGCGGTCTGGCTCGTCGCCTTCCGCCGCCGCCTGGCGGTGAGCCCCGCCTGATGACCCGCCGCGCCACGCTGTCCGCCCCGCCGCGCTTCTCCCTGGGCGAACGGGATGGGCCGCGCATTACCTTGATCAGCGACACGAAGGCCGTCGCCCACCTGTTCGTGCTCGAGGAAGACGTGATCCGCATCCTGCTCCTCGCCGAGGGCCAGGTCACCTCCCCGCCAAGCTGGGCCGTCGCCCCCGGCGCGGAAGACCTCGCCGAACCGGGCCGCGACCGCATGGACGCGAGCGGCTTCTCGGCCCCGCCGTTCACGCTGGAGGAAGGCGCGGAGACCATCACCCTCACCACCAAGCGCCTGCGCCTCACCTTGGCCCGCACCGGCCTCAACTGCCGCTGGGAGCAGCAGGGCCCCGCCGGCTGGCAGCCCATGGCCGAGGACCGCCCGACCCAGCCCTACAACTTCGGCTGGTGGGGCGAGGGCGCCTGCCACTACCTGCGCCGCCATCCGGGCGAGCGCTACTATGGCCTCGGCGAGCGCTCCGGCCCGATGGACCGGGCCAAGCGCCGCCTGCGCCTCACCAACATCGACTGCATGGGCTATGACGCCGAGCGCGACGATCCGCTCTATAAGTCGATCCCCTGGGTGCTGACTGTCGATGCCGGGGGCGCGGCCTACGGCACCTTCTACGATACCCTCGCCGATCCGGTGTTCGACTTCGGCCTCGAACACTCGAACTACCACCTGCCATACCGCTACATGCGCGCCGCCTCCGGCGATCTCGATTACTACATGATCGCCGGGCCGGATGCCGCCGCGGTCACCCGCCGGTTCACCTGGCTGACCGGCCGCCCGGCCCTGATGCCGCGCTGGTCGCTCGGCTATTCCGGCTCGACCATGACCTATACCGATGCGCCGAACGCCCAGGAGCGGATGGCCGAATTCATCGCCGGGCTGGAACGGCACGACCTGCCGTGCACCTCGTTCCACCTCTCCTCCGGCTACACTTCGATCGGCGACAAGCGCTACGTGTTCCACTGGAACCGCGACAAGTTCCCCGATCCGGCGGGCTTCGTCGCCTCCTATGGCGCGGCAGGCCTGGACCTGGTCCCGAACATCAAGCCCGCGCTGCTGCTCTCGCATCCGCGCTATGCCGAGCTGGCGGCCAACGGCTGGTTCGTCAGCGATGCCGATGGCAGGCCGGTCGAGTGCCTGTTCTGGGACGAACTGGGCTCCTACCTCGATTTCACCCAGCCGGGAGCCGCCGCCTGGTGGCGCGAACAGGTCACCGAACAACTGCTCGCCCAGGGCATGCGCGCAACCTGGAACGACAACAACGAATACGAGATCTGGGACCCCACCGCCCGCTTCGCCGGCTTCGGCCAGCCGCGTCCCGCTGCGGGTGACCGCCCGGCCCAGACCCTGCTGATGATGCGCGCCTCGCGCGCCGCCCAGCTCGCCCACCGCCCGGACGAGCGGCCTTACCTCGTCACCCGCAGCGGCATGGCCGGGCTTCAGCGCTATGCCCAGACCTGGTCGGGCGACAACTTCACCGCGTGGACGACCCTGCGGTTCAACCAGAAGATGGCGCTGGGCCTCGCATTGTCGGGAGTGTCCAATACCGGGCACGACATCGGCGGCTTTGCCGGCCCCGCGCCGGAGCCGGAGCTGCTGCTGCGCTGGGTCCAGCTCGGCATCGCGCTCCCGCGCTTCTCGATCCATTCGTGGAACACCGACGGCACGGTGAACGAGCCCTGGATGTACCCGGAGATCACCCCGCAGATCGCGGAGCTGCTGCGCCTGCGGCAGGGCCTGGTCCCGCTGCTCCACGACCTGCTCTGGCGCCACCATGCGCACTACGAGCCCGTCAGCCGCCCGGTCTGGCTGGACTTCCCCGAAGACCCCGCCGCATGGGACGACGGCGACACCTACCTGCTCGGCCGCGACCTGCTCGTCGCCCCGGCGATGGACCCGGGCGTCACCACGTTGCGCGCCCATCTGCCCGGTCCCGCGCGGTGGATCGACCTGCGCGATGGCCGCGCCTATGCCGGCGGCGAGACGCACGACCTGCCCGCCCCGCTCGAGGGACTGCCGCCCTTGCTCGCCCGCGAAGGCTCGGCCCTGCTGGTCGACAAGGCGCCCGCCGGCTTCGCGCTGAAAGCGCCTGAGCCAACGGTCCTGCTCCATCCCGCTGCGGGAGACAGCTGGCTCGACTGGACCGGCTTCGACGAAACAGGCGAAGGCTGGCCCGATCCCGCGCAGCCGCCGCTCTGGCAGCTCGCAATGACCACCACCGCCGATGCGATCGCGATCGTTGCTGCCTGGGCGGGCCCCGGCCCGGCGCCTGCCCCTGCCCTCACGCTGGCCCTTCCAGCAACGGAAACCCGCCTGCTGACCCTCAACGGTCGCCCGGCCGAACTGCGCTCCACCACGGTGCTCGGCCTCGAGCGCCGCGTCTGCACCTTCCGCCCCTGAGGCGCAGAAAAAAGGGCCGGCGGTTGCAAGCAGCCGCCGGCCCAGTGGGGTGGAGAGGGTAATCGGTATCAGCGCTTGGCCGAGGTCAGCCCCATGTCCTTCAGCCAAAGCGCGAACTGGTCGAACCATGCATCGCTGGTCGTGCCGCGCTGCTGCGAGGCGAAGCCGTGGCCGCCTGCCGAATAGAGGTGCAGCTCGACCGGGCTCCCCGCCTGCCGCCAGGCGTGGATCAGACTGAGGTCCTGACCCTTGAAGAAGCGGTCGTCGGCGGCGATTGCGGAGAAAAGCGGCGGGGCGTGCGGGGGAACGTCGGTGCCCGCGGTCGGCCCATAGACCATGCCGACGAAGTCCGGTCGCGCATCGGGCGCATTGGCCTGGGTCGCGGCAAGCACGGTCATGGCCCCGGCGGAAAAGCCGAGAATCCCGATCCTCGCCGGATCGACGTGCCACGCGGCCGCGCGGCCCCGCACCATGCGGATCGCCGCTTGCGTATCGGCCACGGCCAGCGGCAGCATGTTCAGCGGGACCTTCTCGCCGTGCATGAAGGTCGCCGTGATCGCCGCCTTGAACCCGGCGAAGCTGTCCGCCGCCGGCGCCGTGCGGTACTTGACGATGAACACGCGCACTCCCTGCCGATCCAGCCGGCGGGCGACGTCGAAGCCCTCGTTGTCCATGGCAAGGTATTGGAAGCCCCCGCCCGGAACCAGCAGCACGGCAGGCGCGGTGCGGGTCTTCGGCAGGGTCGAGGGCCAGGGCAGCAGCTGCGGGCGGCTGACGTTATAGACCATCCGCTGGCGCGGATCCTGCCGCGCCCAGGCCTCGTGCCCGGGATTGCCGCTGGCGGCGCTCACCGGCAGGTCGACCGCGCCCGGCTGGACCGGCGTCGCCACCGGCTCCACGCCCAGCACCCAGTCGCCCGGAACGGCGCGGGCCGGCCCGGCGAGGGCAAGGCCGGCGGCCAGCAGGGCAAGCTTCAGCTTCACTTCGCCTTCTCTCCCGCCTTGCGGGCATACCATTCAGCCAGGACCGAGAACGCCAGCTTGCGCTCGCCGGTTTCCGAGATCAGCCCCTTGCGGTTCCAACCCTGCTGGAAGTCGGGATTCTGCCGGATCGGCGCGCGGAAGTCCTTGAGGATCCACGGCGACGTGCCGCGCAGGGTGGGGAGGCGCTCGGCCATGGCGAGGGTCTGGCGGTAGAACTCGGCCTGGAACTCCTCGGAGAACTTCTGCGGATGATCGGGGTCATGGAACCCCGCCTTGGCGTCGGCCCCGAACTCGGAGAAGACCAGCGGCTTGTCCGAGGGCACGTGCCACACGCTATTGGGCAGGACGGCCAGATCGTCGGGCGTGTACCAGCCGTTGTAGGTGTTGATCGCCAGGACATCGAGGTCCTCCGCCAGCGGATCGGCCATGGTCATGCTCGGCGGACCCGCCACCTTGTCGCGCTCCACCAGCAGGGCCGCGCTGACGAGGCGCGTGTCGTCGAGCTTGCGCACGTCGGCGATGAGCGTGCGCAGGAAGGCGTTGCGCGCCTCGCTCACCGGGGTCTCGTTGGACACGCTCCAGATCGCGACTGCAGCGCGGTTGCGATCGCGAAGCACGTTCTCCGCAACCATGTTGCGCGCGGCGGCGAGCGTATCGGGATTGGTCCAGGCGACCATCCAGTAGACCGGCACCTCGCTCCACACCAGCAGGCCGAGCTCGTCGGCCGTGCGGGTCATCACCTCGGAATGGGGATAGTGCGACAGGCGCACGTAGTTGCCGTGGAGCCCGTCCTTGATCTCGCCGAGCAGCCGCCGCGCCGCCTCGGGCGTGATCTGGCGGGCGGGATTGGCGGAAATCTCCTCCTCGTGCATCGAGATCCCGCGCAGGAAAATCGGCTTGCCGTTGAGCAGGATCTCCGCCCCGCGCCGCTCGATCGTGCGGAAGCCGATCCGGTCGCGCCAGCGATCCTCGCCGGCCGCAATCGCCACGTCATAAAGCTGCGGCCGCTCGGGTGACCAGCGGACCAGCGCGCGCGGCGCGGCCATGGTGGCGCGCCAGTTGCCCGCGGCATCGGTCTTACCAGCAAGCGTGAGCTTGAGCCCGGGGATCTCAAGCCGCACCGGCAGGCCCGCCGCAGAGGCGCCATCGACGCGGGCGTCAATTGCCAGCTTGCCCTCGCGCGTCAGCCGCACCCAGGCGTTGTCGACATAGGTATCGGCGGTGTGGACCAGTCGGACGGGACGGGTGACGCCGCCGTAGTTCTCCCAGTCGGTAACCGGCGGGGGGACCGATTCGGCGTGAGACACGCTGTCGACGCCGATGGTTACCTGGTTGTCGCCATCGCGCAGCAACTTGGTCACGTCAAAGGCGAACGGGGTGAAGCCGCCCTCGTGCCTGCCCACTGGCTGGCCGTTGACGAAGACCAGCGTCTGGTAATTGGCCGCGCCGAACCGCAGGAAATAGCGGCCCTTGCGCCCGGCGGGCAGGTCGAAGTGGCGCTGGTACCAGACGAGGCCCTGATAGTGCCGCATCTCCGGCCGCTCGGCGAGCCACGAGCCGGGCAGGGTCACCGTCGGCGCGTGGAGCATGTCGAATTCGAACAGGGCCCGGCTGTCCTCGGCCATGGCCTTGCGGGTGTCGATATCGCGCCAGCGCTGCTGCCTCGGATCGGGCGGTGCGCCATGGAAGCCGGAGAGGCCCGAACGGTAGGGATCGATCGAGAAGTGCCACGCCCCGGAAAGATCGGTCCCCTCGCGCATATCGGCGGAGACCAGCAGCGGTTCGGTTTGCGCCGTGGCCATGGGCAGGCTGGCAACGAAGCCGTTGTCCTCGGCGGCGGCCGGCCGGGCCGATATCGACAGGAGGCCCGCGACCAGGGCGAACCGCAGAACCTTGCGCATCATATCTCCCGCTATTCCTATGGCCGAAGCAAAAAGGCCGGGCAGGTCATCCCCGCCCGGCCCCTTGCCGATCAGAAGCTCAGGCTGGCCCGAACCCCGCCATAACGGCGGAAGTCACGCGGCAGCACCGCCTGGGTGGCAATATTGCTGCCCCAGTTGCCGGCCGAGTTGACCAGCGACGGGAAGTACTGCCGGTCGAGCAGGTTGTTGACGAAGGCGGTCACCTCCCACTTGCGGTCCTCGTCGCGCAGGCCGAGGCCGACGTTGACGATGGTGTAGTGGGTTTGGAAGGTCTCCGGGTCACGCAGGGTGTAGTTCTGCGCGCTGGTGTACTGCACGTTGGCCTGGGCCACGCCGCGCAGGGATCCGCCCAGCGACGGCGCATATTCCATGCCCGCCGTCCACTTCCACTTCGGCGCCTGGATCGCACGGGCCCCGGTCATGTCCTGGTAGGAGGGCGAACCGGCGACGCAGCCCTGCGCCGCGGTCTGCAGCGGATAGCACTGGGCGCGGGCGTAGGAGGTGTACTTCGCATCGAGGTAGGTCAGCGAGCCGTTGAGCGAGAGGTCGCCGAAGCGGCCCATCGCATCGACTTCCACGCCCTGAGTCTTCAGCCCGCCCACGTTGGTCAGGCGGAAGTTGTTGGTCCCGCCGACGACCTCGATGGTCTGAGCCTGGAGGTCCTTGTAGTCGGTGTTGAAGTAGGTGACGTTGAAGGTCACCCGGCGGTCGAACAACTGGGTGCGGATGCCGATCTCGCGGTCCTTCGAGGTTTCCGGGCGGATCGGGCCGGCGGCGGCGCGGGCGGCGTTGAAGCCCGTGGTCAGGTCGAAGGTCTGGCCCTTGTAGCCGGTGGCATAGGTCGCGAACACGTTCACCGTCGGGGTGAACTCGTAGCGCAGGCTCGCCTTCCACGTGCCGGCCGTGTCGCTGGCGCTGCCGGCGAAGTCTTGCGAGCCGACCGCGGCGCGGTTGTCATGGAAGGTGTAGGACACCTTCTCGTTCTGCACGCGACCGCCGCCGGTGAGGGTGGCGTGCGGCATGAACTCCCAGTCCGCCTGGACGAAGCCGGAAACCTGAGTCGACTTCGACGTCGCAAACCAGTCGGCCTGCGAGAAGTAGGGCCCGCGCAGGAACGGCCGCTCGAACGAAACGTGGCCGACATAGGCGCCCAGAGTATAGCGGAACGGCTTGTCGCTCGGCGAGAGCAGGCGCAGCTCCTGCGTGAACAGCGACGACTTGAATGCGCCGACCTGGATGTTGTTGCCGAAGTTGGTGGCCGAGGCGGTCGAGGTGTCGTCCTGGTCGAGGTAGTCGTCCAGGCGGAACTTGTCGTAGGAGGTGATCGAGATCAGCGTGTGCTCGCCGATCCCGAATTCGCCGCGCAGGTTGCCCCCGCCGCCCTGGTACTTGGTGCGCGAATCGTAGTTGTTGCTGATGTCCTGATTGGTCAGGCTCACGTTCACGCCGGGCATGGTCGCCGCCGGGGTCAGCCCGGCCGAGCCGCGCAGCAGGGCATTGGCGCCCATGCGGATGAACGGACGGCCAACCGTCGAGTTGCCGTTGAGGTAGTTCAGCGACAACGTGATCTTGGCGTCGGCGCTCGGCTCCCAGCGCAGCTTGGCGCGGGTGCTGAAGGCTTCGCGGCCGTTGACCTTCTTGCCGTTGAACAGGTTGTGGACGTTGCCGTCCCACTTCGAATAGCTCGCCGAGAAGACGTAACCGAGGCTATTGCCGGCCGGGCCGGACACGCTGAAGTTGGCGCCATATTCCTGGTCGGTGGTGACCAGCGCGTTGGCGCGGACCTTGAGGACGTCGGTCGGATTGCGGGTGATGATGTTGATCAGGCCGGCCGAGGCGCTCTTGCCGTAGAGGGTCGACTGGGGCCCGCGCAGGACCTCGATCCGCTCCACGTCGGGCAGGTCGGTGAAGGCGCGGGCCTGGAAGGCCAGCGGCACTTCGTCGACCAGCACGGCCACGCTCGGCTCGACGCCGATGCCGAAGGCGAAGGTGCCGACGCCGCGCAGCGAGATGTTGGCGTTGACCGGGTGCTCGGCCGGGCGAACCGTCAGCGAGGGAGCCACCTTGCCGAGGTCCTGGAACTGGGTCACGCCCGCAGCCTTGAGCGCGGTCGGCGCGACGACCGAGACGGCCAGCGGGACGTTCTGCACGTTCTCCGCACGCTTCTGGGCGGTGACGATGATTTCGCTGCCGGCCGCGGCATCGGTGCCGGCGGTATCCGCCGCAGCGGCCTGAGGCGCGGCGTCCTGCGCCAGCGCGGGCTGGGTAAGCGCGATCGCGGCGGCAAGCGCGCCGAGGCCAACGGTGTTACGGAACGTGAGCATTATCCTTCCCCTACGACTGACCCAATTTGCTTGGTCACCCCGCCATAGTCACTGGTCAGACCAAATGCAACCAGTTTTCGCTTATTGGTCTCACAAGCGGCCAAGAGATGCCTTAGCACCTTGCCCCAGGCCGATTGCTCTCAGGAAATCAGTGACTAATGAAGCTATTGGAAACCCTATGTCTTCTTGCGAGGAATCGGTAAGTCAGCGTGTGGACCGGGCAAGTGCAGGTGGGACGCGAGGTCTGCGAACATGTTTCCACGCGCAAGCGCCCGCCAGAAGAGCGGAATGAGCCGTGGGACATTGACACCAGTAGCCAATCACCATAACTGGCCTTACCAATAAGAATGCAATCAAACGAGAGGAATATCGTGGCCGCCCTTCGCACTGTCCGCGCTGCGCTTTATGCGTGCACCGCCGCTCTCGCCCTGCCCGCCGCGGCCGAAGCCCGCACACCCACGCCCGCGCCGGCCCCCGTCGCCGCACCCACACCGGCCGCCCCGGCGCCTTTGCCTTGGATGAGCCCGGAGGTGGTGGCCGAGCAGGCTGCCGCCGCCAACGATTCGGCGCGCGAGGCCGTCGCCAACCGCCGCGCCCGCCTCCTCGTCGCCGCGATGAACCTGCCGCAGAAGCTCCAGCAGCTCACCGGCGCGAAGCCCGAGCTCCTGCCGGAGCTGCCGCAGTGTTTCGGCGGGCGCCATGTCAGCGCGATCCCCGAGCTGCAGATCCCCACCTTTCGCATCACCAACGGCCCGGTCGGCCTCGGCCAGAACGACTGCGTCTCCCCCGAGGTCGCCAAGACCCTGTTGACCGTTCCCGGCTTCGGCCAGATCTCGGCCGCCTACGGCCACCCCAGTTCGGCCCACGCCACGGCCCTGCCGTCGGCCACCGGCGTCGCCGCCTCGTTCGACCCAGCGGTCGCCGCGCAGTTCGGCGAAGTCATCGCCACCGAGATGAACCAGCTCGGCCTCCACGTGTTCGAGGCCCCCGGCGTCAACCTCGCCCGCCTGCCGATCCTCGGCCGCAACTTCGAGTATTTCGGCGAGGACCCGTTCCTTGCCGGCACCATGGCCGTGGCCGAGATCCGCGCGATCCAGGCACGCGGCCTGATCGCCATGGTCAAGCACTACGTCGCCAACGAGCAGGAGACCAACCGCACCCAGATCCAGGAAACGGTCGACCACCAGGTCCTGCGCGAGCTCTACCTGCTACCCTTCGAGATGGCGGTGAAGGACGGCAAGGTCGCCGCCGTCATGTGCTCGTACAACTACCTCAACGGCCAGTCCGCCTGCGAGAACCGCGAGACGCTCTCCGACATCCTGCGCGGCGAATGGCACTTCACCGGCTACGTCCAGTCCGACTTCTTCGCCACCAAGAGCACCGTCGCCACCCTCGCCAACGGCCTCGACCACGAGATGCCCCTGCCGATCCACTGGGCCCCGGCCAAGGTCCAGGCCGCGCTCGACAGCGGGGCGCTGACCGAGGCCCAGATCGACACCGCGCTCGAGCGCCGCTTCACCCAGATGTTCCGCGCCGGCATCTTCGACCGGCCGGTGGTGCACAAGCCGATCGACTTCGCCGCCGGCGGCCGCTCCGCCCGGGCGATCGGCGCGCGCTCCGCCGTGCTCCTGCAGAACAACGGCGCCCTGCCGCTCAACCCCGCGCTCAAGTCGCTGGTCCTCGTCGGCAAGGCCAGCCAGGTCTATGCCCAGCAGGCCGTGGCCGGCGGCGCCGTGGTCGGCGAGCCGATGGGCGCCGGGGGCGGCAGTTCCGACGTGGTGCCCGATTACACCGTCACCCCGCTGGACGGCCTGCGCCAGGCGCTGTCGGCCGGCGGCAAGGTCCAGATCGTGCTGTTCGACGACGACAACCGCACCGCCACCATCGACGGCCGTCAGGCAACCTTCGCCGATGCCCTCGCCCTCGCCGGCAAGGCCGAGGCAGTGGTTATGATGGCCGGCACGGTCGCCGAGGAAGGGGCCGACCGGGCGACCTTCACCGATCGGAGCGGCCAGCAGCTCGCCGAGCCAGCCGCCGCGGGCAGCAGCCTCGATTGGTACGCCCACCGCTCGAACCAGACCGCCACCGCAAGCGGCGACAACGCGGTGAAGAACAGTCGCACCACCGAAATGCTCGCCGCCCTGATGGCCGCGCGCTCCACCTCCGGGCGCAGCATGGCGGCGAAATCGGTGCTGGTGCTCAAGGACAACGCCGGCCCCGCGCTGCCCGCCGCCCTCGTCGGCCCGCGCGGGCCCGCCATCGTCGAAGCCTGGTTCCCCGGGCAAGAAGACGGCAACATCGTCGCCGATGTCCTGTTCGGCCGCACCAATCCCTCGGGCAAGCTGCCGGTGACCATGCCGCTGGCGGGCAAGGGTTTCCTCGACCGGATCACGCCCACCCAATTCCCCGGCGTCCCCGGCGCCGACGGCAAGTCGCAGACCGTGACCTATTCCGAAGGCCTGGCGATCGGCTATCACTGGTATGACGCCAATGCGTCGGGACACTGCGCCGAGGTCTCCGGCCGGAACCCATGCATCGCATTCCCCTTCGGCCACGGGCTGTCCTACACCACCTTCGCGGTGGGCAAGCCCCGCCTCAGCGGCGATCCTGCCTCCGGCAAGTGGACCGCCACCGCGCAGGTGACCAACACCGGCAAGCGCGCCGGAGCGCAGGTGGTCCAGGCCTATGTCACCCTGCCCGCCGCTCCGGGCGCCATGCAACCGCCCCGGCGCCTGATCGGCTTCAGCCGCATCGAGCTCGCCCCCGGCAGCTCGGGCGAAGTGTCGATCGCGATCGACGCCGCCGCCAGCAATCACCCGCTGTCGGTCTGGAGCGAGGCCGAGCACAAGTGGGTTGTCCCCGCGGGCGCATTCAAGGTCTGGGTCGGCACATCATCCTCCCCCCGCGAACTCGCCCTCGCGGGCACTTTCTCCCGCTAAGGGTGGCCGGCCAGCTTGCGAGACGATGAAGGTGCAGCCCTGCCGATAGGAAAACCTTGCCCGCTCGGTGCATTTGGTCTGACTGCGTCATCAAAGTCATTGCACTGGCTGCAAGCTTCATGCTCGAACCTGAACCCGAACCTGGGATCGCCCGGCAGCCAAGCCGAATGAGTTCGCGGCAAGACTGAGCGGGATGACCTGAGCATGCCTACGCCTGATGTCGGACGTCACATTGGCCCAGCAGACCAGGCAGTCACGCCCGGCCGTCGGCGGGCAATCGTGACGGGCGGAAGCAGCGGAATCGGCGAGGCCATTGCCCGCCGACTTGCCGCCGACGGTGCGCAGGTCATGCTCGTGGCGCGCTCACGAGCCGGACTTGATGCGGTCGCCGCCGACATCAACGCAAGCGGCGGCACGGCACACCCTTGCGCGGTCGATCTCGCGCAGCCCGGGTCTGCCGATCAGGTGGTCAAGGCTGCCATCGACGCCATGGGCGCCATCGACCTCCTGGTGAACTGCGCCAGCCTCACCCACAATGTCGATTTCTTCGAGGTCACCGACGAACAGTGGCAGGATGCCTTCGCGGTCAAGGTGTTTGCCGCGATCCGCCTGTGCCGCGCCGCCTGGCCGAACCTGAGGGACAGCCAAGGCTCGATCGTCAACATCGCCGGCACCGGCGCGCGCACCCCAACCCCCACCAGCGCAGTCTCGGCCGCGACAAGCTCGTCATTGCTGGCGATCACCAAGCTCCTCGCCACCTCCGGGATCGCCGACGGGATCCAGGTCAATGCCATCAACCCCGGCATGATCAGCACCCCGCGAATTCAGCGAACCATGGGCGGCGCTGACGAGGCCGCCAGCCACGCCGAGGTCGAGGCTCGCCTCAACGCCCGGGCGCGGTCGAAGGGTGCGATCCGCGCCGGGACGCCGGAGGACGTCGCCTCGCTGGTCGCCTATATCATTTCGCCCGCGGGCAGCCTGCTGCAGGGGGCGATCATCGATCTGGACGGCGGCGCCACCAAGGGCATCTAGGTACGGCAATCCGACCAAAAACATGGCGCGGCCTGCAGCACCCTGGCCAATTGCCAGAGTCGCGCTCGCTGGCCGCTACTTCGACGATCCGCCGTGCCGTCTGGCATTTCTGGTAGTCGCGCCGGGCCGGGCGAGGCCCTATTCAGGCGCCCGTGAGGGTGGCTTGAACCGGCATATCCCATCCCCAGCTGCACGGCGTGGCCCCGAGTTTTGTGGCCACGTTTCGGCGTGACGAGGCCGGGGCACCCGGCAAAGGAGTGAGCAACAGATGCTGAAACCTGGAAGTCGCCTGAAGAGTGCGACCTGCGACACGGAAGTCATGGTCATCCGGTGCGATGCCGACGCGATCGAGTGCGGCGGCGTACCGATGGGCGAGGCCAGGCCGGCGGATCCGGTCGCGATGGATCCCGCCCACGCCGCCGGCACGTTGACGGGCAAGCGCTACATCAACAGCGACGGCACCTGCGAGCTGCTGTGCGTGAAGGCCGGCCGCGGGTCGCTGTCGATCGGCGGACATGCGCTGGCCGTGAAGGAAGCCAAGCCGCTTCCCGCTTCGGACTGATCGAGCCCGCACCATGAAAATATCCCTGCTGCTCGAAATGGCTGCCGATGCCGCGCCCGACCGGGTCGCGCTGGTCTGCAATGGGCAACGTTGGACCTATGCGGAATTGCTCGATACGGCGCGGCGTGCGGCCACCCTGATCCGGGAAAGCGGGGTGAAATACGTCTCGCTGCTCGACGAATCGAGCGAAGCGGCCGTGATCGCGCTGTTCGGTGCGGCGATCGCCGGGGTGCCATATTGCCCGCTCAATTACCGCTTGGCCGACGCCGACCTGTCCGCCCTGCTCGGGCGCATCTCGCCCGCCCTGATCGTCGGCGACAGCAAGAGGGTGGCGCGCATTGCCGCTGCGCAAGGGCACAGGGCCTGTTCGCGCGAGCAGTTCGTGGCCCTCTCGCGCGAAGCCGCCGCCAGTTCCGAGGACGAGAGCAGCGACGAAGACGCGAGCGTGGCGGTGCAACTGTTCACCAGCGGCACGACGGCCGCGCCCAAAGCGGCGATCCTGCGCCACGCCAACCTCTTGGGCTATATTCTCAACTCGGTCGAATTCGCCGCGGCCGGTGAGGACGAAGCCTCGCTGGTCGTGGTCCCGCCCTATCATATCGCCGGCATTTCCGCGCTGATGAGCTCGATCTATGCGGGGCGGCGCATCGTCCTGCTGCCCGCCTTCTCTCCGGCAGAATGGCTGTCGCTGATCGAAGCCGAGAAGGTCACCAACGCCTTCGTCGTGCCGACGATGCTGACCCGCATCATCGATGCCATGGAGGCCGGGACGCGCGCGGACATTTCCAGCCTCAGGGCCATCGCCTACGGGGGCGGCAAGATGCCGCTGGAGGTGATCCGCAAGGCGCTGGCCCTGTTCCCCTCTGTCGACTTCACCAATGCCTATGGCCTGACCGAAACCAGTTCGACCATCGCCCTGCTCGGCCCGGAAGATCATCGCACGGCGTTTGCTTCGGACGATCCGGCGGTCCAGGCCCGCCTCGGGTCCCTCGGCAAGCCGCTGCCCAGCGTCGAGATCGAGATTCGCGGCGAGGACGGTGCGGTGCTGCCGCCGCATGAAACCGGCGAGATCTATGTTCGCGGCGAGCAGGTTTCGGGCGAATACCGTGAGAAGAGCGCCCTCAACGAACAGGGCTGGTTCGCGACCCGCGACGCCGGGTACATGGACGAAGGCGGCTACCTGTTCCTCTCGGGCCGGGCCGACGACGTCATCGTCCGCGGCGGCGAGAACATCTCGCCCGGCGAGATCGAGGAAGTGCTGCTGGCCCATCCGGCAATCGCCGACGCCTGCGCCTGCGCCGTCCCCTCGATCGAATGGGGCGAAGCCATCGGCGTTGCCGTGGTCGTGAAGCAGGGTCACGACACGCCTGGCGAAACCGAGCTCAAGGAGCTGATCCGCGGCAGGCTGCGATCCTCGCGCGTGCCGGACATCATCGCCTTCCTCGATGCGCTTCCCTACAACGAGATGGGCAAGCTGCTGAGGCGCGAAGTGAAGGCGATGCTGTCCGGCTAGCGGGTACCGGCGCTCACGCGTCCTTTGAAACGCCGGTTATGCGAATGCCGGTGCCGGGCACCTTGTAGCGGCGGTTGAGCGAGATCAGCACGCTGGTCAGCGCTTCCGCGACGACCGAGTTGCACAGCGGGCCGGCATTCCAGGCGGTGAGGCCGATCTCTTCGGCGAGGGCTACCACTTCGTCGGCTGCAGCCGGATCATCGGCGCAGACCAGGACATCGCATTCGACGTCCTCGTCGAGCTTGGTCAGGTGATGGGCCGAGATGTTCTGGAAGGCGGAAACGACCCGGACGCCATCGCCCAGCAGCTTCTGCACCGCCTCCACCGCGCTGCCCCCTGCCGGCAGCTGCACCCGGCTGACCTTGGGCGGGACCAGCGGCACGGTAACGTCGATCAGGATCTTTCCGGCGAGCTGCGTTGCCACTTCCGAGACGGTGGCCTGCTGCGCCGCATAGGGCACCGACAGGACCACGATATCGGCCGCCGCCGCCGCATCGGGATTGGCCAGGCCCTTGACGGACCCCGCGCCGCCGAGCGTTTCGCGCATTTCGGCCGCCGCTTCTTCCGCGCGCTCGGCGGTGCGGCTGCCGATGATCACCGGGTGACCGCGATGCGCCCAGCGCAGGGCCAGCCCGCCACCTTCCTTGCCCGTTCCGCCGAGGACAGCGATGGTCTTCTTCACATCATGCATCATCATTTTCCTTTTCCCGACGCCGCGAGCTCGGGGCGAGTACGTCGTTCAGTGGCGCGGCATCACCGCCGGCGAAAGTGGCAATTGGGGATGGCAATGAGACTGGGAGACAAAGGGAGATCTCGCAAGGTTTGCCTGAACTGCTCCGGCCCTAGGCCATTGGCCGGAGCGGCGTCCAGCTACTCCAATTGTCAGGGCCATCCGTGGAATTCAGCACGTTCAGCCGCCCCATGCAGCTGCGGACTAATACTTGTCACAGTGCCTGATCGGCCAGCCATGGCGACTATGCAGGTCCCTATGTGATTCCCGGCATACCGGGAGAGGAGAGTGCTTGTGCGCATGAACGGTGAAACCGTGTTGGTCACGGGTGCAGGGCGGGGCATTGGCCTAGCCATCGCCCGGCGCTTCCTCGACGATGGCGCGCTGGTCTACCTGACAGACGCGCGCGCCGATGCTTTCGCCGATTTCAGCGCCGTGCCGAACGCCAGGTTCCTGCAGCTCGACGTGACGAAGCCGGACGACTGGCAGCTCGCTGTCGAAACGATCCGCGGCGAAGCCGGATCGCTCGACGTGCTCGTCAACAATGCCGGGGTCGACATGATGGGGCCGCTTGAAGACATCCAAATGGCCCAGTGGCGGTCGCTGATGGCAGTGAATGTCGACGGCCTGTTTCTCGGCGTGCAGTCCTTGCTGCCGCTGCTGACCGCAGCGGCGGGCAAGCGCAAGGGCGGGGCCAGCATCGTCAACCTCTCGTCGATCCTGGGCCAGAAAGGCATGGCGCTGGTCACCGCCTACAGCGCCAGCAAAGGCGCGGTCACGGTCCTGACCAAGAGCCTCGCGCTCGAGCTTGCCGGGCGCAAGATCCGGGTGAATTCGGTCCATCCGGGCTTCATCGACGGTCCGATGCTGCGGGAAGGCGCCCAGCGGGCGGTGGTCTCCGGCACGTTCGCGACCGAAGAGGATTTCGTCGAATCGCTCCTCGATCACAGCCCGCTGCGCCGCCCCGGCGAGGCCGCGGAGGTCGCAGCCGTGGTCGCTTTCCTGGCGTCCACGGAGGCCAGCTATGTGACGGGCGCCGAGGTCAATGTCGATGGCGGCTACAATGCGAGCTAGGTCGCGTCTGGAAGAAAGGACCTGAGATGGCGCTGACGGACAAACGCATCATCGTGACCGGCGCGTCCGGGGGGATGGGCCTCGAAATCGTGCGGCACCTGGTGGCGGGCGGCGCCAGGGTCGCGGCGGTCGACCTCAAGGAACAGCCGGGACGCGAAGCGGTCGAGGCCCTGAACGGCACTGCGCCAGGCAGCGCCAGCTTCTGGACCGCCGACCTCACCGACAAGGCCGAGGTGACCGCGACGATAAACGCGGCGAGCGCCAGCCTCGGCGGCCTGGACGCACTGGTCCACGCCGCGGGGGTCGTCAGGGTCGCCTCGCCGGAAGAGAGCACCGAAAGCATCTACGACCTCATCATGGACGTGAACGTACGCGCGACCGTCTATGCCAACCAGGCCGTGTTCGAAGCGCTGAAGGCGAACGGCGGCGGGTCGATCGTCAACTTCGGCTCGAACGCCGGGCACGGGCCGGAACCGAATGCGGTGATCTACTCCGCATCGAAGGGCGCGGTTCACTCGTGGTCGCGCAGCCTCGCCCACGCCTGGGGGCGCTACAACATCCGCGTCAATGCCGTCCTCCCGATCATCGAGACGCCGATGTTCCACCAGGCGCGGGCGGAAATGACCGAGCAGCAGCGCGCCGATCACGACGAACGCAACCGCCGGCTCATCCCGCTCGGCGGCAAGTTCGGCGACGCCGCGCGCGATCTTGCCCCGGTCATCGAGTTCCTCGTCGACGAGGCCTCGCACTTCATGACCGGGCAGCTCATCCCGGTCGACGGCGGCCTGAGTTCGGTACGCTGACCCGGTCTTCCGGCCAGGCGCGGCAGCCTGGCGGGAGGCCGGGGGCGCCATCGCCCAAACCTATCCTTTTACCCAAGTGCTATTGATCCGC
>Ga0068855_100002890_pt1 | contig 21019 bp, 17 predicted proteins | sample KBSCornC52_FD_66592 | JGI IMG/M metagenome (GOLD analysis project Ga0068855, IMG submission 66592) | Corn rhizosphere microbial communities from Kellogg Biological Station, Michigan, USA - KBS Corn C5-2 | ecosystem: Host-associated > Plants > Roots > Rhizosphere > Soil ...
AGATGCGCGAAGGCCTCTCGCAATACAAAATCGACCACCAACAATTCCCGTCGCTGGCCAAAGAAGCCGCCCAGCAGTGGACGGCCAATTTCAATCCGCGCCCCATCGCGGCGGAAGACTTCGAACGTCTTTACGAGGAGGTCTTCGGATGAGCGAGCCAGGACATGCTCACGCATTAGGACCAGTGAACGAGGGACGCTTGCGTTCTTGGAGTGCGGCGGTGCTCCGCCGCTTTCGAACGTGCTCCCGCGTGTCGCAGCTCTGCGGTGCGGCAAAACACAACCAGCGCATTTCTGAATTCGTAAACTTGCTCCCAAAGCGGCGGAGCACCGCCGAGGCGGCGGAGGGGAATAGTGGCAGATTGGTGGACGGGCGAGCCGCACTCCAAGAACGCAAGCGTCGTGGCGGGCTCTCTCGAACCCTTCAAGACGGTTTTGCAGGCGGTTTGTTGGCGCTCTTTACCCTGGCGGTCTCTGCGCACGCTTCCGACTGGCCGATGCACCGTGGCGGCCCGCAATTGCAGGGCCGCACCGACATGCCCGCGCCCTCGAAGCCCGATCTGGCGTGGACCTTTTCCGCTGGTAAGCCGATCAAAGCCGGCGCGGCCGTGGCCGGTGGACGCGTCTTCGTCGGCGACGACGACGGCATCATTCACGCGGTCGATTTTTACACCGGCAAGGAACTGTGGACGTTCAAGACCGAGGCCAGCATCGAAGCCACGCCGCTGGTCTTGCACGACGTCGTCTACGAAGGCTCCGGCGACGGCAATGTTTACGCGCTCGACGCGGCCACCGGAAAGCTGAAGTGGAAGTACGAGACCGGCGACAAAGTGATGGGCGGCGCGAACTACGCGAAGAACCCGAAGGGCGATGGCGAGTGGCTGCTCATCGGCAGCTACGACACCAACCTGCACTGCGTCGATGCCGCTACCGGCAAGGTCGTCTGGACGCACGGGACGGACAATTACATCAACGGTTCTCCCGCCATTTTTTCCAGCGGCGAAATCGTCTTCGGCGGCTGCGACAGCTACATCCACGTGTTGCAGCTCAGCGATGGCAAGGAATTGCGGGAGATTGAATCGGAAGCCTACATCGCCTCCTCCGTCGCCATCCTGGGCGACACTGGCTACGTCGGGAACTACGGCAACCTCGTCATCGCTTTCGATCCGAACGGACCCAAGGGCAACGAGATCAAGTGGAAGTATCGAGACCGAAACTTCCCTTATTTTTCCTCCGCGGCGCTGACCGAAGATCGCGTGGTCATCGGCGGCCGTGACAAACGCCTGCATTGTATCGAACGCGCCACCGGCAAAGGGGTGTGGAATTTCGACACCCGCGGCCAGGTGGATAGCTCGCCCGTGATCTGCGGCGACGGCATCGTCGTCGGTTGCGAGGACGGTCGCCTGTATTGTGTCAATCTCGCCGATGGCAAGGAGCGCTGGGAATACGAAATCGGCGCGCCGGTCACGGCCTCACCCGCGGCCTCCAATGGCCTCATCATCGTCGGCGCGGAGGATGGAAACCTCTACGCCTTTGGCAAACCTTTAAAACCCGCAAAACCATGAGTCACGACGTTCTCGAAATTCTCGCTGAAGAAAAAAAACACGACGAAACGGAGGTCGGCAACTACTTCGTTTCCAACTACCCGCCATTCGCCTACTGGGACGCCGAGACCGCGAAGACGGTGCGCGGCCTGCTCGATCAACCGCAAAAGCCCGGCGTGCCGCTGGGCGTGTATTTTCACGTGCCGTTTTGCCGGAAGCGCTGCCACTTCTGCTACTTCCGGGTCTACACCGACAAGAACGCCGATGAGATCAAGCGTTACCTCGACGCCGGCATCGCCGAACTGGAGATTTACGCGAAGTCGCCGCTCGTTCGCGGACGTAAACCGCGCTTCGTCTATTTCGGCGGCGGCACCCCGAGCTATCTTTCGGTTTCGCAGCTCAAATCGCTCACGGATCGCATGAAAGAATTGCTGCCGTGGGACGAAGCGGAAGAAGTCGCCTTCGAGGCCGAGCCGGGCACGCTCAATGAAGCGAAGCTCAGCGCCATCCGCGAGATCGGCGTGACGCGGCTCTCGCTCGGTGTGGAAAATTTCGACAGCCACATCCTGGAGATCAATGGCCGCGCCCATCGCACCGATGAAATCTATCGCGCCTACAACTTCGCGCGTTCCATTGGGTTTCCGCAGATCAATATCGACCTCATCGCCGGCATGGTGGAGGAGACCGACGAAAACTGGCGGGAGAACGTGCGCAAGACGGTGGAATTGCTCCCCGACAGCGTGACGATCTACCAGATGGAAGTGCCCTACAATACGGGTATCTACAAGGAGATGAAGGCCGAGGGCAAACTCACCGCGCCCGTGGCCAACTGGCACACCAAGCGCGGCTGGGTGGACTACGCTTTCAGCGAACTCGAGAAGGCCGGCTACACCGTGACCAGCGGCTATACCGCGGTGCGCGATCCGCAGAAGACGAAGTTCATCTATCGTGATGCACTCTGGAGCGGGGCCGATCTAATTGGTCTCGGCGTGGCCTCGTTCTCGCACATCGCTGGCACGCACTTCCAAAACATCACCGAGTTCTCGCAATATCTCGAAGCCATCCAGCGCGGCGATCTGCCGATCTCGCGAGCGATGACCACGACGGAGGAAGAGCGGATGATCCGCGAGTTCATCCTGCAGATGAAGCTCGGCCGGGTGAACCAGCAATATTTCCAGGAAAAATTCGGCGTGAATGTTGGCGAGCGCTTCCGAGAGCAGTTCGATGATCTGCGAACGCGCAAGTTAATCAGTGACGAGGGCGGTTGGATCGTTCTGACCCGCGAGGCCTTGCTCAAGGTCGACACATTGCTCCACGCCTTCTTCCTCCCGCAGCATCGCGGCCCCCGCTACGTATGATCGCCGCGAACGAAACCGAACTACTCTACCCTCTGACGCTCTTCTGGCAGGCGGGCGGTCATGCCCTGCCGGAATATGAGATGGTCGATGGTCCGGCTGTGCCCGAGCCCTACCGGCGCCTGCTGGTCCATCACGGCGACATGACCTCGCGGCTCGAAGCTTTTTGGGACGGCAAGATCGTGCTGGAGGTGTTGCATCGTGAGCACACGCCCGAAGCCTATCGCCGCGAAGTGGTGTTGCACATCGAGGCGACCGATCTGCCCGTGGAATATGGGGCGATCGAGATCGACCTCACGGCCTTCGACGGTGAATTGCGCCGGCTCATTCTCGAGCAGCATCTGCCCCTCGGCGGATTGCTCAATCGCTTCGGCGTGCGCTATCGCAGCCAGCCGCGCGGTTTCATCAAACTCGGTGCGGACGCGATGATGCAGCGTCTCTTCCGTCTGCCCGACGCCCGGGAATTTTATGGACGCAGCAACGTCCTGCTCGGCGAGAATGACCGCGTCCTGGCGCGGATCGTGGAAGTCTTGCGCCCGGCGGATGCCGCCCGACCTTAGTTTTGCGATGAATATGTCCAATCAATACGAAGTGATCATCATCGGCGCCGGCCCGGCGGGCACGACGACCGCAGCGCTGCTGGCGGAAAAGGGGCGGCGGGTGCTGGTGCTGGAGAAGGAAAAATTTCCCCGCTATCATGTCGGCGAATCGCTCATGCCCTACTGCTGGTTCACGCTGAACCGCCTCGGGCTGGTCGAGGAAATGAATCGCATCGCTTACACGAAGAAATACAGCGTGCAGTTCGTCACGCAGGATGGCCGGCAATCCGCGCCTTTCTATTTTTTCCAGCACTACGATCACCCGAGCTCCACGACCTGGCAGGTCGAGCGCGCGGACTTCGACATGATGCTGCTGAAAAACGCGCGGGCCAAAGGCGCCGAGGTGCGCGAGCTCACACCGGTGACGCGATTGCTGAAGGAAGAGAGCGGAAAAGTGATCGGCGTCGAAGCGCGTGATGAAAGCGGCGCGACGCAGGAATTCTACGCGCCGATGACCATCGATTGTTCCGGTCGCGAGCAGGTCTCGATCGCGCGCGATGGCTGGCGCGTGAAGGACGCGAAGCTGAACAAGATCGCCATTTGGACATACTTTCGCGGCGCCAAGCGCGACCCGGGCATCGATGAAGGCAACACGACGGTCGCCTATGTCGAGGGACGGGGCTGGTTTTGGTACATCCCGCTGAAGAACGACGTCGTCAGCGTCGGTATCGTGGCGGAAAAGGACTACCTGTTCTCCGAGTCCAAGGACCCGGCGAAAATCATGCAGCGCGAGATTGAGCGCAACGCCTGGATCAAGGAGCACCTCACCATGGGCGAGCAATTCGGCGAATACTTCGTGACGAGCGAGTTTTCCTATCGCTCAAAGTATTGCGCGGCGGATGGCCTGTTGCTCGCCGGCGATGCCTTCGCATTTCTCGATCCGGTTTTCTCCAGCGGTGTCTTCCTCGCGCTGAAGAGCGGCGAGATGGCGGCCGACGCGGTGGACGCCGCCCTCACGTCGGGCGACTTCAGCGGCTCACAATTCGTCGAATACGGCGACACGCTCTGCCGCGGCATGGAGAATATGCGCAAGCTGGTCTACGCATTTTACGATCCGAATTTCTCCTTCGGCCGCATGCTGAAAGCTTATCCCGAGCATCGTGGACTGCTGACCGATTCGCTCATTGGCCACCTCTTTGATCCGGACTTCTCCCAGCTTTACGCGTCGATGCAGGAGTTCGTCACCCTGCCCGAGCCACTATCGCACGGGCGCGCGCCCGAGAACGCCGCTGCGTGATGAACCTCCGCCGGCAAAGTTGTGTCTCTGAATTGCGTCGGGTCCGGCGTAAAGAGGCAGCGTTTTGGAGTGCGGCAGTGCTCCGCCGCTTTGGGAACCGATCGTCGAAAAGCGGCGGGGCACCGCCGCACTCCAAGAACGCACGCGTCGGTGGCTCACTGTCCCGTATTCGTACTCGCTCTCTAGCTCTCGCTCTCGCCGCGCTCGTCCTCGCCGGGGCGTCCGTCTCCGCTGCGGACTGGCCGCGCTTTCTCGGGCCGAACAACGACAGCTCTTCGCCGGAAGCCAGCCTCTTGCATCAGTGGCCGAAGGAGGGCCCGCGCAAGTTGTGGGAATATGAGAAAGGCGACGGGCATACCGGTCCGGCGATTGCGGCCGGGAAAGTTGTCCTTTTTCACGCGCTCGATGGAAATGAAGTCGTCGATTGCCTCGATGCCGCGAATGGCAAGCGGCTGTGGCGGGTCAGCTATTCCGCGGATTACCAATCGCAATACGGCGCCGGTCCCGGCCCGCGCACCAGCCCGGTAATCGATGGCGGCGTGGTCTACACGCTGGGCATCAAGGGCACGCTTCAGGCGCTCGATCTAGCCACCGGCGCGGTGAAGTGGAAAAAGGAATTGGCTAATGACTATCGCCTGCTGCCCACCTTTTTCGGCCAGGGCGGTACGCCGTTGGTGATGGGCGACAAGCTCATCGTGCCGCTCGGCACCGAGGACCAGAAATCCGTCGTCGCCCTCGACAAACAAACCGGGCGCGAAGTGTGGGCGGCGAAGTATCCGTGGGGATCGAGCTATTCCTCGCCGGTGCCGGCGAAGTTTTACGGACGCGAGTGCGTGCTCGCGTTCCAGGGCGGCATGGCCGATCCGCCGACCGGCGGTCTGCTGGTCATCGATGCCTCGGACGGCAAGGTGCTCAGCGCCACGCCGCATCGCGCGCGCATGTTTGCCAGCGTGAGCATTTCCGCGCCGGTGGTTTCGGGCAACGACGTCTTCGTCGCCGAGGCCTACACCGAGGGCGGTGCGTGTGTGGAGATCGCGCCGGATTTTACCGCGAAGGTCGCTTGGCGGGCGCGCAAGTTCGATACTTACGTGACTTCTGCCGTGGCCTTCCAGGGACACTTCTACGGCTTCGCCGGACAGCATCCGCAGAACGCCGAACTGGTTTGCTATGAAGCGTCCAGCGGGCACGAGTTGTGGCGCGACGATCTGGGCAGCAAATATCAGCGCGGGTCGCTGCTTCGCGCGGATGGCGCTTTCCTCGCCCTCGGTGAAAATGGCGACCTTGCGTGGCTCGATCTCACGCCGAAAGGCGCGAAGGTCACCGCCTCGGCGAAGCTTTTCAACGCGCCGGAAAGCTGGACTCCGCCGGCCTTGAGCGACGGGCGGCTTTTCATTTGTCAGAACCAGCCGGGCAGCCAGAACAGCAAGCCGCGGTTGATTTGCTACGATCTTCGCGGTCAGTAGTCCTTGCATGAAGATCGTTCTGCTCACGCCTGGGACCGGCAGCTACCACTGTGGCGTCTGTATGCGCGACAATGCGCTGGCCAAGGAACTGCACCGGCAGGGGCACGACGCGCTCATGCTGCCGATGTATCTGCCGCTGACGCTCGATGAGGATGCGGCCAGCCCGGATACGCCGATCTTCTTCGGCGGCGTGAGCACCTACCTGCGGGAAAAGGTGCCGTGGCTGCGGCACATGCCGCGCTGGCTGGATCGGCTGCTCTCCAGTCGTGCCCTGTTGCGTTTCGTCGCCGGCAAGGCGACCGCCCGCACCGGGGGGCCGGATGTGGCGAAGCTCACCCTCTCCATGCTGGAAGGCGAGCAGGGGAACCAGGCCTCGGAGATCGAAGAACTCATCGCCTGGCTGCGCGAGCACGCGCGGCCGGATGCGATCTGGCTTTCCACCGCCCTGCAAGCGGGCATGGCCCGGCGGCTCAAGGCCGAACTGGGCGTGCCGATCATCGGTTTTTTGCAGGGAGAAGATGCCTTTATCGATGGCCTCGGTGCGCCGTGGACGGCGCGCGTCTGGACGCTCCTCGGCGAACGCATGCGCGATGCGGATCGCTGGATCGCCCCGAGCCAATACTTTGGTGAGCTCATGGCCAATCGCAGCGGATGGACGGCCGCCGATCGCGAACGGCTCATCCAAATCATACCCAACGGCATTTCGCTCGATGGTTATGTGGGCACAACCTCCCGCCCGGAGCAGGTCATCGGTTATCTCGCGCGCTTCATTCCGGGCAAGGGGCTGGGGCTGCTGGTCGATGCGTTCATCACTTTGAAAAAGCGGGGTCGTTTCCCCGAATTGAAGCTCCGCTGTGCCGGCTCCATGACCGAGGCGGATGCGCGTTACGTGGAGACATTGAAGGTGCGTTTGCGGGAGGCCGGGTGTGAGGGCAGCGTCGAATGGCATCCCAATGTGAGCCGCGAAGAGAAAATCGCCTTTTTGGAGGGCTTGAGCCTCTTTTCCGTGCCCGCCACGTATGGGGAGGCTTTTGGCATGTACGTGATCGAGGCGCTGGCCGCCGGCGTACCCGCGATTCTGCCGAATGCCGCCGCGTTTCCGGAGATTATCGAAGGCACTGGCGGGGGCACGCTTTTCAATCTTGGGACGACGGACGCCGACAACGCCGGGCGTCTGGCCGAGGCTCTCGAATCCCTCCTCGCGGCCCCGGAAAAGGCCCGGGCCCTGGGCGAAAGCGGTCGCGCGGCGGTCCAGCGGGAATACACCATCGGCCGCCTGGCGGAACGTTTGGCGGCCATGACGCGCGAAATGATAGACGCGCCGCAACCAGTCCATTAACTTCCGCGCCAATGCCTTACGAATTCAAGCACACCCGCCGCGTGGAATTTGCGGAAACTGACATGGCAGGCATCATGCACTTTTCCAATTTCTTCCGGATGATGGAGGCGGCCGAGCACGCCTTCTTCCGGTCGCTCGGCTTCACCATTCATGAGGTGGAGGAGAATGCGACGATCGGCTGGCCGCGGGTCAGCGCCTCGTGCGATTACCGGGCGCCCTTGCGGTTTGAGGAAGAAGTCGAGATTCATCTCATCGTCGCCGAAGTGCGCAGCCGCTCGATTCGTTACCAGTTCATTTTCCGCAAGGTGGGCGATGGCACCGAGGTTGCGCGGGGCAATGTCGCCGCGGTCTGCGCCACTGTCGACAAGACGACCGGCAAACTCGTGCCGGTACTGATTCCCGATCGCATTCGCGCCCAAATTTCCGCCGCTCCTCCGGAACTCCTAAGAACCCCGGTAGCAGCCTGATTTTCAAACCACCCCACTCTACCACTACATCACATCATGCCTCCTACACCTGCTGCTGCTCAATCCTCCGCTCCCTGGCTCTCCTTTGCCATGCTGACCGTTTTCTGCTGGGGCACCTACGGCATTTTCCTCGCCACGGGTTCCGAAGGGATGCACGACGCGGCCAACGGACGTATCAAAGCTTTCCTCTTCGTTGGCATCGCTTACTTCCTGGCGGCTGTACTCGCGCCCTTGCTCATCCTCGTATTCAGCGGCGCGAACTGGGACTACCCGGTGAAGGGTATGGCCTTGTCGCTCCTCGCGGGCATCGTCGGCGCTGTCGGTGCGCTCGGCGCGCTGCTTGCCTTCGGCGCGAAGGGCAATCCGGCGGTGGTCATGACCATCATCTTTGCCGGCGCCCCGGTGATTAATGCGATCATCGCGCTGGCCATCAAGCCGCCGGCCGGCGGTTGGGGGAGCGTTCCGATCCCGTTCTGGATCGGCATGGTCTGCGCCGTTCTTGGTGGTGCCCTCGTGACGAAATTCAAGCCCGCGCCTCCGCATGGGCACAAGCCGGCGGCACAACAGGTCCCGGCCGAGCAAAAGCCCGCGACCGAGCAAAAAGCTCCGGCGGAACAAAAGGCCTAGCCCCGAAAACCGGCCCAGCGGAAGCCCCCTCGCCGCTCCATGAGTCAGATCGAGCGACTGCGCGCGCTGCTCGCGGAATTGACGCCCGGCAATCGCTTCTACACCAAACGCTTTGAAGCGGAGGGTGTGGACTCGCGGGCGATCACCTCGCTGGAGGAATTTTCCCAGCGGGTGAGCTTCACGCATAAGCAGGATTTGGTCGTCGACCAGGCCGCACACGCGCCGTACGGCACAAATCACACCTATCCGCTGGAGCGCTATACGCGCTTTTGCCAGACCAGCGGCACGACCGCGCGGCCGCTCGTCATTCTCGACACGCCGGAGAGCTGGCAGTGGATGCTGGGCAATTGGGCGGCCATTTACCGGGCGGGCGGTCTCGTGCCGGGGGATCGCATTTACTTCGCGTTTTCTTTCGGACCGTTTCTCGGTTTTTGGACGGCTTTCGATGCCGCGGCGAAGTGCGGCTTTCTCGGGATTCCGGGCGGTGGGCTCGGGAGCGCGGCTCGCGTGCGGGCGATGATTCAGCATCAGGCGAATGTGCTCTGCTGCACGCCGACGTATGCGCTGCATCTCGCGCAGGCGGCGAAGGAGGAGGATATCGACCTTCGCCAGGCAGCGGTGAAGAAGATCATCGTTGCCGGGGAAACCGGTGGGAGTGTGCCTGAGGTGCGGCGGCGGATCACCGAGGCATGGCATGGGGCGCAAGTGCTCGATCACTACGGCATGACGGAGATCGGGCCGACGGCTTACCAGACTTCGGAGCGTTCCGATCTGCTGCACATCATCGAGGATTCTTATTTTGCGGAAATCATCCGGCCAGAGACTGGCGAGGCGGTGGCGCCGGGGGAAGTGGGGGAGCTGGTCCTGACCACATTGGGGCGGACGGCATGTCCGCTGTTGCGCTATCGCACGGGAGACCTGGTGCGGCGAGCGGTGCAGGAGCCCGGGTTTGCCTTGGCGGGCGGGATCATTGGGCGCGCGGATGACATGGTGGTCGTCCGCGGCGTGAATCTGTATCCCGCGGCTTTCGATTCCGCGGTGCGGCTCGTCCCGGAGATCAGCGAGTATCGAGTGGAGATCAGCCGGCGCAGCACCTTGACCGAGGTCGAAGTGCAAATCGAAAGCCCGGACGACGGCGCGGCCAGGAAATTGGAACGCGCGCTGACCTCGACCTTTTCCCTGCGCATCCCCGTCACGCGGGTGGCGGAACACACCCTGCCGCGTTTTGAAATGAAAGCGCGACGTTGGGTCTGGCGCGAATAGACTAACACCATGCTCCTCGAAATTCGCAACCTCACGAAGACTTACGGAGCCCCCGACGGCGGTGACGCTGTGGAGGTGCTGCGTGGAGTGGATCTGAAGATGGCGCCCGGCGAGACGCTATCCATCACCGGGCCCTCCGGCTCGGGAAAAAGTACGGTGCTCAATATCGTGGGCGCGCTCGACAAGGCCGATAGCGGCGAAGTGGTCGTCAACGGGCAGGACGTCGAAAAGCTCAGCAAGGATGAGCTGGCGGCCTATCGTAGCACGACCGTCGGCTTCATCTTTCAACTGCACCATCTGTTGCCGCAGTGTACGATTCTTGAGAACGTCCTCGTGCCCACGCTGGCGGTGCCGAAGGCCAGGCGCGAAGCAGCGCGCGGGCGGGCGGAGGAATTGCTCGAGGCGGTGGGGCTGAAGCATCGTCTCAATCATCGCCCCGGCGAACTTTCGGGTGGCGAACGTCAACGGGTGGCCGTGGCGCGGTCGTTGATCAACGAGCCGAAGCTGCTCCTTGCCGATGAGCCGACCGGGGCGCTCGATCGCGTGAATGCCGCCAAACTCGTCGACCTGCTGGCCGAACTGAATCGGACCCGCGGTGTCACGGTCATCATGGTCACCCACGCTCCCGATCTCGCGCAACGCATGGGCCGCGTGCTGGAACTCGTCGACGGCAAACTGGTTACGAAATCATGAACGCGCGGCATGTATCTCCGGGGAGCGCACCCGTCTCGGGTGCTGGTTTCGGCGTCCCGCCGGAACGAACTTTTTCCACCGTCATCGAAGATAGAAAGGCGTATTCCCAGGACTCTGGACTGAGGAAAGTTCGCGAAGGCGAGACGCCTTCGCCAGCACCCGGGACGGGTGCGCTCCCCAGAGGTATGCGCTACGTCATATGAATGCGTCGCGATTAGTTTTGAGCGGAGCCCGTTACTATTGGCGCACGCACTTGGGAGTGCTAATCGGTGCCGCGCTGGGGGCGCTGGTGTTGACGGGGGCGTTGCTCGTCGGAGATTCGGTGAAGGCGACATTGCGGGGCCAGGCGCTGGCGCGGGTTGGCAAAACCCAGACGGCCATGACTTCGGGCGACCGCTTCTTCCGCACGGCGCTCGCGTCATCGGTCGGACCGGACGCGGCCCCAGTGTTGATGCTGCGCGCCTCGATCGCGCGTGCGGATGGCGCGGCCCGGGTGAACACGATTCAACTCCTCGGCGTTGATGATCATTTCTGGAAGCTCTCGCAAGCAGGCCAGCCGGTAGAATTGCCGAAAGACGGCATCGTTTTGAACGAACGTCTCGCGCAGCAGCTCGACGCGAAAGCGGGCGACACGCTCATCGCGCGCGTGGAAAAGCCCGGTGTCTTTTCCCGCGATGCACCGCTCTCGGGTGATGAGAGCGATGTGGTGGCCATCCGGGCGAAGGTCGCCCGCGTGGTCTCCGCGGCGGACTACGGCAATTTCTCGCTGTCCGCGAGCCAGATCCCGCCGGCTTCGGCGTTCGTCCCTCTCAGCGTGTTGCAGCAAAAGACCGCGCTCGCCGACAAGGCAAACCTGTTGCTCGACGGACAGTCGGCGTCGCCGGCTTTGCATGCGACAGTGACGAAGGATTTCTCGCTCGCCGATGCCTCGCTGGAATTGCTCGATCTCAAAACCGGCGGAGTGGAACTGCGCAGCCCGCGCGTCTTTCTCGACCCGACGATCGTCGCCGCCGCACCGCTAGCGAAAGGCGAGACCTTTGCGAACGGCAAGAAGCGAACGATGGCGCTTACTTATTTCGTCAACGAACTACGCACGGGAGACAAGGCGACGCCCTACTCGATGGTCACCGCGGTGACGCCCGGCGCCGGGGGCCCGATTCCCGAGGATTTGAAGGCCAACGAGATCGTCATCACGCAATGGCTGGCGGATGACTTGTCCGTCGCCGCCGGGGGCAAGGTGACGATCAAATATTACGTCATGGGTGAGCGTCGGCAGCTCCTCGAAAAGGCGCAGGAATTCACCGTGCGCTCGGTGGTGCCGATGGATGCGCCGCAGGTCGATGGCTCGTGGATGCCCGATTTTCCCGGCCTCGCGGACAAGAAAAACTGCCGCGATTGGAAGCCCGGCTTCGAGTTCGACTCGACGAAGATGCGCGACAAGGACCAGCAATACTGGGAGCAGTATCGCGGGACGCCCAAGGCCTTTGTGAATCTCCAGATCGGCCAGGAGTTGTGGGGCAACCGCTGGGGTAACGTTACGGCGATCCGCTGGCCGGCGGGCACGGACCAGGCGGCGCTGCAAAAAGCGATCCTCGCCAAGCTCACGCCCGAAGATCTCGGCTTCCAATTCCTGCCGTTGCGCGACCAGGCGTTGACCGCGACGAATGCGCCGGTCGATTTCGGTCAGCTTTTCGTATACTTCTCGTTCTTCCTCATCATCGCCGCCGCGGTGCTTACCGGCATGCTCTTTGTCTTCTCGCTCGAGCAGCGCAATGCGGAAGCGGGCTTGTTGCTCGCGCTGGGTTTGCGGCCGCGCCAGGTGCGGCGATTGTTCCTCGCGGAGGGCACGGTGCTGGCCTTGGTCGGCAGCGTCGTTGGTGCGTTCGCCGGCATCCTCTATACCAAGGTCGTGCTGCACGCATTGTCCACGGTGTGGAAGGGGGCGGTCGGGTCGGTGGAGTTTCAATTCGTCCTGCCGCCAGAGACACTGGTCACCGGCATTTTCTCGGGGGTGATCGTGGCGCTGATCGCCATGTGGCTGGCCAGCCGGCGGCAATTGCGACACAGTGCGCGGGAACTCTTGAATGGCGAGGCCGTCGAGACTGCGCAGCGCCAGCGTCGCCCGCTGGTCATCTTCGTCTTTGCCGCCGTCTCGCTGCTTGCCGCCATCGGCCTGCTGCTCTCGGTGAAAGGCGCCGAAGCCTTTTTCGGCGCGGGGGCGTTGTTGCTCATTTCCGGTTTGCTCTTCGAACTCGGCTGGCTGCGCCATCTGGCGATTGCGGCCACGGCGGGACTCGCCAGCCTCTCCGAACTCGGTGCTCGCAATACGACCCGCCGCCGCGGACGCAGCCTGGCGACGATCGCGGTGCTGGCCAGCGGTGTTTTCATGGTCGTGGCCGTCGATTCCTTCCGTCATCCGCCGCCGCGCGACGGCGATACCAGCGACCCCGGCACCGGCGGCTTCGCGCTGGTCGGAGAATCCGCCACACCGATTTATGAAGATCTCAATTCGCCGAAAGGCCGCGAAGCTTATGGCTTGAGCGACGACACGATGCGCGATGTCCAGGTGGTCCCCCTGCGCGTGCGCGACGGTGATGAAGCGAGCTGTCTCAATCTCAATCTCGCCACGCAGCCGCGCATTCTCGGGGTGAAACCGAGCGACCTCGCGGAACGCAAAGCGTTTCAATTCGCCGGCGGAAAGGGCGATTGGAATGTCCTCTCCACCACGATCAAGCCCGATGAGATTCCCGGCATCGCCGACCAGAACACGCTCGAATATTCGGTGAAGAAAAGCGTCGGCGACACCATCGAATACCACGACGAACGCGGGCAGACGCTCAAGGTGCATATCGTCGCCGCGCTCACCGGTTCCATTCTGCAAGGCAACGTCATCATCGCGGAAAACGAATTTGTGAAGCGTTTCCCGGGCAGCGGTGGCTATCGCTATTTCCTCATCAATTGTCCACCGGCCAAGGCCAGCGCAGTGCGGGCGGATCTTTCCCGCGCGCTCACCGACCGCGGTCTCGAGGTGACTTCCACCGCGCTCAAACTCGGCGAATTCCAGGCCGTGGAAAACACTTATCTCGCGATCTTCCAGGCGCTCGGTGGTCTCGGTCTGCTGCTCGGCAGCGCGGGCTTGGCGGTGGTCGTCGCGCGCAATGTCCTCGAGCGGCGCCGTGAATTTGGCCTGCTCGCCGCCGTCGGTTTCCGGCCCCGGCAACTGCGGCAGCTCGTCTTCATTGAGCATCGCTGGCTCATCGTCGTCGCGTTGGTCATCGGCACGGTCAGTGCGCTCGTCGGCGTGTGGCCAAATCTCGGGCAGAAGGCGGGCGGGTTCCCGGTGCGCGAAATGATGCTCCTGCTCGCCGCGCTGGCCCTGGGCTGCGTCTTCTGGACCTGGCTGGCCACCCGTCTCGCCCTGCGCGATAGCGGAGTCGAAGCCCTGCGCGCGGAATAGTGAAATTATTTTTCGAAAAATGCCGCAAAGATTGACTGGGACGGGCGGTCGTCACGTCAATGAACTACGATGAAGTTGCGTAACAAAGAGTTGGCAAATCGCCGCTGAAAACCGCAACCTCAACACACTCACCTCATCCACATTATGAAATTCAAATCCCTCCTGACCCTCGTGGCCGTTCTGGCCGTTGGTTTTAACTTCGCCGCCATGGCTGCCGATGACGACACGCCGCTGGCCAAAGCCATGAAAGTCGTCAACAAGAACATCCGCACGATGAAGCGGCAGATCGACGATCCGGCGAAGAAGGACGACAATCTCGCCCTCATCGCCGCGGCTAAGAAGAGCCTCGACGAATGCCTGAAGCTCGAGCCCGCCAAGACCAAGGACGTGCCGGCTGGTGACAAGTCTGCCTATCTCGCGAAATACAAGGAGCAGATGAACGGAGTGGTCAAGACCTTCGACGATCTCGAAGCTGCGGTGAAAGCCGGCAAGACCGACGACGCGAAGAAGATCTTCGAGAAGCTTTCGGACGAGAAGGAAAAGGGTCACAAGGATTTCAACCCCGACGACAAGTAAGCCTCTTTTCAATTCGCCAATCATCGTTTTGACGCACAGCCCCGGAGGAAACTCCGGGGTTGTGTTGTCTAGAGGGGCGGCGGGTCCGCCTCTTACTCTTAATCGCAATCTTAATCCCGAGAGCGTCCGTCCGAAGAAGAGGATTAAGATTAAGATTACGATTAGGATTAAGAAATCAGACCGCGACGCGTTCCCCCGAACCGAGTTGCGCTTCGTCCCTCCAAACCTAAGTTAGACTATGACCCGCCAGAGCATTCTCGATCTCTACTTCATGGACGCCCGGTCGAAACTCATCGACATCGCGGCCTTTCTCGACCGGGTGGATCGGGGCGAAGGGGAACCCGATTTCCGCCTCGCGGCTTTTCGCAAGGCGCTTGAGGAATTGCAACACAACGAACCGGTGCGTGCGAAGAGCGTGCTGATGTCGCTCAGCGACCCCACCACGGAACCGATTCCGAAAGCGCCGGGCAAAGGCGCCATCGGTGCGTGGCCCGGACCGGAAACCCACTGACATGCGCTACATCGAACCCCACGGACACATGGTCAGCCGCACGACGGATGACTACGAAGCCATGACCCTCGCCGGCTGCCGCGCGGTGTGCGAACCGGCGTTTTGGGCCGGTTACGATCGCAGCGGTCCCGAAGGCTTTTACGACTATTTCTGCCAGCTCACGGACTATGAGCCGAAGCGCGCGGCCAAGTTTGGCCTGCCGCATTTCACCTGGCTGTGCATCAACCCCAAGGAGTCCGAGGACACGACGCTCGCGGCCGAAGTGATCTCGCTCATCCCGAAATTTCTCGATCGTCCGAATGTGCTGGGCATCGGCGAAATCGGGCTGAACAAAAACACACGCAATGAATTGCAAGTGCTCGAGCAGCACATCGATCTCGCGGCGCGGCACGATCAACTCATTCTCGTCCACACACCGCACCTGGAGGATAAGTTCAAGGGCACACGGCTGATTCTCGATGCGTTGCGCGCCGACTCGCGGATCAAGCCGGAGCGCTGCATCATCGATCACGTCGAGGAGCACACCATCCAGATGGTGCTCGATGCCGGTTTCTGGGCAGGCATCACGCTTTACCCAGAATCGAAGACTACTCCGCCGCGCGCCGTCGACATGTTCGAGGTCTACGGTGGTCAGCGGGTGTGGCTGAATAGCGCCTGCGATTGGGGCCGCAGCGACCCGCTCGCCGTGCCGAAGACGGCCATCGAGATGCGCCGCCGCGGACATTCCGAAGAGACGATCGACAAGCTGGTCTTCCAGAATCCGATCCGGTTTTTGGGGCAAAATCCACGATTTACGGTGCGGTAAGGTGGGGCGCAGGAGAGGGGTTGAGCAAATGCCCGATCCGGCCTAGGCTGCATTTCCCCATGACACGCCGGTCGCTTTTTCTGTTTTTGACTCCGCTGACCCTCGCTTTCGCGAGTGCGCAGGAACCGCGTTCCGCCGTGCAACCGCCCGTGGCCACTGGTCCGCTGGCCTCCGTGGATCACAAGGCCCCCGTGAAACCCGGCGGGCTGACGCCGACTTGGGATACCCAGAAACAGGCCCGCACCTATGTGCTCAATATCCCGGCGCCGCGCGGGCAGATTGTCGATCGTAACGGTGACCCGCTTGCGCAAACGCGGGTGAGCTACAATCTGGCGATCAATTTTCCCACGCCGCTTACCTTTGCCGATGAGCAGGTGATGCAGTATGCGGCCCCGCAGATCATGCTCGCCCGCTCGATTACGGGCCGCCAGATCTCGATCACCCAGGATTTGTTGCTCAAGCATTACAAGAATCGGGGCGTGCTCCCGTTGGTCATCGCCCAGGACTTGAAGCAGGACGAGATCGACCGCTTCAACGAGCGCAAGCCGAAGTCTCTTTCGCTCTTGCCTACCTACCAGCGCTACTACCCGAATCATGGCCTCGCCGGCCACATCGTCGGCTACGCCGGCCGCACCGGCCGCATGCCCGACGGCCCGATCCAGAACAATGAAGTGCTCTGGCCCGGGGCGGAAGGTCGCGAAGGCCTGGAGCAGACCTTTGACGACCAACTGCAGGGCAAGGAGGGACAATACAACATCACCTTCGATCCCACCGGGCGGAAGGCCAGCGAGCAGGTCGTGATCCCGCCGCAGCCGGGCTACAACGTCGTCACTACTCTCGATTCCAATCTGCAGCGGCTCTGCGAAGACGCGCTCGAAAAAGGGGCGAAGCGCGGGGCGATCGTCATGGTCGACCCGAACAACGGCGACATCCTCGCCATGGCTTCATGGCCGACGATCGATCCGAATTGGTTCATCCCGAATATCTCCGCCGAGGCCTACAAGGCGTTGCAGGATGACCCGCAAATTCCGATGATCCCGCGCGCGTTTCGGTCTTCGTACCCGCCGGGGTCCACGTTCAAGATCCCGGTCGGTATCGCGGCTTTGCAGGATCACATCATCGAGACGGACACCGAGTTCAGTTGCCCGTCTTCGATGGAGATCGGCCATCTCACCTTCCGTAACTGGAAGAAGAGAGATGCTGGCATGCTCAATTTCGCGGATGCACTCACGCAGTCTTGTGACACGTGGTTCTATCAAGTGGGCATCAAGTCCGGCGGCGCCCGGATGGGCGAGTGGGCGTTGAAGCTCGGTTTTGGCGCGCGCACCGGCATTCCGCTGGCCGCGGAAAACGAAGGCCGCATTCCGAACGACGAGTTCATGAAAAAGGTCCACGGGCGCAAGATGCTCGACGGCGACCTGGCGAACTTTTCCATCGGCCAGGGCGACGTGCTGGTCACGCCGCTGCAGATGGCACAGGCCATGGCCATCGTCGGCAACGGTGGCACATTTTACCAGACGCGCCTCGTGAAACAGGTCCAGAGCATCGATGGCAAGATCGTTACCGCGTATGGCGTGCGCGCGCGTTCGCAGATCGATTTCGAGCCGAAGATTTTGAAAGAGGTCAAGCGCGGCATGGTGCAGGTCGTGTCCGATGCCAACGGCACCGCCGGCCGGGCCTCCGTGCCGAATGTGAAAGTCGCCGGCAAGACGGGTACCGCGCAATGGGGTCCAAAAAACAAGGAGCGCACCGCGGCGTGGTTCTCTGGCTTCGCCCCGGCGGATAAGCCGAAGTATGCGTTTGCGGTGGTTTACGAGAGCGATGTGAGCAATGCCGAGGTGCACGGCGGTACCGTGGCCGCGCCGCTCATCGGCAAAGTCCTGCGGGAAGTCTTCAAGGACGAAGCCAAGGAGAAGAAGAAAAAGAAGAAGGGCGAAAAAGCCGACGAACCGGAGGAGATGGAAGTGCGCCGTGCGGAGCCCGTGGAGCCGAAGCAAGAGACGCCGCGGGATTAACGGACTAGCTAGAGTGCTTAGTAATCAGTAATCCAGGCGCGCAACTGCCCTCACTGATTACTTCCCACTAAGCACTAAGCACTACCGGCTTCACAGCTTCCCCATCAACCGATCGACCTCGACATAACGCTCGATAATGCTCTGGATCTTGTCGATCTTCTCCACGTCGCCGGGGAGGGTTTTGACGGTCATCGAATGGATGCTGCTGGCCACGGTGTAGCTGTCGAGCGGGGAGGCGATGGTGGGCACGTCGGAGTTCTTCAGCAACTCCATGATTGGCGAATTCGGGACGAGATCGCCGGCGAGGACAAGGCCGGCGATGGAATGGCCGTCGTTTTCGCTGAGGGTGCTCGAGGAGAGCGCGGCGAGGATGACGTCTTCGCGATCGCCGGGCGTGATGATGAGTGTGCCGGGCTTGAAATGCTGCATGGCGTGGCCGGAGTTCATCGCGCCGATGACCACCTTTTGCACGCGGCGGCGGGACTTCGTTTTGCCGTTGATGAACTGTCCGCGCGTCGACTTGCAGATCTGGCCGAGCGTGGCATTGGCGAGGATGGATTCCTCGGGAATGGCGCCGATGAGATCGATGCCGAGTCGCTTGAGACCGCGCCGGGCGAAATCGCAGACGTAATCGAACTTCGAGGGCATGATCTTGTTGAGGATCACGCCGACCAGCTCCACGCCTTCCTTGTCGAAGAGCGCCTTGTTCAATGCGACTTCGTCGATCGGTTTGCCGATGCCGCCCCCGGCGATGAGCAGCACTTTGCTGCCCAGCAGCTTGGCGACGCGCGCATTGGAAAGATCGAACACCGAGCCGACCCCGGCGTGACCGGTGCCTTCGATGATCACGAAATCCTTTTCCCACGCCGCGCGGTCGAAGGAATTCTGGATGCGCCGGACGAGGAATTCGTTGTTCGAATTTTCGATGTAACGCCGGGTGAAATCCGGCTCCACGGCGATGGGGCTCATCGCCTCGAGAGGAGTGTGGACGGCGAACGTCTGGTCGATGAGCACGGAATCTTCATCGATCCGTTTGCCGTCGACCTCGACGAACCGCTGGCCCACCGGCTTGATGAAACCGATGCGGCCCCGTGTCTTGCGCAGGGCAGAGAAAAGGCCGAGCGAGGTCGTGGTCTTGCCGGCGTTTTGCTCGGTCGCGGCAATAAAGAGACGTGGAGTGACGCTATTCATGCGAGGCGCAGATGAAGAAGGGGTGGCATCACGCGTCGCTGGGATTCGGGGGGTAAAGCTTGCGGTATTCGATCGCCTGGAGGCCAAGGATGGAGGCGACGCCGAGGATGTCGTCCTCCGTGGCGCCGCGCGAGAGATCGGCACAGGGCCGCGAGAGGCCGAGCAGGATCTGACCGTAGGTTTCCGCGCCGGCGAGATACTGCACCAGCTTGGCGCCGATGTTACTGCTGTTCAGATCGGGGAAGATCATCACGTTCGCCTTGCCGGCCACGAGGCTGGTCGGCGCCTTGCGGGCGGCGAGGTCGGGCAGCAGCGCGGTGTCGGCCTGGAGTTCACCGTCGATTTCCATCTCCAGCCCCTGCTCATCCGCTTTCTGGCGGGCGAGCGCGGTGGCCGCGGCGACTTTCTGCGGCGAGGGCAGATTGGCGCTGCCCTTGGTCGAGAAGCTGAGCAGGGCGATGCGCGGTTTGTTGCCGGTGAGCTGGCGGCAAATCGCGCCGGTCTGCACGGCGATGTCGGAGAGTTGCTCCACATTCGGCTCGGGAATGACCGCGCAATCGGCGAAGAACATGACCCCGCGTTCGCCGTAGCGCTTGTTGGAAAGGTCGAGCATCATGCAGCTCGAAATGCTGGTCGTGGTCGGCAGCGGCTTGATGAGCTGGATGATCGGGCGCAGAGCGCTGCTCGCGGTATCGCGGGCGCCAGTCACGAGACCGTCGACCTGGTTGTATTGCACCATCATGGCGCCGAAGTAATTCGGGTTGGCCAGAATCTCGGTGGCCTGTTTTGTCCCGAGATTGCGGTAGCGCTTCAGCTTCTCCAACCGGGCGGCAAAGGTCGGCAACTCGGACGAAGTCGTGGGATCGATGACGCCGATATGGTCGAGGCTGATGTCCTCCGCCACGGCGATCTTTTCAATCTCCTCCTTGCGTCCCAGCACCACCGGCGCACCGAGCTGCAATTTCACGAAACGGGCGGCGGCGCGCAATACGCGCGGTTCGGTGCCCTCGGGAAAGACGATGCGTTTGGGATGCCGCTTCAGTTTTTGGAAGACGGTCTCGATGAATCTCATGCGGGGCAAGGTTGGCTATGTGGCGGATTCGCGGCAAGCGGAGAGTTCGCGCGTGCGTGAATCGTTACCTTCCGGCACATTCGCCGGACCGATGTATTCCGCGCTTTCCGATTACCACGTGCACACGCCGCTCTGTCACCATGCGACGGGTTGGCCGGTGGAGTTTGCCCGTCGGGCGGTGGAGCTGGGCCTTGGCGAGCTGGGTTTTGCCGATCACAACCCCATGGCGGAGTACTTCGACGACTGGCGGATGTCCCGGGAAGAGCTGCCGCGCTATCTGGAGGAGGTGGAGAAAGCCCGCACGGAGTTTCCGCAGCTCACCATCCGCGTCGGCCTGGAGTGCGACTACCTTGCCGGCCGTGAAGCGTGGATTGAGGAAACAGCCGGGCTGGCGGAGTGGGACTTTCTGATCGGCAGCGTCCATTACATGCCGGAGGGCTGGGAGGTGGATCACCCGAAATACGTGGGACGGCACGCCGGCCACGCAGAGGAAATCTGGACGACCTACTGGCGCGTTTACGAGCAGTGTATCCGCAGCGGGCTCTTCGATTTCGTAGCCCATCCCGATCTGCCAAAGAAGTTTGGGTTCCGCCCCGAGGGAGACTTGCGGCGCTTTTATGAGCCGGTCATCGCCGCGCTCGCGGAGACGAAGACGCCGTTTGAAATCAACACCGCCGGCTGGCGCAAGGACTGCCGCGAGCAGTATCCGGCGCTGGAGTTCCTGCAACTGGCCCGCGCCGCGGAGGTGCCGTTGCTCATCAATACCGATGCCCACGCCGTCGAGGAACTCGGAGCGGGCTTTGCCG
>Ga0068855_100002893_pt1 | contig 21007 bp, 14 predicted proteins | sample KBSCornC52_FD_66592 | JGI IMG/M metagenome (GOLD analysis project Ga0068855, IMG submission 66592) | Corn rhizosphere microbial communities from Kellogg Biological Station, Michigan, USA - KBS Corn C5-2 | ecosystem: Host-associated > Plants > Roots > Rhizosphere > Soil ...
GATGGCCGCAGCGTGCAGCCGATCAGACACGTAATCGACGTCGTCGCCCTCAAGGCCTGGATGCATCGGCAGCGACAGCAGCCGCTCGAAAACAGCGTCGGCCTCCGGACATGCGGTGCATTCGTCATCGCCGAGCAGGTGGCGAAAGTACGGAAAGCGGTGCGCCGGAATGAAGTGCACCGACGTTCCGATACCGGCTTCGGCGAGCATGTCGATCAGTTGATCGCGATGCCGGACCAGGTTCTCGACAAGTCGCACGACGTACAGGTGCCACGCGTGCGTACCCGCCCCCGGCCGCGCGGGTAATTCGACGGCGCGCGAGCCTGCGAACCGCTCGTCGTATCGTGACGCGATGGCCTCGCGTCGACGTTGCCACTCGTCGAGGTGCAACAACTGCCCGCGACCGATGGCGGCCTGCAGGTCGCTCATGTTCGCTTTTAGGCCGTCGACGTCGACCGTGTACTGCCACGACCCTCCCGGCAGGTAGCGCGACCACGCGTCCTTCGACATCCCGTGAAGCCGAGCGCTCCTGACAAAGGCCGCCAGTTCGGGGTCGTCCGTAGTGATCGCGCCGCCCTCACCGATCGGTAGATTCTTCGTGGCATAGAAGCTGAAGCAGGTCGCGGCCGAGATTGCACCGACCGGCCGTGGGCCAACACGCGCTCCCAGCGCGTGTGCGGCATCTTCGACCACCCGAGACAGCGAGAGTCCAGCCGCGCGAGCGAGTTCGTCGACCGGCACAGGAAAGCCCGCCATGTGTTGTACCACCATCGCTCCCGGGCGATGCCGCGTCGCGGCCACGACGACCTGGTCTGCACGGGGGACCAGCGTCGTTGCATCAACGTCGACGAAGACGGGCCGCAGGCCGGCATGCACGATGGCGTGAACCGCTCCACAAAACGTCATGGTCGGCGTCAGCACCGGCGTGCCCGGCCGCAGGCGCAAGGCCCGAAGCGCCAACTCGATTGCCGCTGTACACGAACTCACGGCCACCGTGTGCGACGCGCCGACATACGCACCGAGTTCGGTCTCGAACGCCTGCGACTGAATGCCGGTGGTGAGCCATCCGCTCGACAACACCTCCGCTACGCGCTGTCGAGCCTCATCGCTGACCTGCGCCAGCGCGAACGGCACATTCCGTTCGACCGACGTGACAGCAAGCTCGGTCGTCATCGTGCAGCCCGCCTTCCTATCAAAACCGGCCGCAGCAACGGGTGCCCGAGGACAGCGGAATAGCAGCGTGCGGTCACCGCCGCGGGGTCGCCAGGCTGATCGGCGCGCCGCCGTTCCAGTGGCCGATGCGGCAACGCGCGAGCAACCGCCATCTCGACGGCGGCCTCGATGGCCGAGGCCATTTCCGACGGCATGCACACGTAGCCGTTGACGCTGTGTCGTACCATCTCCGCCCCCGCATCGTCTGGCGTCGTGACGATCGGGACACCGGCGCACCGCGCGTCGACGGCGGCATGCCGAGCCGCAAGTTGCGTGCCATCGGCAACGAGTACATCCATAGCTGCGAGCAAATGTTGGCCCTCGGCCGGACTCACGACGGGAAGCCCGCTGTTACCGCGTCCACGAAAACCTCCTGACTGTCCGGTGTCGATCCAGACACCGACGATTCCGCCAGCCCGTTTGGTGATCGCCAGCGCGATTCGATGGAGCGTGGCCGGATGCGCCGGGCCGAACCCGATGACGACGCGGGCGCCGGGCGCGACAGCCAACCCCAGACGCGCAGCCGCGCGCGTCACCGTCCACTCCTGGCGCGTTTGTTCGGCGTAGGCGAGCAACGGAAGGGTGACGACCTGATCTCCACGAACGAGCCCAGATTGCACCAGACGCGAGGTAGGGATACGACCGGGCACAAGCCACCGCAACGCGCCACGTCCGCGAAGCGAGGAGAACGCCGAGTTGCGTAACCTGTGCACCGCACGCCGCTCGCCCATCCCGTCGATGGTCACGACGAGCGGCACCGTCTCGGGCGGACCCGCCGATTGCACGAGGTGAGCCGCCTCGAGGCCTAATGCGTGCACAAGATCTGCATTACCTAGAGCGCGCTCGAGTAGCTCGTCTCCAGCACCCATGGCGGACGCCGGGGCGAGCTCGGCGACCGGCAATCCCGTCCGCGCGGCGGCCTCCAATACTGCGCCGGCAGGGCCGCACACCAGCGGCTGCAGCCAGCCCGCATCCGCGAGCCTCTTAGCGCTCTGGAGGCCGGCACGAACGACGCCTGCGGAATCTCGCGATCCGACGACGAAAAGCACGCTCCGCGGATCACTCATGCGGCCACGTCCGATGGACCAGCCGCTGGGTCGCCACGCTTCGGCGTACCGATCACCTGAACCACACCGACCACGGGCCAGTAACTGCACCGCACCATCTCTTCGATCGCCTGCAAGTGCGCTCGTTTTGTTCCTGGACGCGCGACGACCACGACACCAGTGCCCCTGGACGGTGCAAGATGCGCAAGGTCGAACGGCACGGCGTTGCGAGGCGTATGTGGCGACTGCGCTGCCTTCCCGCTTTTGCCGTCGCGGGAAGGGGCATGACTCGCTTGCTCAGTCGGGGCGCCCAGTGCAATCGCCCCGCGCGGGCCGACGGCTACCGACGACGTGAGATCGGCCGGGTACGGGGGCGCGCTGTTTGCGGAGGACGTCATCGACAGAACTGCATCGAGTCGCGCGACGAAAGAGTCAGTCGTCTCCGGACCACCCGCAACAACGAGCGTGTCGGCGCGCAGATGCTTCGCCGAGAGAATCAGCCGGTCGATCGCATCCGCGGTCTCGGCGTCATTTGACGGTAGATCAGCGCGCAGCTTGCCCAGAACCGGAGCGTCGAAGTGGCGCCCGACCGCTCGAAGGGTCGGTAGCGTCGGCCGAAACGTCTCAAGGACCGCAGCGGCGAGCAGCCACACCAGCAAGCCGCCGACGGCACACAGGCCACCCACGATGAGCACATCCGACTTGGTCCGGGTACCGAGTGCGGGCGGCTGATCCACCACCGCGGCCGGAACTTGCTGCGCTTGGCGCGCCAGTAGTTGCCCTCGGGCGGTTGACAAAGCCGTGATGTTGTCGCTTATCCCCGCCAGCTGCGCCTGGTCGGTCGCAGAGCCGGCTGCCGCGCCCGTTTGCGCCAACTGGTACTGGCCGATCGCTGCCTGAAGTTGGCTTCCGATCGACGCCAACGTGGCGATCATCGGTGCCGAGTTCGTCGTGTTGATGAAAGCCGTCGTCGCTGCCGCAAGCGATCGACACAGCGCCGCCGCAACGGCGGGATCCGCATCGGTGACCGAAAGCTTAGCGAGCCCGGAGTCGTTGACGCCGCTCAGGCTCACCTCATGGCGGAACTGGTTTAACGACCGGGGAGCCTTTGCATCCCGCAGCGCGGTGGTCAAGACGGCGTCACTGGTAGCTATCGCATGTGCACGAGCGACAACCGTTTGAGCCTCTTGCGAGGAACTCAACTCGGGGCCGAGCACGAGCCGAGCATCGGCCTGATAGCTCGCGCGGACACCGCTTTGGACGAGAACGAACACCCCCGCAGCGAGCAGGCCTGCTAACACCAGCAGATACCTGCGTTGCCGAAAAAGCCGGCTCAACGTCTCGTCTGAATCCATCTAGTTTCTCGTCGCGTCGTTATGCGGTTGTCAGCCGCGCGGAGACCACACAATCCGATCCGAAGAACGACCTCGAGGAATACCCGCGAGGACAAGCAAAAAGTGTCTAGCAGCAGGGACGCTACGACTTCGGGCGCCGACCCGAATCGGGCCAACGGACGAGAACACCTACGCCTACCGCATCGGAATTGCGGGCACCTTCTGCTTGCCGCGCCGGGCGTGAGGGCTCTATGCCGAACCCGGGCGCGGGCATAGCGGGGGCGGGACGCGGATACGTGCGGCGCAGGGCAGCAGCCGGTGCCTGTGTTGTTTGAACAACGCCAAGTCGGCGAAACGGCGGCGGAACGCGATCGGGTCGCATGCCGGCACTTAGGGCCACCGATACCGCTTCGAGCGCGCTGTGCACGTGCAACTTCGTCAGCACGCTCTGCGCGTGCGTACGCACAGTATTGAGCGATAGTCCGAGCAGTTCTGCCGTGGCACTGCGATCAAGTCCGGCAAGCATGCACCGCAAAACCTGGCGTTCTCGCGGTGTGAGCGCCGCGAGCGGCGTGCGATCCGGCGGCTGGCCGTCGCTGGAAGCAACGATCGCGCTCAAGACGATGCCGAGAACCGGCGGTGGGAGCCACGCCTCACCACGAGCTGCCCCTTTGATGACCTCGATCAGCACGGCAGCACTGGTTTCTTTCGGTACCCATGCAAGCGCGCCGGCCCAGATGGCGCACATGACCCGATCGATATCGTCGACGCACGTGACCATCACGATCTTCGGCGGCGCGGCGGTCGTGCGCAGTTCGCGAGCGACATCGACGCCATCCGCCTCGCCAAGGTTGGCGTCGAGTGTGACGACGTCTGGCCGCAAGGCACGCGCAGACGCCAATGCTTGTCCAGCGCTAGTAGCCACCCCAACCACGGTCACGTCGTCGGCGGCACAAAGTCGCTCTGCCAGTGCCTCCGCAAACGTGCGGTGATCGTCGATCACAAGCACCCGGATTGTCATGCACCGGATCATCGGCTCATGCCCAGTCGCACGCATCGTGCGAATGTACGAGTCCGAAATCGTCGGGCGTCCAGATCGACTACCGCACTTGAGGGAGAAACCTGAATCTCGTTGCTCCGGCCCTTAAGTGCTCACCGATCATGGGCTCTTCGAATTGCATCAACTGGCTCTCACACGACAAGTAGAGGCTGAGGCTCAGGCCCGGACCTGGTCGATGGCCGCCAGCCGACGGTGCGCGCCGCGGTGCTTGGGCTGCGCGGCGCGGAACGCGATCAACAGGCAGGCGGTCACGCTCAGGTAGGCGGCGGTGGAGGCGATGGCAGCGCCCATCGCATGGTGAGCCGGGATCAACGCAACATCCAGCGCGATCGTGACCACGACGCCGGCTCCCACCGCCAACGAGTTGAGGCCAGGCCGGCCGCAGCCAAGCAGCCAGGCGCTCACCACGGCACCCACGCCGTCGGTAACCAGTCCGGCCACCAACACGTACGCGGGCCCAATAGCCGACCGGAATTCGGAACCGTATAGCCAGGGAATCAGCGGATTCACGCCCGCCGCGACGAGCGCCGCCAACACGACCATGAGAAGCAATGCCCTCGGCGCCATCCGGCGCACACCGTTCGCGGCGATCGCTGGCCCCTCCCGCGCGAAGCGCGGGTACAGAACATAGTTGATCGCCAACGACGGCACCCGTAGCAGTTCCGCGAACTTCGACGCGACCGCGTAGGAGCCCACCACCGCCGGCCCCGCGAAACTGCCGAGCAAAATGAAGTCGAGTCGCAGGTTCAACAATGTCATCACGCCCCCGACTTGGCCGCGTGCGCCGTACGACAAAACCCGAGTGACCGTGTTACGCGATGGTCGAGAGGCGCCGCTGAAGAATCCGCGGCGGGCAAGCGCAAACCATCCGTACACAGCGGTACCGATATCCGAGGCGAGCAGCGCCCAGACGGTTGCGCTCAGGTGGCTGACCGGCAATGCAGCGACGGCGACGAACGGTGGCAGGAATGTGAGTTCTTCCAGGACGATCAGCCGGTTCGCGCCTCGGATGTCTCCCAACCCCTGGGTGCAGGATTTCGCCGTAGCGACGAACAGTTGGCTGGCGACCGTAGCGCCCGCAAGCGCCAAGAGCGGCGTCGACATTTCACCAAAGAACAGCGAGCGCAACACCGGCAGGGCCACCAGCCACGCGGCCGTCGCACCGGCACCGGCGACAGCCGCGATGCCGAACAGTGTCCATGGGATCTCGCGACCAGCGCCGCGACCGGCGAGGAAGTAGGCGCACGCCGTGGGCAGGCCGGCGGACGCCACAACGCCGACGAGACCGGGAATCACGCGGAGGAGCGCGTACTGACCCACAGTGGTCGGGCCGCCCACGCGAGCCACGAGAAGAGTTGCAATACCGAGCGAAACCAAAGCCGCAGCACGCGCGGCGACGTTACCGCCCACCATTCGCCGAAAGCCCTGCGGTGCCGGGGTGACGTGCGGGGGCATTAGTCCTCCTCTGCCCCAGGTGCCGGCAATGTGGCCATGCCGGGTGGCAGCGACGCGGCGGCCACTATGGCGAGATAGACCCACAAGTGCCGGAAATGCAGCACCTCATAGAACATGCCGGACCCCGCAAGAGCTATTGCACAGCCGATCATCGGCGCCGGTGCGACGATGCGCAGCCCGGTAGAGCGCCGGTGCACCCGTGTCAGTCTCGAGAGCCTTCGCACGACAGTGCCGATGAGAAGACCGAGGCCGAACACACCGATGGGGCCGCGCTCGGTCAGCGCGGCAAGGTAGTCGTCGTGCGCCTCCTTCTGGTACGGATACTGGTTGTCCTCGAGCAGCGATTTGGTCGAGCCAGGGCCAGTACCGAGAACGCCGTCGGTCCGAAACAGCTCCAGCGACTCGTCGAGCAACGTGTGTCTCGTCGACGAGCTCTGGTCCTGGCGACCAACCGAGTCGCGCACGATCGGCACTGAGCTGTCCCGCGCGGTATTTACCAGCTGCTGCTGCCAGTTGCTTACCGGCGCGACCCCGACGAACACGATGATTCCTGCCGCGAGGGCAACCAGGCCGACAACGATTCGCCAGTTCTTCTTGAGGCAGATCGCTGCGACGCCGGCGGCGAGCGCTCCGATTGCGAGCGACGCGGTAGCGCCGTTCGAGCCCGTGAGCAGCACCGCAAGGATGACGACCATGGTGGCCGCGGCGCGTCGCCCGGGACGGGCCGGCCATCGCGCCGCATAGAGCATGAACAGCGACGCCACCAGGTAGTTGCCCGCGAGGTTGGGGTCACCGGTGGTCAACGACGCGCGTGCCCCGTAACGGGTGACGTCACCGGACAACGCGGAGATGTGAGCGACTACGCCGAAGACGAGAACGGCGGCCCAGACGACACCCGACATTGCCCAGGTCCGAATGAGGAGCCGCTGTACATATGCAGTTCGCGCGATGGAGGCGATGCAGCCGCACACGACGAGCAACACCAGGTCCTGGACGACGGACATCAAACCGCGGCCGGCCGTAGGTCCGGCGAGCGCGCCCAGCGTTCCGCCGACCGCGAAGACGGACACGGGTACCGCGAACGGCAGTCGCAGCGACAGCCGCCCGCTCAACCACGCCAACCCGACCGCAAACACAAGCAGGAAACCAAAGAGATCGACGGGGGCCGTGTTCACCGGCCCAGACGGCCGCAACAACGGCAGGCCGGCAACGTAGGCGACCGCCACCACCACCGCGAAGCGCGGCCGGCGATGGTTGCGAAGAGCAACCGGATCACGCAGTGCCAGCGTGGAGTTCTCGTGTTCCAGCCGACTCTTGATTTCGGCGCTCGCGTCGCCGTCGGCGACCCGGACCTCGGTAGCAGGCATGCGCCATTCGCGCACCGGCGCCCCAGGGCGCGTGCGCGCAGCCGTCCTCGATTCGGTTGCCACCCTGTCGTGGACATCTGTCACAGTGCGATGCCCCTGAGCCGGTCAAGCAGCATGAGATGTCGGTACGCCCATTCGGTGTCGTCGGCGGTCGCGGCAACGTCGGCAAGGCCGAGAAGGAGCAAGTCCGACCAGCAGGCCGGGTCAGCACCGAGCTGGGAAAGCGACTGGCGAAGAAAGCTGCGGATGAGTTCAGGCAACCATCCGGTGCCGGTGACGACGTAGGCGAGTCCGACACCCCACTCGCCGGCCCTGACCCCGTGACCCGCGATCCGGTGCCCGGGCCTGGTGCGGCGGTCGAGGTAGAGCGCATAGGTCAGCGCGAATCGAGCCGCGTCGCGCAGCGGCTCGCCACAGATCTGCGCTGACTCCCAGTCGATAACCCCTGTCACGCCGCGATCATCGACGAGAATGTTCCCGAGCCACAGGTCGCCGTGCACCACACTCTTCGGGCCGCGAAACCTCGTGAAGAGCTTGGCGATCGGCCCTAGTGCACTCGCAACCTTGTTCGCGAGCGGGTCGCCGGTGTACCGCGCGCGCAAACCGTCAATCACCTGTTCGCCCAGGACGACCGGTCCCACTGATTGGGTGGTCGCCACCTCGATCGCGCGCAGCCAACGAGCAACCTGCGCGATGTCACGACCGACCGCATGTGCTGACTGCAGATGACGGCGCCGGGCGTACACCACGCTGAGCGGAGTACCGCCGAAAGCCTGCACGACCATGGAGCCAGCGGGCATCCCTCGCTCGAATCCGCTGAGTCGACGAGGAATCGTGCGGAGCACGTCTCCGGCGAACCGCTGATGCACACAAGCCAGGAAGGACGATTCGCGCTCGACTGCCGATCTTGCAATCTGCGTGGCAGGCAGCTTCGCAGCGGCCCACGGCACCGCGCTTCCTGGCCAGAACAGCAGCATCGTCGTCTTGGGATTCGGGTCTTTCGACAGGCCTAGAACCACGGCGTTCACATTGCCGGCGGTGAGCGCGTTCCAGTTGCCGACCGCGGACGGCTCGATCCCCCTCACGTCCGCGCGCCGAGAACCACGCGACCGCTGAACACCACCGACCGTGACCGTGTTGACAAGATCGAGCGAGCCAGCGGCAACGCGGCAGCTTCGAGCCGCGCCCGCCACGACGACGTCGGCGGTGCAGCAAGGAGACGCGTCGCCACGTAGCGAGCAGTCGCGGGCGTGTCCTGCACGAGCGTCACTGCCGTTCGCAGGGTAGGCAGCGCGAGATATTCGCGAACGACACAAACCCCAGAGCGGGTAGCCAGCTTCCTGCACCGTTGCCGCGAAAGCGGCCAGGCGTCACAAAGAACGACGGGTACACCAACCGGCAGGTCTCGCAACGTGGCGATCATTCGGGCGCGGCTCCGCGGCGAATGCGACACGGCGAACCAGTGCGCGTCAGGTGGCGTTACCACCGACCATTTGGAGCGCGCGATACCGCACGCAGAACTGCCCATGACGTCCGGCATGGTTTTCATGTCAATCCGGCGATCGGGCGCAGCCTCGCCACAGGTTGCACCAGACCGTTGCGCACGAGGATCGCGAGCGCCTCGTCAATGCCGCGATCGTCGAGATGCGCGATCTCGTACGGAGCGGTGTCGTCGTACCGATACCGAAGCGTCGAGCGGTGCAACGGATCGGAGCCGGACAGGCCACGCTCCGCAAAGGCGTCGATCAATGTGCCAGCGCCGTGACAGGCGGAGTAGAGACTTGCGGCAGCCGAGTAGCCCGGCACGCACACGTAAGACGACGTTCGGTTATTGCCCGGCAGTAACAGCGGCTGGCCTGTCGTCGCGAAGCGCGGGTGATCGGCCAGCTGCTGAGGTGTCCAAGCTCGGCAGGCGTTGTGCCGGTGCACGATCGCGGGCGAACCGTCAACCTTCTCTTCGTAGATCGAGTTGTGGGGCGAGTCGGTCACGAGCCGGCTGACCGAAGCGCCGAGAGTGCGCCTCGCGATCTCGCACAACTGGGTGTACGTCGTGAGCCGGAAAGCCCACCCATAGTTCATCGCGGCGACGTTGCCGAGCATCACCCGGCGGCCTTCATCAGATTCGCGCATGATCGGCGGGCAGCTGCCCGCGAAATACAGTTGCCGCCGTAATGCGAGCATCTCCCGCGAGCGAGCGGTAGCCAGGTGGAGCAACGGTTTCTGCAGCGCCATCACGGCGCGCACCGGCCGCGGAAAGCTCTTGCGCCTGCCGTACATGCGGCCTAGCAAACTCGTGAGCATGCCACCACCCGCGTGATACTGCAGCGTGAGCTGTCCGACCCGCAGACCGAGGACGTCGGCTGCTGCCGGCTGCAAGATCTCCTCGACTTCCTGCAGTTCGACGAAGTGGTTGCTCGGCCCGATCGCACCGAACCGCAGACGCGACAGCTCCAAAATGAGCCGCGGTAGTTGGCGTCTCATCCGATCGACGCCGCCGTACGGCGTGGGGTCGAGGAAGCCGGAGGACTCCATCGCAAGGGCGTCGTCAGGGGTGGCGCCGAAGCGGTCGATCGCGAAGCTCGCACCCTCGGCAGCGCAGCGGGCCACCTCATGAGCCGTCAGCTCCCGGCGTGACGACCGCGGGAAGGGATAACGCTCCCGCACTTCGCGGAAGAACGTATCGATCGCCTTTCGGGCCGGCCGGTCGGTCTCCATCGCGATCAGCGCCATTCCGCAATTCACCGACGCGCTGGTGAACGTTGGCCTAATCGTCTCCCGAGTCGCCACTGCGATGCTCGACGGCATCTCCATGGACGACTTGTGGTGGAAGTCGGGCAGCACTACGGCCGGCGCCGCCAAGTCGACGTCTGCAACGCCCTCGGCGACGAAGTCGATCAGGGCGGGTGCGGCCGGAGCATCGTAGCTGTCGAAGATCCGCAGCTTGCCGTCGTCCAGCGAAGGCCTCACTGCGACTCGGGTATCGAGCACGTGTCCCCCTCGGGAGCCTGCCATCCGTTACGGCGGCGTTGTCTTGAGAGTCGGACGACGTCGGGCCGAACGCATCCCCCATCCGCGCGTGTACGGCTCGTGCGGCGGCAGGAGAACCCCCGCGTGCTCGCGTCGCTTGGGTCTCTCCGGCAGATGACGTAGGCACAACCTACGTCCGGGGGATGTTCGGATCCCGACGCGATGCGAGGCTATTTCGCGTCGGAAGAGACCGCTGTGCACAATGCCCGCCCGAGAAAACAGCATCGTTCGACGTTCGCTGCGGTAACCGCCTTCGGTGCTGCGATCGTGTGCTCGGTGGTGTACGCGCTTGCGGCACAGCCTGCGCTCGCCGCGGTAAGCACGCTGTATGTCGGCGGCGCTGGCTGCTCCGATGCCGGTCAAGGCACACAGGCCCAGCCGTTCTGCACGATCTCGAAAGCGGCATCGAAGGTAGCTGCGGGCCAGACAGTGCTCGTCGCAGACGGCACATACGCCGAGAGCGTGACCCTGAGGATCTCAGGCGACGCAACCGCTCCGATCGTCTTCAGCGCCGCGCCCGGCGCGACTCCGACCGTAACCGGAAACACGCACGGCTTCTACCTCAGCGGTGTGTCGTATGTGACAGTCAATGGCTTCACGATTAACCACACCAGCTCCAGCGGCATCTACGCGAGCAACTCAGGCCACGTCACCATCTCGGGCAACCATGTCAGTTACGCCGGCTTGCCGGTTCAGGGGGCGACTGCGGCCGGTATTCAGGTCGCCAACACGACCGACTCCGTGGTGTCAGGCAACATGGTCGACCACAACACGGTTGCCGGAATTTACCTCACCGGCACGACGACTCGGGTCACCGTCGATGAGAACCAATCGAGCTGGAACGCCTTCGGTTATGTGCGCAACGCACCCGGAATCGACGTCCGCACGAGCGGTAACACCATTACTCGCAATATCAGTCACGACAACGAAGACTCGGGCCTGCAGTTCTACCCGGGCGCGAACGGCAACCTGATCGCGGGCAACCTCTCGTATCACAACATGGGCTTCACGTCGGTGCAGCTCACAAACTGCAACCACCCCAAGACGGGCGACACCAACGGGTGCATCACGGGCGATCACGGCATCGACGATCTCAACGTCACCGGCAACGAAATCATCGGTAACAGCATCTACGGCAACGTGAGCGCCGGCATCAACGTCGAGGGCGCCTCGGGCAACTTCACCATCGCGAACAACATCAGCGTCGACAACGCAATCAACTGCCCGAACGGCGCCGGGGGCACCGAAAGCTGCCCACGCACGCAAGGGAACATCCGTGTCGATCAGGACTCCACAAGTGGCACCACGCTGCACCAGGATCTGGTCGACCTTCATCTCGCGCCGGGTCAGAAGGGCACCATGATGACCTGGAAGGCGAGCGGCTATCCCACGCTGACGGCGTTCCAGACCGCGTCGGGCCAGGAACAGTCGGGACTGCAAGCCGATCCACTGTGGGTGTCACCGGGCAACGGTGACATGCACCTCGGATCCGGCTCCCCCGCGATCGACTCCGCCGACTCCGCAGTGAACGGCGAGCTGACGCAGGACATAGACGGAACCGTCCGCGTCGACGACCCCGCGACGCCCGACGGGGGCACCGGCCCGCGTAGTTACGACGATCGCGGTGCCTATGAGTACGCCGCCGCTTTGGCCACGCCGCCTGCAGCACCGACAGTGTCGGCTACGGGCACGTTCGGCGCGGTTCAGTTGTCGTGGACGACGCCAGCCTCGGGAGGCTCACCGATCACCGGTTACAGCATCTACCGCTCGACCACACCCGGTGGCGAAGGCAGCACACCCGTAGCCCAGGTCGCGCCAGCGAGCGGTTATGTCGATGGCAGCCTGACACCCGGAACCACCTACTACTACGAGGTTTCGGCCAGCAACGACGTGGGCGAGGGGCCGCAATCAGCCGAGGTGCAGGCGACGCCTACGGCACCGGCCGCGCCCGCGGCACCGGTCGTCACCGCGTCGGCAGGCACGTCGTCCGTGCAGCTGACATGGACCGCACCCGACGACGGCGGGTCGCCGATCACCGGCTACAACGTCTACCGCTCGACCACACCGGCCGGCGAAGGCAGCACACCGTTCGCGCAACTGGGCGTCACGAGCACGTTCACCGACGGCGGGCTCAACAGCGGAACTGCCTACTACTACCAAGTGAGCGCGCTTAACGCGACGGGCGAGGGTGCGCGGTCGACTGAGACAAGCGCGACGCCGGTCTCGGTCTCGCCGCCGAGCGCGCCCGCACCAACAGCATCGGCCGGAACATCGTCGGTGCAGTTGACCTGGGCTGCACCGGCCGACGGCGGGTCGCCGATCACCGGCTACAACGTCTATCGCTCGACGACATCGGGCGGTGAGGGTGGCGTGCCGTTCGCGCAACTCGGAGTCACGAACTCGTTCACCGACAGCGGGCTCACAAGCGGCACGACCTACTACTACGAAGTGAGCGCATCCAACGCGGTGGGCGAGGGCCCACTGTCGGCGCAAGTGAGCGCGACGCCCGTGTTGGCCGTGAACCTGGTCGGCAACCCCGGCTTCGAGACCACCGCGTCAGGTTGGGTGGCCGGGCCCGGTACGTCGGTCACTCTCTCGAACAGTGCGCATACCGGCAGCCAGGCCGCCGCGCTCACCCTCACCACGGCTGGCAATGACACCCTGCTGAACGACAGCCCCGACTGGAACCGATCCACCAAGGCCGGCGCCACGTGCACGGCATCCGCCTGGGTGCAAGGACCTTCAGGGTTGAAGGTGCAGATCAGGCTTCGTGAATACCAGGGCAGCGTCGCAGCCGGTTACACGTCGGCGACGTTCACATTGCAAGGCTCGACCTGGACCCAGATCACGGTTTCGGCACCGGTCACGAGTGGTGGCGACACCATCGACCTCAACGTGTACGGAAAGGCTTTCGCCACCGGGCAGACGCTGCTCGTCGACGACATTAGCGAGGTCTGCCAATGATGAAGACGAAGCGCGGACGCAGTCGCACGGCCGTTCACGTCGCGACAATCTGCGCGGCACTGTCGATTGCGGCCACTGGCTGCGCAACGACGACGGCGTCGCGCGCAGCATCGAATCCGCCAGCAGGCACCGACGACGCAGGGCAAACCTGTACCGCCGCTGCGTCCTTGGTACAGCAAGCGCTGGCCATGCATACCGACCGCATGACGCCTGTGCAGTACGACCAAGCGAGCGCGCTGTCGGCCCGGCTGCGCGACTTGCGCGCGTCCGCCGAAGATGACGTCTTGCAGGAGAAGCTCGACTACATGGCGGACGCCGTAACGACACTCGCCGCGGCCATTCAGGCAAGCGACAAGTCGGCGGTGCTCGGGGCCCAGCAGGTACTCGGCGGCTTCAGCAAGATTTGCCCGGTGACGAACTCCCTACTCACCCATGGCACTGCCGACTGGGCTCCGGACGTCACCACAACGGTGTTGCAGGTAGGAGGAACCGGACCGACGGGCGGCGAGGCACTCGTCGTCGCGAACCAGGTTCCTGGCACGTGCGCATTCCACGACTCGCCCCGCGTCGTGCCTTCGACCTTGCCAGGCACGTACCGCGTGCGGTTGTGGCTACGCGCGGCGGCCGGCCACCAGAAAGTAACCGTGGGTGTCGACGAGATGGTCGGCACGACGCGAGTGAACCGCACAGCCGCAACACTCAACGCAGGCACCGGCTGGCAGCGGGTGACCCTGACCGTGCGGCCGAAAGCGCCGAAGCACAGCGCCCTCGCACTCGACGTATCAGCGTCGACGAAGCAGGCCGGCGCATGCTTCCTCGCGGCGGGCATCTCGATGACGTGGGGATGACGGGCCGACGAAGCGCCGTCGCGGCGGCACTGGCTGCGCTGTTCGCCTGGCTTGGCGTCAGCTGCGGTGCGGGCCAGACGCACGCTCGTGATCACGCCGTGTATCCCGCGTATGCCAGGTTGCCGACGGTAACGGCACCGACCAAATACGTCGCGGCGATCGACGCTGCTTACGCGCACGGCCTACGAGTGTGGATCGAAAGCGATCTCGTCTCACGATGGAAGGCAGGCAAAGAGCAGTTCGACACCGCGGTTGAGCAGATCGCGTCTTTGGCGCAACGTCCAGGCGTCGTCGGGATCAAAATCGCCGACGAACTCGGCGATCGGGATGGGCTCGACGAGGCAGCCATCATGCGGTTCTTGCGCGACGCGCGCGCTGCACTGCATGCAAACGCACCGGGCAAGCTCGTGTTGATCGACATCATCGCCTACCAACTCGGTTGTGCTCCTGGGGTTCACAAGACACGTGAGGCAAGTGCCGCCTGCGAAGCCGCGGAAGCCGACGCCCATCCAGCAGTCACGCTCTCGACGATCGACCACATCGTCGACTCGGGATATGTCGACGTCGTCGATCTAGCCACGAACATGGCCGACCCGAACGTGTACCAGGACTGGGGTATCAGCCGCGCCGCGGCTCAGCGAGCCGCCTTTGCAGAGGCGCATCGCCGTGGCTGGGATGTCAAGGTTCGGCTGCAGACACGCAAAGCGCTGGCCTTCCCGACCGAAGAAGTGCCTGACGCGTTGGCCGCCGCCGCGCTCGTTCCCGACTTCGTCGACGTGCCCGAAGCGAGCGGTGTGCATGCCGTCGACATCTGGACCTTCAGCCAGTTCTACGACGGCATGCACGTTCATCTCACCAACGCCGGTCTGAAGCCCAACAGACTGTGGAACGCGCTCGTCGAACGACATCGCGAAGGCGACATCCTCTTCACGCACTACTCGCCGACGTTCGGGTACGGCCCGAGCATGGATGCCGACATGACTGCCATCGCGAGCGCGTTCACCGACGTGTTCTGTGCCGCAGGCACTGGTTGAACACCGGTCAGCGGTTGAATTGGGGTTGCCGAAGAATCGAGGATTCGCCTTGGCACGACAGTCCGCGACGGCGTCAGTGGGCGCGAAACGCTGCGTTTGCTAGCCGGGGCTTGCATAACACCGACAACACGAGCCCCCACTTAGTCGCCCGAGGCGTCACGAACGAGCGCTTCAAGCACCGGAAGCGCCGCTGCCAAAACCTCAACCTGGTCGGTGGGCAGCCGCGATATACGCGCGCTGAGCACGGCCGCGCGGGTGCTCCAGAGTTCGCCCAGCACCGAGCGCCCGTCGTCGGTGAGTTCGATGAGACAGGCACGCCCATCGCTCGGATCGGCGATTCGAGCCACGTAGCCAAGCTTTTCGAGGCTATCGACGACTCGGGTCGCCACCGGCGCACCCACAGATTCGAGCGTCGCCAAGTCGCTCATGCGAACGCTGGCGTGTTCTTCGACCGTCGCCAACGCAGACAGTTGGGACGGCGTAAGGCCGGCGGCGGCATGCTGGCGCACTGCCCGGCCGAGTCGCGCGATCACCAACCGCAACCTGGCAGCCGTTTCGGAAACGGCGCGATCCCGCGACAAGGAGCCGCGTGAGGCCGAACTGTCTGATGTTGCACTGCGTGAGGCCGAATTTCGAGGGGTGGACGCACGATTGTCGCTACCGACCGTGGCCGAACGTCGAGTGGTCATATGCGATCGTCCTCGACTGCGAGTTCGCCCGGAATGCCGCCCGCGACCAGTGCCGCGTCGCCAATGTGCTCGTGTTCGGGGTGAAGAGCTTCCACGGCGTCCTCGTCATGCACGAAACGACGCCCCCTCATCATGGAAAATACCGCAGCGAGCAGCGACATGGCGATCGCCATCGCGAACACGATCACGAGGCCGTGGTGGAACGGCGAGGAGATGAGGTGCGGGAAGAACTCCTTGCCGGTAAGGGTGTGCCACTGCGCATCGCTGACGTGCGCCGCCGATTGAGACCCCAGAAGACTCTGTAGCGGGTTGTAGCCGAGGAACGACGCGAACAGGCTCCCGACCGGTGGTTCGCCCGAAATCGTGGCTGCCTGTGATGCGCCGACACCGTTCGACAGCAGGCCGTGGCTCATCGCCGAAGGAAGTGTGTTGGCAAGGCCGACGATCATCAGCGAGAAGAAGATACCGATCGACAACACCATGCCGGAGTTCATGAACGTGGCCTGCAAACCGGCGGCGCCACCTCGCTGGTTCGCGGGCACGCTGTTCATGATGGCGGTCGAGTTCGGTGCAGAGAACAGCCCACCGCCGACACCGTTCGAGAACACGAGCACCGCGAAGATCCAGTAGTGAAAGTCGGTTGGTACGAACAGCAAGCCCAGAAAGCTGCCCGCAAAAACGAGCAGACCACCCGTCGACAAGACGCGAGCGCCATGACGGTCGCTGAGATATCCGGAGATAGGCCCGGCGAAGAGGAACCCGATCGTCAACGGCAGCAGGTAAATGCCAGCCCAAAGTGGGGTGTCTTCGTATTTGTAGCCGTGCAATGGAAGCCAGATTCCCTGCAACCAGATGATGAGCATGAACTGCATGCCGCCTCGAGCTATCGCAGCCAGCAGGCCGGCAGCGCTTCCTGCGGCAAACGGCCTGATGCGAAAGAGCCGCAGGTTGAACATCGGCGCCTTTACCCGCAACTCGATGAGCGCGAAGATTCCGAGGCAGACCACACCGCCGATGAGACCGGCGAGCACCTTCGGCGCCGTCCAACCCATCGTGTGGCCACCGTAGGGCTGGATGCCGTAGACGATAGCGGCGAGCACCGCGGTGAGCCCGACGCCAAACGTGACGTTGCCCCACCAGTCGATGCGCGCGTTCACCCGACGCCCATTGTCACGCAGGCTGTGGTAGCCCCAAATCGTCCCGACGATGCCGACCGGCACCGAGACCCAGAAGACCAGACGCCAATCGACGACGGAAAGCAGCCCACCCGCGATCAAGCCGATGAACGAACCGGCGATTGCAGCGACCTGGTTGATGCCCATTGCCAGGCCACGCTGCTCGGCGGGAAATGCGTCGACGATGATGGCGCTCGAGTTGGCGAACAACATGGCACCGCCGATGCCCTGCAACAGTCGCCACAGCACCAACCACAATGCGCCGCCCCCGCCGTTCATCGGGTCGAGCGCCAAAATTATCGAACCGATGGTGAATACCGCGAACCCCAGGTTGTAAATGCGAACCCGGCCCATGATGTCGCCGAGCCGGCCAAGAGTCACCACCAACACGGCGGTGATGAGCATGTAGCCCATCATCAGCCACAGCAGGTAGCCGACATTGCCGGGTGACAGTGGATTAATGCCGATACCCCTGAAGATGCCCGGCAATGAGATCAAGATGATCGAGCTGTTGATGGTGGCCATCAACATGCCGAGCGTGGTGTTCGACAGCGCGATCCACTTGTAGTGCGTACCACGCATGCGGCCGGAAGCGACCGCCGCTGAAGCTGCCACCAGACCGACCTCCATCTACTTGCTTAGCAGAAAGCAACTATACAGACCAGCGGCACCCGCCGCAGCTCGAGCCGACCGCGGCGTCGATCCGGTTGCCCTCATCACGTGCAGGTTGGCCCGGCGTTTCGTCGTCCGCCACAGGTCTTCGTAGTCGCCGGGCTGACATCATGGTCACGTGCACATTTCGGCGAAGACCGACTACGCGATGCGAGCGATGCTCGTGCTCGCCGAAGCTCCGACTGGGACGTGGGTCAAAGCCGAGGTGATTTCGGGGCAACAACACTTGCCCCGCAAGTTCCTTGAGGCGATCCTCTCCGACTTGCGCAGGGCACGGATCGTCGAGAGCCTGCGCGGCGCGGACGGCGGTTACCGGCTCGCGAAGCCTCCTTCGAAGATCTACGTCGCCGACGTGATGCGCGCCGTCGACGGGCCGCTAGCCGAGGTGCGCGGCCTGCGTCCCGAGACCCTGCAATACGAAGGCTCGGCGCAACGCCTGCAAGACGTCTGGGTGGCGGTGCGAGCCGGCCTGCGGGCCGTGCTCGAACGTGTCACGGTCGCCGACGTTGCGGCCGGCACGATGCCGGACTCGGTACAGGCGATGATGCGCGACGAGGAAGCCTGGGTGCCGCGGATCTAAGTTCTGCACGCGTGCGGATCGTGCCGTTGGGGCAAACGGGTGAAGGCAACACCGCCGCGCGGACGCACATCGACTCGGCGGATGTCCCGAGACTGAAAGCAGAGATACGCAGCGATACGCGAGGCACGGATGCCTGCGCGAACACGACCCAGGGACGGGCAGATGCGGTTCCCCCACTCGTTGGTGACCAACCGGTTGGCCAGCAAGCGAACCGCATTGGTTACAGCGATCGTCGCCCTGATCGGCTGTTGCGCGGCCGCGATTCCGGCACTCGCGAACGGTTCTTCGGCGTCCGCGCTCACCAATGTCGGCAATGCGTGGCAACTCCCAGGCAAGGGCGACGGGCTGAATCGTTTCGTCGTCAAACTCGCCGGTGTGAAAGCGACGGCCTCGCCCGCAGCGCCCGCCGCAGTCGCCGCGTCGGCCGCGGCACCTGTTGCCGGCGGGTCGTCGACGCAGCACCTCGACCTGGCGTTACTCGCACAGGCCCGCGCGCAGCTCGGCGACGGCGGCTCACTCGGCGTTGACGCTCACGGGCAAACGGTCTACATCGCGGGCGGTCGCTCCCTGCCGGTAGGCGTCGGCGCATCGTCGGCATCGCCCATCTCGCAGCTAGCCGGCGGCGCTGCGGAGTCCGACGCCGAACTTCTCGCTCTGCAAAAGCAACCGGGTGTTTCGTCGGCGCAACTCTTGCACGACGGCACTGTGCTCGTCGCCACGTCACTTTCTGAGGCGGACGTCGAAAAACTCCCGGGCGTGGCGACTGTTTCGAAGTCGACGGCCGTGCCAGTCGCTGACGCCGCACCCGTTCCGAACGACCCGTACTTCAACTATGACTGGCATCTTCACAACACCGGATGGGCTTACCAGCAAACCGCTACAGCAGGTGACGATGTTGATGCGCTCGACGCGTGGTCGGTAACTGCGGGCGCGGGAGTCGTCGTCGCCGACCTCGACACCGGCATGGATACGTCCCACGAAGACCTTGCCGGGTCGATGTGGAGCAATCCCAAGGAGACGTGCGGCACGACCGACACCGACGGTGACGGCTACGCCGGTGATTGCCACGGCTGGAACTTCTACCGCAACAACGCCGACCTCGACAACGCGGGAGACGACGCCCACGGCACGATGACCGCCGGTGCGATCGCCGCACAGATGAACAACAGCAAAGGGCTTGCGGGGCTTGCACCACAAGCAAAACTGATGGTGCTCGTGGTCGGGTCGGGCGAGAGCGTCGACATGTCCGCCGCGATTCAAGCGATCTATTATGCGGTCGACCACGGTGCGTCGGTCATCAACTGCTCGTTCGGCGGCCCGGCAGGTGGAGCAGTACTCGCCTCGTTGCAGGCCGCGGTGAGTTACGCGCAGGCTCACGGGGTGATGCTCGCTGTGTCGGCGGGCAACGACGGCGCCAACCGCGATACGACGCCGATCTACCCGGCCAATATTTCGAGCCCGGCATTGGTAACCGTCGGGTCGACCGATGCCAACGACCAGCCTTCGGCGTTCAGCGCATATGGCAAGAACACGGTGGCCCTTTTCGCTCCTGGCTCGCTGATCGCCGTGCCGTACAACGATGGCGGCTACGTGCTCGCATCCGGGACGTCGTTTTCCGCCCCGCTCGTTGCAGCGACTCTCGCACTTGAGAAAAGTGCCGACCCTACGGCAACTATCGACCGATTGCGGGCGCGGCTGCTCAACACGACGACACCGGTTGCCGCATTGAGCGAGCTCGCCGCCTCGGGCGGCCGCCTCAACGCCGGTGCCGCTGTCGGCGCCGGTCCTGGCGTTTTGCACTACCGTTTCGGCGGTTTCCAGTCCGCGACAGCTGGCAATCCCTTCAAGGCGGACATCACGGTGACCGGCGCGACGCCGACCGGGCCTTACCAACTCAAACTGCAGTTGGTCGCGCAATATCAGGGCTCGGCTTGGGCCGTGTCGCAATTGCCGATCACGCTCGATGGTCAAACCCTCCCGACGGACGACGACGGTGCAGTCACGTTTTCGGTCGACGAAGCAAACTTCGCGGACGGCGACACGTACCAGCCACAGCTGACGCTGCCCGAAGGAACCTACGCACTCGTGGGCCAGATCATCGCCGACGGCACGGCGATCGGACGCCCCACAGCTGCTGTGTTTTCGCTTGCGGCGCCACCAACGGCCAGCCCGACAGACGGTACGGGCAGCAACTCCGGGGGTGACGTCGGCTCCGGCTCAGGCGAGCGCTCGGCTGGCCCGAGCGCTGGCAGCGGTTCTGCAGGGTCCACCGGCGAAGGTTCGGACGGATCAGCCGGCTCCGGGGGTTCGGGCGCGGATCCCTCAACCGACCCCTCGATGAGCCCTTCGCCCGATCCGACCACGGATCCGTCGTCCGGCTCCGAAGGCGGCTCAGGCGGTTCAGCCGGTTCAGGCGGTTCAGGCGGCGACACCGGTCCAGCCAGTTCGCCCTCCGGCGACCCCACCGGATCGGCGTCATCGGGCGATTCCAGCAGCGGTGGAGATTCCAGCAGCCCCGCCGATCCTGGCGACACGGATGCTCCT